>Ga0187894_10004855_pt1 | contig 14111 bp, 10 predicted proteins | sample GBC1701081metaG_FD_136650 | JGI IMG/M metagenome (GOLD analysis project Ga0187894, IMG submission 136650) | White microbial mat communities from a lava cave in the Kipuka Kanohina Cave System on the Island of Hawaii, USA - GBC170108-1 metaG ...
ATCGCTTCTGTGCATGGTGACACCTTGCTTTCGGATTGGGGCTGGCTTCCTACTGGCTGCAAGCTGCCCGGCGACCCGTCGCCCCCGGAGGGTCGCGCAGCCGAGTCCAGGCAGTCGGTCGCCTCTTGTGGCGAACCGAAGTTCGCATTCCGAGGCAACCAAAGCGTTTTCGGAGCCGGCCCCGTGGTGGATGCCGGTTACTGGAAACAATCGGGGGATTGGCAGCCCCGACACACGGTGACGTGGTTCAGATCGGGCGAAGTGGAATGTCGTGCAAACTACTATGAGCCTCGATAGTGGCGTCGCGATCGAACGCGGCCCACAGCCGGGAGTAGACCCCGCTGTTTGCGAGCAATTGATCGTGGGTGCCTGTTTCTGCCACCCGTCCCTGATCCATGACCACAATGCGGTCGGCCCGCCGGGCAGTGGTGAGTCGGTGCGCCACCAGCACCGTGGTCCGCGTGCTGGTGAGGGCCTCGGTGGCCCGGATGACCGCGGCCTCGGTGGCCACGTCGAGGTTGGCCGTGGCTTCGTCGAGCAAGAGGATGGACGGGTCCGCCAGGCGGGCTCGAGCCAGAGCCAGAAGCTGACGCTGACCGGCGGCCAGCGACCGTCCCCGTTCGGCCAGATCGTGGTGGTAGCCCCCAGGAAGGGTCGTGATCATGTCGTGGGCTCCCACGGACCGGGCAGCCGCCTCCACCTCGGTATCGGTGGCCTCGGGCCGGGGGTAGGCAATGGCGTCACGCACGGCAGCCGCGGGCAAGAACGGCTCTTGAGGCACGTAGCCAAGGCTGCGCCGAAAGGCCGAGAGGCGGATATCACGCAGTGCGATGCCGTCAACTACCACCGAGCCCGAAGTCGGATCGGCGAAGCGGGCCATCAGCTTCAGCACCGTGGACTTCCCGGCGCCGCTGCTTCCGACCAGCGCCACCGTCTCGCCCGGGGCAATGGTTATGTTCACCCCGCTCACCGCGTCGGCGGCGGTGCCCGGGTACCGGAAAGCCACATCGGTGAAGGAAATGGCCCCGGCCAGGCGCCCGGGATCCAATCCGTCGGGGTTGTCCGTCACCGAAGGCTTAGCGCCCAGCAGAGCTGTCATCTGGCGCAGTGAGGCCCGGGCCTGTTGGTAGGAATCGACGACCTGGGATAACTGCTGGACGGGACCGAAGAACAGCGTGAGATAGAGCGAGAAAGCGATCAGCTCTCCGATGGTGAGCTGATCGGTGGCGACCAACTGTGCTCCGACGCCGAAGACCATCACCGAGGCCAGCACCGACAGCAGTTCCACAAACGGGAAGTAGAGGGCGAGCAGGCGTTGGGCCTGGAGCCTGGCGACCAAGAACCGACGGGCCACGGAGTTGAACTCGTTGCGGCTGACGTCCTCGCGACCGAAGGCCTTGGTCACCCGCACCCCGGCGATGCTCTCGGCCAGTCCGGCGTTCACTTCGGCCACCCGGTAGCGGGCGTCGACGTAGGCAGCGTCGGATCGGCGCCGGAACCAAGCCGTGGCTGCTACCAGGGGAATCACGACCGCCAATCCGGCACCGGCCAGGGTTGGGCTCATTATCACCATCGCCACGACCACCCCGGCGCAGATGGCCAGGTTGGATGCCGCCTGCACAACCCCCTCCTCCAGCAGGGCGGTTAGGGCCTCCATATCGGAGGTCATGCGGGTCATGATGCCGCCGGCCGTCTCCCGTTCGTAGTAGTCGAGGCCGAGGCGCTGAAGGTGGCTGAAGATGCGAACCCGGAGGCCGTAGAGAATCCGCTCTGCTACCCGGCTGGTGGCCACTCCGGCTCCCCAAGACACCCACCAATCGACCAGCACCACCACGGCCAGTGCGCCAGCCGCGCTCAAAACCGCCCGATTGCTGCCCGATGTCACGCCCATGTCGACGCCCAGGCGGATAAGCCGGGGCCCGGCCAGGGCGGCGACGGCATGTCCCAGCACCAGAGCCAGAGCCACGAGGAGGACCCGGCGATGAGGCGCCAGAAGCCGTCCCACCGCGAAGCCCGAGTCTGCTTCAGCGGCCTGCTCGAGCGACATCCCGGGCTTCTCGTGGGCCGGGGGAAGGGCGTCGAGGGCGGCGAGAAGTTCGGGCGTAGCGGCCAGGGCGGACAAGGCCGACTGATGGCCGAAAGGCGAACCCCTACCGGCTCGCGGCATCCACCCGGCGGCGGCGGCGGCGTCGGCACCGGCCCCGGCGGACGCCAGGGCGCGAGGGCGCGGGCCAGGAATTACCGAAACCGGGTTTTCCGACTCGGCGGAGTGAACCGAAGAGCCGGCAAGGGTCGTTGCATCGCTGGTCGCTTCGATCGGCTCTGGGGCGGCATAGTTCATGTCTTTAGCAACGTTTGGACTTCCGAACAGGCTGCGGTACTCCGGGCACCGGCGCGAAAGCTGGTCATGGGTTCCGACATCAACCACTCGGCCCTGCGCCATCACTGCGATCCGGTCGGCCAACGCCAAAGTGGATTGGCGATGGGCCACCAGCAACGTCGTGCGACCGGTCAGGAGGTCTCCCAGGGCGGCGTGGATCTCGGATTCCACACCGGCGTCGACGGCCGACGTGGCATCGTCCAATACCAGGATTCGGGGGTTGTAGAGGAGGGCCCGAGCCAGGGCGAGGCGCTGGCGCTGGCCGCCCGACAGCATCACTCCCCGCTCGCCGATCAACGTGTCGTAGCCGTCGGGGAGGGCGGCGACAAAGCCGTGTGCGCCCGCCGCCGCGGCGGCCGCCTCGATCTGGGGGCGGGACGCCGCCGGGCGGCCGAAGGCGATGTTGTCGGCCACGCTGCCAGCGAACAGGAAGGGATCTTCGAAGACCATGCCGACGGCCGCGCGCAGCGAGGCGATGCGCAGCCGACGGATGTCCACGCCGCCCACGAACAGCTTTCCGGCGTCTGCGTCGTAGAGGCGAGATACCAGGGCGGCCACGGTGGACTTGCCCGAGCCCGAGGCGCCCACCAAGGCCAGCACTTCGCCGGGGGCCACCCACAGGGTCAACCCGTCGAGCACAGCGTCGCCGTCGCCGTAGCCGAATACGACGTCGGTCATCGCAATGCCCAGGGGTCCTGCGGGAAGGTCCACCGCGTGGGCCGCCTCGGTGATGGTCGGAGCCGTGTCGAGCAGGTTGCCGATGCGGTCGATTCCGGCTCGGGCCTGACTGGCCAATGCCAGGGCGCTGGCCGCGAAGCGCGTGGGGTGGGCCAGCTGGGCCAGGTAAGTGGTGAAGGCAAGCAAGGTACCCAGGGTGATGCGACCCTGGATGGCCAGGGCGCCGCCCAGAGCGAGGATGCCCACTTGGGCCAGAGCCGGAACCGTGGCCAGGGCGGCTTCGAATCGCGACGCGATGCGCGCTGCCCGTATCCGGCTTGCGTAGAGCGACTCGGCTGCGGTCGCCAGGCGGCCCACCTCGCGAGCTTCCTGGCCGAAGCCCTTCACCACCCGCACACCCTCGACCGCCTCGTCGACCACACCTGCCACCTCGGCGGCTCGCTGCTGGGCATCCCAGGTGGCGGGGAACAGCGTGCGCCGTAGGCGCAGAGCGCCCACGAGCACGGCCGGGACGGTGGCCGCGGTCAGCAGTGCCAGGGGCCAGCTCAACACCACCATGGCCACCACGGTGGCGATGACCACCATGAAGCTGCCGAGGGTGAGCGGCGCCATGGCCAAAACGCCGTGGACCAGCGTCACGTCGGAGGTGGCTCGGGAGAGCAGTTGGCCGGTGCGCAACTGGTCGTAGCGGACCATATCGAGGCGTTGAAGGTGGTCGTAGATGGCGGTGCGGAGGTCGTGCTGAACGGCTAAGGCGAGCCGCCCGCCAAACCAGCGCCTCAAGAAGGCGGCTACAAAGCGAAGGACTCCGCAGGCCACCAGCACGGCAAGTAGCCCGCCCAGGCCCTCAACGGACTGGCCATTGCCGTCGGCTTGGGTGATGCGGTCCACGATGGATCGGATGGCAAGGGGTACGCCCACCGCCCCCGCCGAGGCGAGCGCGGCTCCGGCAAGCGCCGCCGCCGCGTCGCCCCTGTGGGCCAGGACGAAGGGAGCCAGGCGTCGAGCCCAACTTGGGGTGCGGGATGGCTCGGCGGCGGTCATCGTTGGGTAGGGCTCAGGCGATTCGGTGAACGGTCCCTTGAAGGGTCAAGACGTAGAGCTCACCGGCGGCGTCCTGGCCGAAAGAAACCACAGTGCTCACGTTCGGGCCCAAAAAGCCCAGGTCTCGGACTGTTCCGCCCGCGTCGCGGCGCAGGCCCCGGATGCCGCCGCCGCAGAAGTCGCTGTAGAGATAGGTTCCCGACAGCTCCGGAAGGGCCTCGCCCCGGTACACGTAGCCTCCAGTGACCGAGCAGTTCCCGCCCCGGTGGCTGAACTCGAATACCGGCGTGATTGCATTGGGGGCTTCCCGGTCCGTCACCTGTCGGCTCCCTTCGAATCGGGACCAACCGTAGTTGCGCCCTCCCGGAGTGCCGGCGACTTCGAAGTTGATCTCCTCGATGGCGTTCTGGCCGACATCGGCGATCCACAGATCTCCGGTCTGGCGATCGAAGGAATAGCGCCAGGGATTGCGCAGCCCCGAGGCCCAGATCTCGGCCCGGATGGTTCCCGGTTCACTCGGTCGCAGGGAGGCATCCGGCCCCGACCGGTCTGCGTTGGGGTTGTCGGGAGGAATCGAGTAGGGGGCGTCGCCAGATGGCCGAGGATCGATCCGCAGCAATTTTCCGAGCAGGGTGGTCGGCGTCTGGGCTCGGTTGCCGGGATCATTGGCGCTCCCGCCGTCGCCCAGACCGATCCACAGCATGTTGTCGGGACCAAAGACAAGGTTGCCACCGTTGTGGTTGACGAAGGGCTGATCCACTGAGAGCAGTGTCCGCCGCTCTGGCGCCGGCCTTCCCGAGGCGGCGTCGAACGGGTACTCCACTACCTGAGTGGTTCCCTGACGGTCGGTGAAGTTCAGGTAGAGACTCGCTCCGCCGGGCGAGAAGGCCAGACCCAGTAGCCCCTGTTCGCTTCCGCCGGACACCTCATCGGACAAGTCGAGTATCACCGGCGCCGGCTCCAGAGCCACGCCGTCGGGTCCGAGGGAAACGGCCCGCACCCGTCCCCCCTTCTCGGCGAAATAGAGCCGAGGATCGCCCGGTCGCATCGCCATGGCGATGGGCTGGCTGAGTCTGGCGATCGGTACCAACTTCAAATCGGGGGTGCCGGGACCAGGGCCCGAGCGGCCCCCTAAGCGGGAGTCAGGACCGGGCGGCGTCGCCGCGGGTGTTTCGAGGGAGGTGACGGTCGAAGTCGGATCAGGAGAGCGGGAAGCCACATTGGTGTCCAGACCGGCCTTCAGGGCCACCGCGCCGGCCATCAACGCTACGAGAACCAGCAATGGCCGGCGGCGGGTCATCACGGCGGGGGAGCCTGCCATAGTCGCATCGCCCCGTCACCGTCGGCCGGACAGCGTCGGCCTGCGGCCGCATCGTTCAACGCTTTCCCGCTCGGAGTCCCGCTCGGGTCCTGCGCCGCCGTACGATTGGCCCATGACGAGCAGGCGTCCATGAAGTACGTGGTTTGCGTTCCCGACGGAGCCGCCGATGAGCCCCTGGCCGAATTGGGAGGCCGGACGCCGCTGGGCGCGGCCGACCTACCGACCTTTGCGGCGCTTGCCCGACGAGGCGAGGTGGGCCGGGCGTCCACCATCCCAGCCGGCCTTCCCCCCGGCAGCGACGTCGGCAACATGTCCATCCTGGGGTACGACCCGGCTCGATATCACACCGGCCGGGCCCCCATCGAGGCCGCGGCCATGGGCCTTCGAATCGAACCCGGACAGGTGGCGTTTCGAGCCAACCTGGTAACCGTGGGCGACGACGGCGCCATGGTCGACTTTGCCGGCGGTCACCCCTCCACCGAAGCAGCCACCACGGTGGTGGCGGCCTTGGAAGCGCAGTTGGGGGGCCGCCAGGCCGCCGATGGTGACGAGGTCCATTTTCATGCCGGCGTCCAATACCGCCACATCCTCATCACGCCCGAGTCCTGGGGTCATGCGATTTGCGTTCCCCCCCACGACCTCACCGGCAAGGCGGCAATCGGTCCCACCGGTCCGGCGGCGCCTCGCATTCAAGGACTCATGGACGCATCTAGGCCGGTATTGGCCCAGGTACCGGAATCGGGGCCGGCCAATCAGATCTGGTTGTGGGGCCAGGGCACTGCACCTGCGCTGCCATCGTTCACCTCGGTCTATGGCCTGGAAGCCGGCCTGGTGAGTGCAGTCGATCTGGTTCGGGGACTTGGAGTGCTGACCGGGATCGCCAACGTCGCCGTCGAGGGGGCCACCGGCTGGTACGACACCAACTACGAAGGCAAGAGGGATGCGGCACTGGAATCTCTGGCCGCCGGGCTTGATCTGTTCGTGATCCACGTCGAGGCCAGCGACGAAGCGGGCCACGCCGGCGACGTGGGGGCCAAGGTCGAGGCGTTGGAGAACTGGGACCGGCGGATCCTGGCTCCCCTGGTGGAAGGGCTGGATTCCATGGGGCACTGGCGCATGCTGATGCTGGCCGACCACGCCACCCCGTTGGCGCTGCGTACCCACACCAGCGAGCCGGTTCCCTATCTCTTGGTGGATTCGAGGCAGCCCGGTGGCGGCGGCCTCTATACCGAAGCTGCCACGGCAGGGTGTGAGCCAGTGCCGGCGCATGAGTTGATGGGTCGCCTCATAGGTCCGACACGCTTTTGTTAAGGGTCGGTGGGGTTTGGGGTTGCCAATTGCCGGGAGCCTCCGTTACGGTACCGATCGACACAAGTCAAGTTCGAGGCTGACCGCAATAGGTTGGTGGTCGGCGCTACAGTTGAGTCGGCGCTAGAGTTGCGAACCATCGCTCGGCTGGTCCTGCAGGTTCCTCTCTAAAGCGGTAGGTGTCTGTCATTCAAAGCGGTGCCCCGTTGGCTTTGTGGAGATTCTTGCTGTCTACGAACGGGTATGGCGTCGTTTGAGCGTATGAGGCGATCCTGGCGTTTCTTAAAAGGCGCGTTCGCTAGTCCCCATAGATCTATCCGATAAAGAACAATTCCGGCTTATCCAGTTCCGGATAATCAGCAATGCGAGGTGCCCGACCGATGGGGTCCGACCCGATCAGATTCAACCCGGCGAGTCCAGCCCGATGAGCGTTACGCCCCCCGCCATCGAGCGTTCGGTACTTGAACGTAAAGAGCGAGAAGAGCTGGCGGCCATCGCCGGTGCCATGGGGGTCAAGACCACTTCGCGAGCCTCCAAGGCGACCTTGATCGATCACATTCTGCGCGAGGCGGGTGTGGAGTCCGCCGCCGCCGCACCTCGCCGAGGCCGCACTGCTCCGGCCGCCGCAGCGATGAACTCAGTTGACGCCGGCCCGGTTGTTTCAACCAACGGATCCTTGGCGGTGGAGTCCGGGGCCAACAGCTCCTATGAGAACGGATCGGCGCCTGACAACGGTGCCGCGGCCGCCAACGTTCCCGCGATCCTGCCGGCTCCGGGGGGACCTGATTCGTCAACGGATAACAAAGCCGGTAGGCAACCGGCCCCTCGTAATGACTCAGACCATGGCTCGCCTCCCGGCGCCGGTGGAGAATCAGGCGGGTCGCCGGGCGGTTCGGGAGACGGCGGTCCGGGCCGCAACGACAATCGCCAGCGGGACCGCCGTTCGCGTGACCAGCGAGGATCGGTCAACCAAAGCGGTGAATCGAGTTCCTTCGGCGACAGCGGGCCCAATTCGAGTCAGGGGTCGGGTTCCCACCAGGGGCCGCAATCGGGCGGTGACGTCGGCAATCGGCGGGGCGGCCGCCGCCGCCGGGGCCGGGACCGGAGTGTTCCGGGCGGGGAGCGCGAGCTCCAACCGGAACGGGCCGAGTCGGAGTTTTCCGGCGAGCCGGTTGCTGTGGACGGCCTGCTCGATCTGCGTGAAGAGGGCTACGGATTTCTGCGCACGAGCGGTTATCTGGCGACCGGCAAAGACGTTTACGTATCGCTCAGTCAGGTGCGAAAGTTCGGACTTCGCAAGGGCGATTTCCTGAAGGGCACCAGCCGCCCCGCTGCCACCACGGAAAAGTACCCGGCCCTATTGCGCATTGAAACGGTTAACGATATGACCGTCGAGGAGGCTCGAGGTCGGGTTCGCTTCGAGGAACTCACTCCGCTATTCCCCGACGAAAAACTTCGCCTTGAGGTCCCGGGGGACTCAGCCAACATGGTGGCTCGAATTGTCGACCTCATTTCGCCGGTCGGAAAGGGCCAGCGGGGCTTGATCGTGTCACCTCCCAAGGCTGGTAAGACCACTGTCCTCAAGCAGATAGCGCACTCAATCGAGGCCAACAACCCCGACGTACACCTGATGGTGTTGCTGGTGGACGAGCGTCCCGAAGAAGTCACCGACATGCGCCGGTCGGTGCGCGGTGAAGTAATCGCATCCACCTTCGATCGGCCTTCCGACGAGCACACCCAGGTGGTGGAGCTGGCTATCGAACGGGCCAAGCGGCTGGTGGAGCAGGGTCGCGACGTCGTCATCGTCCTCGACGGCATCACCCGGCTAGCGCGGGCCTACAACCTGGCCGCACCGGCCACGGGACGCATCATGTCCGGCGGTATAGACACCGGGGCCCTCTACCCCCCCAAGAAGTTCTTCGGTGCGGCTCGCAACCTGGAGGAGGGTGGCTCGCTCACCATCCTGGCGACGGCTCTAATCGAAACCGGCTCCAAGATGGACGAGGTGATCTTCGAGGAGTTCAAGGGAACCGGGAACATGGAGCTTCGCCTGGATCGCCGGTTGGCAGAGCGCCGTATCTATCCGGCCATCGACGTCAATGCCAGTTCCACCCGCCACGAGGAACTGCTCTTCGAGCGGGGTCAGCTTCAGCAGGTCTGGAAGCTCCGTCGGGTACTCAACGGCTTGGAGGGTGGGGCTGGCCTGGAACTGCTGATGGACAAGATCAAGACGACCAAGAGCAACGACGAGTTCCTGGCCGAGATCGCCAAGGCCCCGGCGCCGGCGGTCTGACAACAGTTGGAGTTTGAGAAGTTCGGCGAGGTTCAGTTAGTTGCAGGTTGGCTCAGTTTTCCGAATCCCACTCGAGGAGTTGCTCCATGAAGGCCGATGTTCACCCCCGCTACGAGGTAACCACCGTCAACTGTTCCTGCGGCAGCAAGTTCGCCACTCGCTCCACAGGAACTGCCCTGAAGGTGGAACTGTGCAACGAGTGCCACCCCTTCTTCACCGGCAAGCAGAAGCTGGTGGACACCGGTGGCCGAGTGGAGCGCTTCCAGCGCCGCTACGGCCAGCGCAAGTCCGCCCCTGCGGCGGCGTCCAAGGGGCAGTGACCTTCACGCGTGCTCGACCGCTTGGCTGGTCTGGAAACTGAGTATTCGGAGCTGATCGGGCGCCTGATGGCGCCCGAGGTTCTCGCTGACCAGCGAGCTTTCGCCGGCCTATCGCGGCGGGTCAAGGAACTGGAACCGGTGGTCGCGGCGTACCGCACTTACCGCCACACCCTCGATGACCTGGCAGCGGCGCAAGAGATGCTGACCGACGCAGCCGGCGAAGACCGCGTGTTCATACGGGAGCAGATCGCCGAGGCCGAAGCCGGAGCGGAAAGCATCGAGGTAGAGCTCAAAGCCTTGCTGTTACCTCAAGACCCCAACGACGAAAAGAACGTCATCGTCGAGATCCGGGGGGCAGAAGGCGGCGAAGAGGCCAACCTCTTTGCCAAGGACCTGTTCGACATGTACAGCCACTACGCCGAGCGCAAGCGCTGGCGCTTGGAGGTGTTGGGCGTTGATGCCTCCGACCGGGGCGGGGTGAACGAGATCACCTTTCTGGTCAAGGGCGAGGGCGTGTGGCGAGGGTTCAAGCACGAGGGCGGCCCTCATCGGGTGCAGCGGGTTCCGGTCACCGAGTCCCAGGGTCGTATCCACACCAGCGCGGCCACCGTCACCGTGCTGCCTGAGGCGGCCGAGGTGGAGGTGGTCATCGATCCCAACGACCTGAAGATCGACGTCTATCGCTCCACCGGCCCGGGCGGTCAGTCGGTTAACACCACCGACTCCGCAGTACGCATAACTCATTTGCCCAGCGGAATGGTCGTGGCGATGCAGGACGAGAAGAGCCAGATCCAAAACCGGGCTAAGGCTCTCCAGGTCCTTCGGGCTCGGTTGCTCAAAGCTGAGCAGGATCGTCAGGCGGCCGCGCTTTCTGAGAATCGGCGGGGCCAGATCGGAAGCGGCGGCCGTTCGGAGAAGATCCGCACCTACAACTTCAAGGACAATCGCGTCACTGATCACCGCATCGGCCTCACTGTTCACAACCTGAACCGGGTGCTGGAAGGAGACATGGACGACATTGTCAGCGCTTTGCTGGCTGACGAGCGGACCCGGCAACTCAGTGCCGAGGACTGAGGCCCTTGATGGCCGTCGCGCCCACTTGGCGGACGCTGATCGGCGGCGCCGCTCCGGTCGTTAGCGCCTCCGACGCCCACCGCATAGCCGAGGAGGCATCGGGCCTCGGTGGCTCCCGACTGTGGGCCTCCCTCGATGATGAGGCACCGCCTCGAGCCTCTGCTGTCTTCGGAGCAATGGTCGAACGGCGAGGCACCGGTGAACCCCTGCAGTACGTGCTCGGACGCTGGGGTTTTCGCTATCTGGATCTGTTGGTGGACCGGCGGGTGCTGATTCCCCGCCCGGAGACCGAACAGGTGGTGGAGGTGGCGCTCGCCCAGATCGACCGCCTGGTCAACCAGGCTTCGGCCGGCGATCTGGTGACGGTCGATCTGGGTACCGGGTCGGGGGCGATAGCGCTGTCGATCGCGGTCGAACGGCCGGCAATCCGGGTTTGGGGCACCGACGTCTGCTCCGATGCTTTGGATGTGGCCCGGGCCAACCTGAGCGGGATCGGCAGCGCCGCAGCCATGCGGGTGACCCTCGCCCAGGGCCGGTGGTGGTCGGCCCTACCGGCTGAATTTCGAGGCGGAGTGAATGTCGCGATCACCAATCCGCCCTATGTAGCCACGACCGACGAACTACCGGCCGAGGTGGCGCAATGGGAACCGGGTTTGGCGCTGTGGTCGGGTCCCGCCGGGCTCGACGCCGTGGCCGAGATCGTGGCTGAGGCGCCCGAGTGGCTGGCCCGCCCGGGCGTTTTGGTCTTGGAGCTAGACCCGCGTCAGGCGGCCGCAGCGGTGTCCCTGGCCCGGGGCGCGGGCTGCGACGAGGCGGTCGTTCACGCCGACCTCAACGGTCGGGACCGGATGCTCGTGGCGCGGTGGGGATGCCTAATCTAATCCACTGAGGCCCTCGCCGCCAGGGCGCCGATGAGCATCTCGACCGACTCGCTCAAGGTCTGGCTGTGGGTCGGCAGCACCAGGTCAGGGTTGAGCGGCGCCTCGTAGGGGTCGTCCACCCCGGTCAGTCCGCTGATGGTGCCAGCTCGTTGCTTGGCGTAGAGGCCCTTGACGTCACGCCCGGCGCACACCTCCACCGGGGCGGCCACGTGGACTTCGAAGAACCGGCCGCCGTGGAGCTCGCGTAGTTGGTCTCGGCCTTGACGATACGGCGAGATAACCGAGCACACCGCTATGACGCCGTTGCGGCTCAGGAGATGGGCTACGAAGCCGATGCGGCGCACATTCTCCTCTCGATCGGCTCGGGAGAATCCGAGATCGGCCGTCAGGTGCTCGCGCACTAGGTCGCCATCGAGGATCTCGACCAGATGGCCTTCAGCCTGGAGCCGCGCCGCTAGAGCCCTGCCCACGGTGGTCTTGCCCGCGGAAGGAAGGCCGGTGAGCCACACGGTCACGCCCTCAGCACCTGAGATTGGGGTTGGCACGCTCGAACAATGCCACGGCCTCTACCGGTAGTGGGAAGAGCGTGGGACGATCGCCCATGGTTGTAATCGCAGCTCTATCCGACCCACCCGATCCGGCCGTGGTCGAAGTCGCTGCCGCGGCGCTGCTCGAAGGCCTGATCATCGGGTTGGCGACCGACACGGTTTATGGACTGGCCGCTCGGGCAGCCGACGGCGCCGCCGTGGAGCGGATCTATGTGGCCAAGAATCGTCCGGAGCATCTGGCTTTGCCGGTGTTGGTGAGCGACCCGGACCAGGCTGATTCGGTAGCTCACATCGGGGATCTGGCCGCCGCTCTGATCGACGGGTTCTGGCCTGGTGGCCTCACAATCGTGTGTCCGGCGCGCCCCGGCGGTTCCGGCCAGCCGGCCACGGTCGGTCTGCGATGGCCCCGTCACGCCTTGGCTGTGGCGTTGTGCCGGGCGGTCGGGCCCCTGGCCACCACGAGTGCCAATCGCCACGGCCAGCCACCGGCCACCACCGCGGCGACAGTGAGCGAAGTGTTTGGCGATCAGATCGCGCTGGTCCTCGACGGGGGGGCATGCCTGGGGGCACCTTCCACTGTCGTCGATGCGACCGGTTCGGAGCTTGTTCTGCTTCGGGAAGGAGTGATTCCCTGGTCGGAGCTGAGGACGATTCGCGTCTGATCGGACAACAGGGCGAAAAGCGGGTCCCGCGGAATAACTTTGAAATCGAAGCCAATGGGATAGGAGGGTTTTATGGAGATTTTGCGTGTGGTACTCAGCCTGGTTATTTCGGGTGTCATCTTCGGAGCTCTGGGCCGTCTCGCCGTGCCCGGGCCGAATCCACTTTCGATCGGCGTCACGATCCTGGCCGGAATCGCCGGGTCTTTCCTGGGCACCCTGGTCGCGGGGTTGTTGGGGCTGTCCTATGCGGACGATCTACTGATCTTCTTCATCCTGCAGATTCTCGGGGCGGCCCTCATCGTCTTCGCCCTCAGTCGCCGCCGCTAGAGGGCCGGCGGTGAGGTCGGCGCCCTTTTTTTCGGGGGGGTGCGGGGAGGTTTCGGGTCGGTGGCTTTATCCCGGTTGCGCTCCACCATCGCCGATAGGGGCCGGAGTTGACGGGCCAGCGACAGGCGGAGCGCCTGCACTTCCGCGGTGAGCGCCTCGGCTGCTTGACGGTGAGCGTGGTTGGCCTCGGCCACCTCGACGGTGACAGCGGCTCGCATATCTCGCGCGATTTCTTCCCACCGCTTCTGGGATGCGACCTGATAGTTGTCCACGACAGCCGTCACGGCCTCGGCTACTGCAGCGGGAAGGGTTTCGTTCAAGGGCTTCAGCTGCCGGGTGATGGTGGCGCGCATGGCCTGGAGCTTCGGCAACTCGGCTGCCAGATGCTGTTGCTGGGACACGATGGCCGTGCTGAGGTCCATGACCTGTTGGCGCAGGGACCCCAGGGCGGAGTCGAGGAGTTCGATGTCGTCGCGCCGTTCCGCGGCCTGCGCCTCTGCGGCCTGCATCGACTCCTGCATGCTCTCGGCGATCGTCTCGGTCCGGTCGGTGGCCTGCTGAACTTTGTCGGCCAAGCCCACCACATCGTCGACAACCGCCGTCACCGCTTTGGTCACCGTGCCTGCATCGGTGACCACTTTGGCGATGTGCTGGCCTACCGCAGCCTGCACCGCGTCGTCGACGGCCCCGGGGAGCGATTCGGCCACCAGGGCGAGGCGCAGCTGGGCGTTTCGTTCCTCGGAGAACTCGGCCAGCATGGCCCGCTGGTGCGTGAGGCCCTGGGCAACGTCGGCGACCTCGTTGCGCAGCAGGCTGAATTCGCTCTCGAACCATTTGAAAAGCTGGACCCGGGCGCTAGGAGCAGCCAGTTCCCTGTTGGTCGCCGAGGTGTCGGCCTGGGGAGGTTTGGGGGTGACGGCGGGGCGCGGGATCAACGCCAGGCGGGCTACGGCCTCGACAGCCGAAGCTCGAGGTCCGGACCCACCCGGCGTTGCAAGTCGAGGTCCGGCCGCGTCGTAGACCGGATTGCGCCCGATGGGAGGGCGACCGGTTGTCGGCGTGGGCCCCCCGGCGCCGGGGGGCACCGGCGGTTGGGTTGGTCCCTCTGCCGCCGGTCCCGGGCGTCCGGCCAAGCTGGTGCTTGCCGGAGAGCGCACCCCGGGAGGCATAGACGAGGCGCCGCCGAGTCCGGGAGGCATAGACGAGGCGCCGCCGAGTCCGGGAGGCATAGACGAGGCGCGGGCGGCAAGCGGGAACTGGGTGTTCGGGACGAAC
>Ga0187894_10004857_pt1 | contig 14105 bp, 14 predicted proteins | sample GBC1701081metaG_FD_136650 | JGI IMG/M metagenome (GOLD analysis project Ga0187894, IMG submission 136650) | White microbial mat communities from a lava cave in the Kipuka Kanohina Cave System on the Island of Hawaii, USA - GBC170108-1 metaG ...
CTCGAGCCTCTACCTCGATCGCGGGCTCAAGGCCCGCAGCTACGCGCGGGCGGCGATCGCCGACTACTGGATCGTGAACCTCGTCGATCGCGTGGTCGAGGTCCACCGCGAGCCAGCGAGACCAGGGCCGGCGCGACGACGCTGGGGCTACGCGCAGGTTCTTACATTCGCCGCCGACGGCGCCGTCACGCCGCTCGCCGCGCCGGCGGCGAGCATCCACGTGGCGGATCTGTTGCCGTAGGAGCCGACGGAACGCGTCACGCCAGGCGCGTGAACCCGTCTGCGGTCCAGCGGTCGCTGCCCACGCCGTGGTGGACGAAGAAGAGCCCGTCGGGATCGTACGTGTTCTTCACGGCGAGGAGTCGCAGGTAGTTCGCGCCCCAGTAGGCGCGCGCCCAGTCGGCCTCGAAGAAGTTGCTCTCCGAGACGGACGATCCCGCGTCGGGCGCGAGCGCCCGCAACTCTGTCATCGCCCTGTCGATCGCCGCCGCTCGGGAGCGCGCGACGGACACCTTGGGCTCGTGACCGGCGATGCCGGGATAGGCCGGGCGTTCGCCGGCCCCGGAGATGACCAGCGCGAACGTGTCGAGCACCGCCGGGTTCCGCCCTTGACGACGAGCCGCAGCGTTCGCTCGCGCGCGAAGTCGACGGCCGCCACGACGTCGGCGGTCGTCGCGGCGGCCACGGCATACGCGCTCGGCCGGGATGTCCAGGCATCGACCCAGCCCAGCGTTTGCGTGAGGCCGGGCTCGTCGCCGACGTCGTAGGGATTCCTCACTCGCCGGAAGACGTCGGCGCACGTTCCGGCGCCGGGCGCGCTCGGGCAGTCGGCCAGCGGCGATCGCACCGCGATCAGCCGCCCGCCGACCTGGCGACCGAGCTGCTCCCAGTCGGCCGGGCTCGGCCACGACGGATCGCCGGGCCGCACCCGGCGAAGTGGAGCGCGCGCTGACGGCGTGACGGGCGACGAGGACGGCGTGCACGCGGCCCCGGCAACGGTCGCGACGGCAGCCGTTCCAGCACGGATGAGGGACCGCCGTCGGTTCATCGATCAGCCGAGACCATCGGGATGGAGTGCGGGAAGCGCCCGTCCTTCGCGCTGCGCCTCGCTCGATCGCTCCGAGTCGGAGGCAGGGCGCGCGCCATCGGCTGTGGCGGGTGGACCGTAGCCCCCGGCGCCGGGCGTTTCCATCGCCACCCGGTCACCGGGGCGGAGCGGGTGCCCCCATACCTTCGGGGGCAGCTCGCGCTCGTCGTGGGTACCGGGATTCAGCACGATCCGCGCGCGGCCGCCTGGGCCGCCGCCGAAGAGGCCCCACGGCGCGAGCCGAGCCCGTTCCGTCGTGCCGAGAAAGCGTGCGTCGTGGCCGAGGATCTCGATGGCGCGCCGGAGGCCCTTGCCACCGCGATGCCGTCCCGCGCCATCGCTGCCATCGACCAGCGCGTACTCCGTCACCAGCAGCGGATACTCCGCCTCGAGCGCCTCGACCGGAAGATTGGACGTGTTGGTGACGTGGACCTGCACCGCGTCCATGCCGTCCGCGTTCGCGGTCGCGCCAGCGCCGCCGGCGAGAGTCTCCAGATACACGTAGGCCTGGCCCGTGCGCGGATCCGTGCCCGTGAACACCATGCCGCAATTCGCGCCGTTGCCCGCGGCGGGCACGCGCTCGGGCACCACTCCTGCGAGCGCGCCCAGCACGACGTCCGCGATGCGCTGGCAGGTCTGGGTGCGCCAGGCCACCGGAGCCGGCGCTCGCGCGTTGACGACGCTGCCCTCGGGCGCGGTGACGGAGATCGCGCGATAGAAGCCGCTGTTGGCGGGAATCGTCGGATCGAGCGCGGCCTTGAGCGCGTAGTACACGGTCGCGAGCAGCGCGAAGTAGACGACGTTGATGTCCCCGGCGCACTGCGGGCCACTGCCGGAGAAATCGAGCGCGATCGAGTCACCCCGGACGGTGATGGCGACGGCGATGGGGATCGGGGCGAGCGCGACGCCGTCGTCGTCCATCGCGTCGGCGAAGCGATACACGCCATCGGGGAGCCTGGCGATGGCCGCGCGGATCTTCCGCTCGCCGTACGCCAGGGATTCCTCGCAGGCGGCCCGCACCGTCGAGGCGCCGTAGCGGGCGACGAGGTCGCCCAGCCGCCGCTCGCCGAGGCGATTGGCGGCGATCTGGGCGCGGAAGTCGCCGCGGCGCTCACCGGGCAGCGCGAAGTTCGCGAGCAGCAGCTCCATCACGTCCTCGCGGAGTCGCCCGGCCTCGACGAGACGGATCGGCGTGATGCGCAGCCCTTCGTCCCAGATCGTGCGGATGCGCTCGCCGCTGCGGTCGGCGTGATGCGCGATATTCGCGACGAATCCGAACAGCGCGCTGTCGGCGAAGACGGGGCTCACGAGATTGATGTCGGGCAGGTGGGTCCCGCCGCCAGTGTAGGGATCGTTCGAGATGAAGACGTCGCCCGGCTGGAGCGCAGAGGCCGGATAGCGCGCGAGCACCTCCCGCACGACGCCGAGCAGCGAGCCGAGGTGCATCGGGATGTGCTCGGCCTGCGCGATGACCTCGCCGCGCGCGTCGAAGATGGCCGTCGAGCAGTCCTGCCGCTCCTTGATGTTCGTGGAGTAGGAGGACTTGATGAGCGCGGTGCCCATCTCCTCGGCGATCGTGGAGAGCGCCGCGCCGATGACCTCGAGCGTCACGCGATCCATGGCGGGGTCCTGGTCACGGGCTGATGATCGCTCACCGGACTGGCGCGCCTCGGAGGCTTCACCGCTCGCCGACGACCAGGAAGCCCAGATCGTCGACGAGCGCCTGCTGGCCCGGCAGGAGCAGCGTGGTGGCGTCGAACTGCTCGATCACGGCGGGGCCGGGGATCGTGTGGCCGGCCAGGAGGCGCGCGCGATCGTAGACCGGGCACGACGTGAAGCCGCGATCGTCGTCGACGTGGACACGCCGGGCACCGACGAGCGCGGCGCGCGGGTCCGCGTCGGCTCGCGGCAGCGACGCGAGCTTCGGCGGGTCGGCGAGACCGCGGCCGACGACGCGCAGGTTGACGACCTGGATCGGCTCGTCCTCCGTCGCGAAGCCGTACACGCGCTCGTGCAGATCGAGGAAGCGGCGGCGGAGCGGCCCGAGGTCGCCGTCGAGCCAGAGGTCTTCGGGCACCGGCACCAGCAGCTCGAAGTTCTGGCCGACGTAGCGCAGGTCGAGCCAGCGCTCCAGGCGACGGCGCGCCGCCGACACGCGCTCGCGGTCGAGCCACGCGAGGACGCCCCGCTCCATCTCGGCAAAGCCGGTGGCGAGCGCCGCGAGGCTCGCCGGCGCGAGCGGCGCCAGATGGGTCCGGACCGCGTCGGTGCGGAGGTCCTCCACGAGCAGCCCGAGCGCACACAGGAGACCGGGTCCCGGCGGCACCGCGATCGCGGGGATGCCGAGCTCGCGCGCCAGCTCGCCCGCGTGCAGCGGTCCCGCACCGCCGAACGGCACCAGCACGAGCCCGGTCGGATCCACGCCTCGCTGCACGGTGACGACCCGCACCGCGTTGGCCATGTTGGCATTGACCACGCGCGCGATGCCGCGGGCGGCCTCGATGAGCGGGAGATCGAGCTGCTGGGCCAGGCGGCCGACGGCGGCCTCGGCGCGCGCGGAATCGAGCGGAACGGCGCCGCCCGCGAGCCCCGCGGCGCCGAGTCGCCCGAGGACCAGGTTCGCGTCGGTGACGGTGGGCGCCTCGCCGCCGCGCCCGTAGCAGGCCGGCCCCGGATCGGCGCCAGCGCTCTCCGGGCCGACCTTGAGGGCGCCGCCGGAGTCGCGCCACGCGATGGAGCCGCCGCCCGCGCCGACGGTGTGGATGTCGAGGGCGGGCACGCGCAACGTCACGCCGCCGATCTCGCGCTCGAAGCCGAGACCGGGCGTGCCGTCCCGCACGAACGCCACGTCCGTGCTCGTGCCGCCCATGTCGAACGTGGCGATCGCGTCGAAGCCCGACTGGGCGGCGATCCACGCCGCGCCGGCGACGCCCGCGCTCGGCCCCGAGAGAGCGGTCCGCACGGGCACGCTCGCCGCCTCCTCCACCGACATCGTGCCGCCGTTCGACTGGTTGACGTACGGCGGCGCGGTGATGCCGAGCCGCGCGACCTTCTCGCGGAACGCGCGGACGTAGGCGCTCATGCGGGGCGCGAGATACGCGTTGGCGACCGTCGTGCTGAGCCGCTCGTACTCGCGGAACTCGGGGTGCACCTCGTGCGAGGCGACCACGGCCAGCGCGGGGAAGCGGGCGCGAGCCCGCTCGAGGACGAGGCGCTCGTGGGCGGGAGCCAGGAAGGCGTAGAGAAAGCAGATGGCCAGCGCTTCGAGCGGTCCGTCGGCCGGCGGCTCGGCGGCCAGCCGGTCGAGGACGCGATCCACCTCCGCCGGGTCGAGCGGCACCCGCACGCGCCCGTCGACCATGACCCGCTCGTCCACCTCGTGGCGACGATGGCGCGGCACGAGGGGCGGCGGCTTCCGGGCGAGCAGATCGTAGAGCGCGGGGCGCTTCTGCCGGGCGATCTCGAGCAGGTCTCGAAACCCCCGCGTCGTGATGAGCGCGGTCCGCGCGCCCGTGCGCTCGAGCAGGGCGTTGGTCGCCACGGTGGTGCCGTGGGCGACGTGGTCCACGGCCTCGGGCGAGACGCCGCTCCGGCCGAGGAGACGAGCAATCCCCTGCACGATGCCTTCCGAGGGATCGGCCGGCACCGAGGGCACCTTCTCGACGGCGAGCGTGCCCGACGCGTCGTCGTAGAGCACGAGGTCGGTGAACGTGCCGCCCACGTCGATGCCGAGCCGGTGACCCACGGGCCTATACTAGACCACCGCGGGCGCCGGCCGGCCCGCCCTCTGGAGCGATGCCCCATGTTTCCGTATCACGACGAGAACCAGACGCTCAGACCGGCGCTGATCGCGCTGCTCTTCATTGGCCTCAACGTGCTCGTCTGGGTGGTGATCCAGGGGGCGGGCTCGCCGTTGCCGCTGGCGCGGAGCATCTGCAACCTCGGGCTGATTCCGGGCGAGCTCACCGGGACGCTGCGGCCCGGGACGCGCTTTCCGCTGGGCCCGGGGATCGCGTGCGTGATCGATTCGGGCCGGCAGACCTCGCACGTCCTCACGTCGATGTTCCTGCACGGCTCGTGGATGCACCTGCTCGGCAACATGTGGTTCCTCTGGCTGTTCGGCAACAACGTCGAGGATGCGATGGGCCACGGCCGGTTCGTGGTCTTCTACGTCGTCTGCGGCGTCGCGGCCGCGCTCGCGCAAGTCGTGGTCAACCCGGCGTCGCCCATCCCCATGGTGGGGGCGTCGGGCGCGATCAGCGGCGTGATGGGCGGCTATCTGCTCCTCTACCCCCACGTGCGCGTGTATTGCCTGATCCTGCCGTTCTTCGCGTCGATCGCGCTCCCGGCCTGGACCATGCTGCTGTACTGGCTCGCGCTGCAGTTTCTCGGCGGGCTGGCCGGCCTGGCCGCCGAGGAGGGCGGCGGCGTCGCCTTCTGGGCGCACGCCGGCGGATTCGTCGCCGGGCTCGTCCTGGTCAAGCTCTTCGCGCGCCCGGACTACGTCGAGGCCCACCGGGAGCAGCGCTGGCGGCCGCGGCGCCTTCGCACCGAGTGGTGAGCACGCGCCAGGCGCCCGGTGGCTGGCCCGTGTGGCGCTTGAAGGCGCGATTGAACGCGGCCTCCGACTCGTAGCCGATCCGCTCCGCGATCGCGGCCAGTCCCAGCGTCTGGTCGCGGAGCCATTGCGTGGAGAGCTGTACCCGCCACGACGCGAGATAGCGCATGGGCGGCAGCGCGAGCCGAGCCTTGAAGCCCGCCGCCAGCCGCGATCGCGACGCGCCGGCTCGTCGCGCCAGCTCGGCCACGGTCCAGCGGCGGGCGGGCTCGGCGTGCAGGAGCTGGAGCGCGCGGCCGACGAGCGGATCGTGAAGGGCGCCGAGCCAGCCGATGGCGGCCGGCGGCTGCTCCGCGATGTGGCGGCGCAGCACCTCGATGAACAGCAGCTCGGCGAGGCGCGCGAGCAGGCACGCGCCTCCGGCGTGCGTCGCCTCCGCCTCGGCAACGAGGTGACGCGCCGTCGCGGACAGCAGCGATCGGTCCGCATCGAGCGTGGTCTCCGCCCGCAGCAGCCCGGGAAGACTGTCGAGCAACGGATCGAACAGCACCTCGTCGCAGCGCATGAAGCCGCAGACGATGCGCGTCGGCTCGCCGCCGCCGCCGTGCTCGACCACGGGCAGACCCGTGTCCCGCCGCGCGGTGGCGATCAGCGTCGCGATCGGCACCGTGTTGCGCGCGTCGCCGCTCGCCAGCGTGTGGCTGCCGCCGTCCGGCAGGAAGGCGATGGTGCCTTTGGTCAGCTCGACGTGACGCCCTTCCAGCCCGATCGAGCACCGGCCCTCGGCGACCAGGTGAAACGGGACGAGCCGCCGGGCGCCGGGCGCGACCGCGCGCGCAAGCTCGACGGCATCCGGCGCGCTGATGGCCCACGGCGCGGAGAGACGGCCGCGCAACACCACGGCGCCCGACAGGCGAACCATGCGCAAGACGTCATTTCGCCTCGTCGATCGTCGCCGCGAGACGCTGCGGCGTGATGCCCATCGCCCAGCCGATCGCGTCCTCCTGCTGCTTGGTCGAGTGCGGCTCCGGATACATCTCGCCGAAGAAGAACTCGACGAACGCGCGATAGTCCGACGCCCAGAAGTTGGCGTTGAACTGTTCCCAGCCTCGGTACTGCGCGCGCACGTCGTGAAATCCCGGCGCGCGCGGGCCCTCGGCGAGGGCCGTGGCGATCAGGACGAGCCGGTCGACCCGCTCGGGATGACGGGCCGCGAGCAGGACGCCCTGCCACGTGCCGCGGGAGAAGCACACCAGCGACGCGCGGTCGGCGCCGGTCGCGTCGAGAACGGCCAGCGCATCGGCGGCAGCCTGGTCGTGATCGAATCCCGTGGCGGGGCGGCCCGAGCGGCCGTTGCCCGGAGGATCGTAGGTGACGACGCGGAAGTAGCGGGCGAGATACGAGACCTGCGCTTTCCAGATCCGGCTGTCGACGATCTGCCAGGGCGGGACGAGGAGCACCGCGGGGCCGGTCGTGCCGTGCTGCTCCCAGAAGATCGGCACACCCCCGCTGTCCGTCAAGCCCTCGCGGTCAGGGTTGCGGGCGCGCATGGGAGGCCTGCGGGCCGAGCGCCGGCGCGCGAATGGACGCGCGCTCGGCTTCGAGCCAGCGAAGGAGCCGCTCGAACGACTGGAGGCTCTGCCGGTGATGCCCCTCGGCCTCCGCCACACCGAGCATGAGGTCGAGCTCCATCCCGCGCCAGAAGCACACGAGGAACGCCGTGACCTCGTCGGGACTCAGGCCGTCGACTCCGAAATGATCGAGCGCCTGGGCCGCGACCTTCCGAATCAACGCCCGCCACGGGGCGTTGATCTTGCGGACCTCCGCCGCGATGGCGGGATTCGCGAGCCCGAGCCCGGACAGCTCCATGATCAACGGGACCCAGCCCGAAGCGAGGTCCTCCTCGAAGAAGCGGCAGGCCTGGGCCCACTTGTCCGAGAACGAGTCGGGGGTCTCGTACATCCGCGTCTGGCGCTCGAGCAGCTCGCGGTTCATGTCCTCGAGCACGGCGAGGATGAGCCCGTCCTTCGTCCCGAAGTAGTAGTGGATGAGGCTCTGGTTGACGCCCGCCTCCGACGCCACGGCGCGCGTGGAGACCCGCGCGTGCCCGAGCCGGATCAGGCACCGGCGCGCCGCCCGGATGATGGTGTCGCGCCCGGCGACGGACTCAACCGACTGACGAGGACGGGGACCGCGACGAGGACGCTTGGCGAGCCGCGTATTTAATCGAACGATTAAATCAGATGAACAATACGCACCGACTTCGAGCGAGGCTGTCAAGCGGCGATGTGCGATCCCGCGTCAGCGGCGCCGGGGCCGCCGGCGTGTACCGGCGACCCCGGGCCGACCCATCGCCCCGGCGCGACGGCGCCGGGTCCCTACTGGCAGTGCTTGCAGGGAGGGTAGTCCCGCGTATAGGCGGGCTGTTTCAGGTATTCCTCGGGGTTGTACTTCCAGAACTGCGACACGGCCGGGAAGGTGGCGATGACCGTGTTCTGCAGCTCGCCGTTCTTCTTCTCCACCTTGCGGATGTAGATGTTCTGGACGGGGTTGCCGTAGTCGTCGAGCTTGATGGGGCCGCGCAGCGCGTCGGGGATCTCCACCTTCTTGAGCGCGGCCAGGTAGGCCTCGCGGTCCTCGACCTTTCCGCCGACGGCCTTTGCCGCGATGTCGAGCCAGCGCGCGCTCGTGTAGCAGGTCTCCGAGTAGTACGACGGGACCTTGCCGTACTTCGCGCGGTACTTCTTGACCCATTCCTTCATGGCCGGTGTGTCGAGCGCGGCGCTGTACATGAGGGGGCTCATGCCGTCGAGCGCCTCGTCACCCATGCGCGGCAGCGCGGACTCGTCGAAGGTGACGGCGCCGCCGATGAGCGGCAAGCGTCCCTTGAGGCCGGCGTCCTCATACTGCTTCGGGAAGCGGAGCTGCGCCGCGGCCACCGCCAACGCGAACACCGCGTCGGCGTCGCGGCGGATCTGGGAGAGATAGGGCGCCCAGTCGGCCACGTTCAGCGGCACCCAGAGCTTCTGCACGATCTGGCCGCCGTTCTCCTCGAAGGTGCGCTGGAACCCTCCCACCACCTCCCACCCGAAGGCGTAGTCGGCGGCGATGGTGACGACGCGCCGGTATTTCGTGTTCTTGATCACCCACTCCCCGAAGGGATGCGAAGGCTGGCTCCCGGTCCATCCCGTCCGCACCACCCACCTGGCGCGCTGGCGCTGGGTGAGGTCGTCGGCGGCCGCCACGGGAAAGATGCCGGGGATCTTGTACTCGTTGATCTTGGGCGCCATGGCGAGCGCGATGTGCGCATACGCCTCGCCGCCGACGATATCGGCGCCGTCGTTCTCCACGAACTTGCGCAGCTTGTTGACGGCCACCTCGGGGCGGCCCTGGCTGTCCTCGATGATCAGCTCGACCTTGCGGCCCGCGAGCTGATACCCGTGTTCCTCGAAGTACATCTTGAAGCCGTCGACCATGTCCTTGCCGACCTGGGCCGCGGGGCCGGTCAGGGGGGCCATGAACCCGATCTTGATGGCCTTCTGGGCCCACGCCGGGGTCGCGCCGAACGCGATCAGGCACATTCCGAGGACAGCCAACGAGCGCTTCGCCATGACGGGTCCTCCTCAGCGGTGAGGGTCTCGGCGGCCGATGGACGCCGCCCCGCCGCCATAGTGTAGTAAGATCCCGCCATGCTCAAGCGCTTCGATCACGTGACGGTCGTCGTGCGAGACCTCGATGGGGCGCGGACGTTCTTCGAGCTGCTGGGCTTCAAGGAGGACAAGGCCGTCGTGATCTCGGGCCCGACGTTTTCGGCCTACATGGGCGTTCCGGGCATCGAGGCCGATCACGTGACACTGGCGCTCGACGGCGCCGACCCGCGAGTCGAGGTCCAGCTCCTGCGGTATCGCCGTCCGGATCCGCTCCCCGACCCGAACGTCGAACGGCTCGAGAGGATCGGCTTCAACCACGTCTGCTTCGCCGTCGACGACCTCGAGGCCGAGGTGGCCCGATTGCGCGCGCACGGCGTGCAGATGCGCAACGAGGTGCTCGACTTCCATGCGCGCAAGCTGGTCTTCCTGAAAGGGCCGGAAGGGATCACGGTCGAGCTGTCCGAGTGGCGCTGAACCGCCGCGCGATCCGCCCAACCCCACCGAGTCAGCGCAGCCGGCACATCTAGCCGTCCCAGAGTCCGATACCGAGCCGCGCCGCCACGCGGCGCAGCGCCCGGTCGTCGGTAGCGAGTCGGGGCCTCTCGATCGCCAGCCAGCGTCAGGTAGAGACAGTCGGAGACCGGGTGGCCGATGTCCAGTGCGAGCCGCGCCGCGGGCGCGAGGAGTGAGAGGGCTGGCACGAAGTCGAGGCGGTCGGCGACCCGATCATCGAGGTTGCGGATGACGATGGCGGCCGTGGGCGCTGGCATACGGTGCTAGCGCCGAGCCGCGCGTGTGTGGTCAAGCCACTTTCTCGTACGCTCCCTGTGGGCTCGCCACCGGCAGGGCCGGGCCATCGAGATGGAAGCGCGTCACCGTGCCCGACGGTTCGGTCTCGAACGTGAGGCGGCACGGCCAGGACTCCGTGTCGAACACGCCGGGCGCGCGGGGCAGCAGGCGATTGTTGAACCAGAGCAAGCCGTCCACCACGAGGTCGTCACCCCGCGTCGACACGTATGCCTCGCGTCCCGCCGTGTGTCGGTGCCGGCCGACGAAGCGCGCGAGGTCTGGCTCGACAGGCAGGGGGGAGGGCGGCCACGCGAGGCCAAGGAATGAGGAGACGGCTCGCCGCCGGGCGGTCCAGTCGCGGACCTGCGCGTCGGGTCAGCCGAGGAGCGCGCGCGCCTCCACCACCTGGGCCTGCATGGAGCGGAGCATGCGCACCTCGGGCGCCGGCGCGCAGTTGGTGTAGCCGACGCCCAGCTCGCGCAGCTGCGTCGCGTTGCGGGGCATCGTCGGGTGGCTCATCGGCAGCGCGAGGCGCGCGACGCCGCCCTTTCGCACCGCATCGGCGACCCGGGCCACGGTCTCGACGAGCTTCGGGTGATCGCTCGTCCCCGCCACGCCGAGCGCGCGCGACATGTCGGAGGGGCCCACCGCGACGATGTCGATGCCCTCGGTCGACGCGATCGCGTCGATCTCCGCGAGCGCGGGCAGGTCCTCGACCATCACCGCGAGCGTGATCTCGCGGTTCGACTGCTCCAGGTGATCCTTCATCGCGACCTTGCCGTAGTCGGACGCCCGGCTCGCGCCCGCCATGCCGCGCTCGCCGAGCGGGGCGTAGCGCACGGCCTTCACCGCCTCGCGCGCGGCCCGCGCATCGCTGATGTGCGGGAGCTGGATCCCCTGCACGCCCATGTCGAGCAGCCGCAGGACGAACGCGGGGTCGAAGCCGGGCGTGCGCACGATCGGCGTGATCCCGACGCGCTCGGCGGCCATCACCATGAGCTGGACGTCGCGCAGGTCGAAGCTCGTGTGCTCGAGGTCGATGAACGCGGCGTCGAAGCCGGCGTGGCCGATGATCTCGACGATCTGCGGGTCGGCGATGCCGCCCACGTAGGTGCCGAGGGCGAGGCCGCCCTCGCGCAGGATCTTCTTGACGCGGTTCGGCTGCATGGAGCGCTCCTTGTTCCGGGCAGCGAGCGCGCGGCCGTCAGAACGGCTGGCGCTCGCCCTCCGGCAGCGGCGTGTCGAAGGCGAACAGGACGCCGGCGATCATCCGGTACTGGCCGGCCAGCGTCACCAGCTCGAGCAGGCCGGTGAGGCCCAGGTCTCGCTGGACGGAATCCTGAAGGTCCTGCGGAATCGACTCGTAGGCGAGCGCGTGTTGGACGACACGCGCCGCGCGCGCGTAGCGCTCCGGCAGCGAGGACAGGTCGCCGCGCGCGCGGACGCGCTCGATCACGTCGTCGGGGAGCTTTTCCTGGCGCGCGATCTTCGCGTGGGCGATCCACTCGTAGGCCTGGTTCACCGAGCGCGCCGTGATGAGGATGGCGAGCTCGCGGACGTCGCCGGGCAGCGTGCCGCCAAAGCGGAGGTATTCGCCGAGGGCACCCACGCGCTCCGCGAGGGCCGGGTGGCACATCAGCGAGGCAAACGGCCCGCGGACGGCCCCGCGCTTCGCTGTGATCTTGTCGTAGATGCGGCGGGCGTCGGGCGTGAGCGTGGCGAGCGGATCGGGGAGCGTCGCCATGGGCCGAGGATCCTCCTCTCGAGTGTGTGCGGGTAACGATAGACGAAGTGCCGGGGCGGTTCAATCGCCCCGGCGTCGGAGCCGTCCAATCGGCCGCGGTACCAACGTCATCTGGCGGGCCGCCAGATCTCGAACCCGGCGACCGCGAAGTCTTGATCGAACGCGAGCGCATGCCGGCACCGCGTTCCCTCCATCAATGCGAAGCTGACGGCGTCCGCATACGTGATCGGACGCGGGGCGAGACGGGCGAGCCAGTCCAGCGCAGCGGCATGGTGCTGCGCGGTGGCGAACTCGACCGTGACGCTCGGACTCGCGTCGATGAGCGCGAGCGCTCGCCGCGCGGGCTCGAATCCTGCACGAAACAGCGTGAGACGGTGCACCTCCGCAAGGACGAGGTCGCTGGTGAGGAGCGAAATGCGCTGCCCGATCGCCAGGCGGAACAGGCGATCAGCCTCGGCATGGTGCTGGTCGGCTCGACTCCGGAGCGCGATCCAGGCGCCGCTATCGACGAACAGTGCGCGAGGCCTTGCGTCGGCGCGCGCGATAGGACTGGCTCGGCTCGGCCACGTAGGTCTGGCCGAGGTAGCGATCGAAGTTCTCGGAGAGGTCCGCCGGCAGCCCGTCGATGTCGCCGCTCAATTCCAGCAGCGGATCATCAGCCGGCGTGCGCGTGAGCGCGCGGATCGCCACGCGGACGGCCTGGGACTTCGTCCAGCCGCGCTTGCGGGCCCACGCGTCGAGCCGCTCGACATCCTCATCGTCCAGATAGACTTGCAGAGGGCGGGTCATGATCGACGATCCTATCTGATCATGAAATTGGAGTCAACACGACCATGATACTCGGGGCCCGACAAGACTGGGCGACAGCCGTCTCGCAAGGGCAGAACGGCGGCGACGCGCGTCAGCCGTCCTTGTGCTCTTTGAGCGCCTGGAGCGCGAGACCGCCGTGGCTCCACGCGGCGCCCGCGGCCATGGCCATGGCGACGAACGTGGTCTCGGCGATCTCCTCGTCCGACGCGCCCGCCATGGCCGCCTTCTTCGTGTGGGCCTGGATACACCACGGGCACTGGGTGATCTGGGCGATGCCGAGCGCGATCAGCTCCTTCGTCTTGGCGGGAATGGCGCCGTCCTTGAACGCCTTCTGATCGAAGTCGAGAAAGGCCCGATACGGCTCGGGCGCCAGCTCGCGCATGCGCTTGAACTGCGTTGTCGCATCGAGACCGTGAAAGTCCATGAAACGGCTCCTCTCTTCGAGTTCCTGCGCGTCAGTCCACCAGGGCCGCGTACGTCAGCACGCGCAGCTCGCGGCGAAGCGGATACGACGACGAGGGCATGAGCTGCGTCATGAAGATGACGATCAGATCCTCGGCGGGATCGATCCAGAATGCGGTGCTGGCCGCGCCGCTCCACGCGTATTCGCCCGGCGTGCCGAGGATGTGCGCGCGTGCCGGCGACTGCATCACGGAGAACCCGAGGCCGAAGCCCATCCCGGCGTAGGCCGTCTCGGTGAACGCGCCCGCGAGGGCGAGCTCCGTCAGCTCCTGACCGCCTGGCAGGTGGTTCTGCGCCATCAGTTCCACCGTCTTCCGCCCGAGCAAGCGGATGCCGTCCAGCTCACCCTGGTTCAGCAGCATGGAGCAGAATCGATAGTAGTCGTCGATGGTGGAGACGAGCCCACCGCCGCCCGAGTAGAAGGTCGTTTCCCGGTACTGGCTGCTGGCCGGATCGTCGATCAGGCGGAGCGCGCCGTTCGCCGGGCGCTCGTAGTTGGCGGCGAACCGCGGAGCCTGGGCCTCGGCGATGACGAAGCTCGTGTCTCGCATCCCGAGCGGCTGGAGGATGTGCTCGCGCAGGTATGCGTCGAGCCGCTGCCCCGACAGGACCTCGATCAGGTGCCCGACCACGTCGGTCGCCACGGAGTAGTTCCATCGTGCTCCCGGCGAGAACTCGAGCGGCAGCTCCGCAAGCGTCGCGACCATGTCGGCGAGCGTGTAGCCCGGCCTCGTGCGGTCGGCCACGCCCAGCTTCCGATACGCGGCGTCGACGTTGGTGCGCTCGAGAAAGCCATACGTCAGGCCGGACGTGTGGCTCAGCAGATCGCGGACCGTCATCGCCCGCGCCGGCGGCGCCGTGACGAAGTTCGGGTGATTGCCTGTCACGAAGACCCGAAGGTCCTTCCACGACGGGATGAACTTGTGCACCGGGTCGTCGAGCTGAAACCGCCCCTGCTCGTAGAGCATCATCAGCCCCACGCTGGTGATGGGCTTGGTCATCGAG
>Ga0187894_10004858_pt1 | contig 14104 bp, 9 predicted proteins | sample GBC1701081metaG_FD_136650 | JGI IMG/M metagenome (GOLD analysis project Ga0187894, IMG submission 136650) | White microbial mat communities from a lava cave in the Kipuka Kanohina Cave System on the Island of Hawaii, USA - GBC170108-1 metaG ...
CAGCCGGCATGGCCGCTGCTGTCACCATCACCTCGGCAGTCATCGCGTTCCCGATAGCTTACTATATGGCACGTTATGCGGCTTATCGGCTTAAAGGGCTGCTCTACCTCGCCGTGCTGCTGCCGCTCTGGTCGAGTTATCTGGTGCGCGTCTATATCTGGAAAATAATCCTGGCACAGGAAGGCATCATCACCTGGTTTGTCAATGGCCTCGGCCTGACCGGGCTGCTCGATGGCCTGCTCGCCATACCGGGTATCGGCGGCCCGTCGCTCTCGTTCTCGTTCATCGGCATGTTCATCGTCTTCGTCTACATCTGGCTGCCCTTCATGATTCTGCCCATCAACGCCGCGTTGGAGCGCGTGCCAAAATCCGTAATCGAAGCCTCCAGTGACCTCGGCGCCCCGCCCGGTCACACCTTCCGCTATGTCATCTTGCCGCTGGCCTTTCCCGGTGTCGTCGCCGGTTCGATTTTCACCTTCTCGCTCACCCTCGGTGATTACATCATCCCCAGCGTGATCGGCAATTCTAGCTTCTTTATCGGTCAATTTGTCCTCGCGCAGCAGGGTACAGCCGGTAATGTGCCGTTAGCCGCCGCCATGACGGTCGTGCCGATGGCGATCATGGCGGTTTACCTGTTGGTCGCGCGCCGATTGGGGGCGTTCGATGCGCTCTAAAACCGATAGCGGTGGTCGCGCCTCCTGGGGCTTGAAGCTCGCGTCGGGCGCGGCCATCCTCTTTCTCCATTTTCCAATTATTATCATTATGCTCTATGCCTTCACTACTGAAGAAGCCTCGTTTCGCTTTCCGCCGCCCGGCCTGACGACCCAGTGGTTCGGTCAGCTCCTCGGCGGCAGTTACGATTGCCCGGCGCAGACCCCCGCCCAGGCCGAGGCAGGCACGACTCCGCCTTGCGAATACCAGCCCAACCGCCCCGACTTCTGGGGGGCGTTAGGGCTGTCTTTACAGATCGCCGCCATCGCAACCCTGGTCGCGCTCATATTGGGGACGCTGCTGTCGCTGGCGATTTATCGCAGCCAGTTCTTCGGGCGCGAGGCGATCTCGCTCCTGGTCATCTTGCCCATCGCGCTGCCCGGTATCGTCACCGGCATTGCCTTGCGGTCGGCCATGAATCTCGGCGGCATCACGTTTAGCTTGTGGACAATCGTGATCGGCCATGCCACTTTTTGTATCGTGACCGTCTACAACAATGTCATCGCCCGTTTGCGCCGCACCGCCCGCTCCCAGATGGAAGCCTCGATGGACTTAGGCGCTTCGACTTTTCAGACCTTTCGCTATATCATTCTCCCGAATATTGCGACGGCTCTCCTGGCCGGGGGGATGCTGGCCTTCGCCCTGTCGTTTGATGAGGTCATCGTGACCACCTTCACCGCCGGGCAGCAGCAGACCTTGCCCATCTGGATATATAGCCAATTGTCGCGCCCGCGTGACCGGCCTGTGACCAATGTTGCCGCCCTGGTCGTGATCCTGGCGACGCTGATCCCGATCATTTTGGCATACCGCTTCACCCGCGAGACAGGCGATACCTGATTTTTGTAGGGGCGAACTGCCGGTTCGCCCTAATTTCAGACCATCGTAAGGAATTTCCCGAATGACCTTTCTGGAAAACGAAATCGCTGAACAACCCGATGTGATCGGGCGGCTGCTGGTGGAACAGGCCGAGAACGCCCGTAAGATCGGCGCGGCCATCCGCGACTTTAACCCGGACTTCGTCACCATAGCGGCGCGCGGCACGTCTGATAATGCCGGACGCTACGCCCAATACCTGCTGGGCATCCAGGCTGGGTTGTCGGTTGGTCTATCTGCGCCATCAATCCACACCCTCTACGGCAGGCCGACGAATTTGTCGCGCGCCCTCGTTATCGGCATTTCGCAATCCGGCCAATCCGAAGATGTCCGCCAGGTCGTTGCCGATGCCCGTGAACAGGGGGCGCTCACCGTTAGCATCACCAATAACCCCACCTCGCCGCTCGCTCAGGCCGCGCAGTATCATGTGCCGCTCGGCGCGGGCGAGGAAAAAAGTGTCGCCGCTACCAAGACCTATACCGCCCAACTGACCGTCGTCGCCATGCTGACCACCGCCCTGGTCGATCAGCCTGAATTACACGCCGAATTAGCCAAACTGCCGGATTACATCCGCCAGACCCTCGCCTTATCCGGCGGCATCGCGGCCTGGACGGAACGTTACCGTTACTTGGAACGGCTTGTCACCCTGGGGCGCGGCTATAACTACTGCACCGCCTTCGAGATCAGCCTGAAGATCAAAGAGTTGTGTTACGTGGTGGGGCAGGAATACAGCGAGGCCGATTTCCGGCATGGCCCGATTGCCGTCATCAACCCCGGCTTCCCGGTCGTCGTCGTCGCCCCGGCTGGCCAGCCGCTGCCCACCCTGGTCGATCTGCTGGAAAAGTTGCGCGAGAAAAATGCCGAGTGCCTGGTCATCTCCAATGATGATGCCACCTGCGCGTTGGGCTTGAAGTCGATGCGGCTGCCGCTCATGCCCGAATGGCTCTCGCCGGTGGCGGCGGTCGTCCCCGGCCAGATTTTCGCCATGAACCTCGCCAGCGTGAAAGGTTACAACGTCGATCAACCGCGTGGCCTCACCAAAGTCACTGTTACCCGCTAACTTCGTTCGCTTCCCGCCCACAATCCGTTATTGTAATTGACATCGTAGAACTTTTGTGCTAAACTGGGTGATGATGTTCGTTTATAGGAACAATTAACCCACCTTGACTGAATTTGTGAGCCTTCTCCGTATCTCGCTGCCTCAGGGATACGCGCTTATCTTCTCCTCGGCGGTGAAAATGCGTTTTGGCAATCCTGGCGGCGGCACAATACGAGTGGCAAAATTGGCGCAATTCAGTCCCATGTTGGTTGCAGATATACCCCGGCGGCAGCAGCAACAACACGGGAGCGTCGCGCCGATTTAGCGGCTGCGGCGGCAACAACACAGCAGCACGTGGAAAAGAGCCGGGGAGGGCTTTGTTAGTCTTTCTTCTGCAACAGGAATGTTGGCACGACCGACCCGCCGCCCGCCGTCACGTTCAACAGCGCCACCGACGACAGCCGCGTCAAACAGCCATGCACGGTTTGTCCATAAAACACATACGGGTTGGCGTCCACGAACCGTTCGTGGATGTCCAGCCGGTTCTCGATCCAGGCCGGGAAATCCTTGTAAATCGGGTCAACCCGTTCCTGGATCACGAGCGACTCGCGCAGTCCCAAGCGCAGCGTATCGTCCCACTCGGCTTGCGACGCTTCCCAGCCCAGCACAACGCCCTTACCGCCGTATTCGTCGTTGGGCTTCATCACGAATTGTTCTTTGTGCATCGAGACAAAGGGTAACAGGTCAACCTCCTGACCGTGATACACCGTTTCGCGCTCGGCAACCCGCCGCGTCCAGGGGATATGCGCCAGGATTGCCGCCTGCTGTGCCGCGTCGAACAAGTAGCTGTTCTGCTCGTCGCTCAACAGCGCGAAACTCGCTTTCTTCGCCAGCAGCTTCGCGCTGAACGAGTTCGTCATGAACACCGCCCGGTCGCGTATCGCCTGGACAATCGGGTTTTCCAGCCCCGTTTCGTGGATCAGTTCACTGCACAGCACCCGCTTATAAATCAGGTCAATGCGGAAATCACCTTTGTACAGATGCCCATTCCGGTACTCCAGGTCGCGCGGGTCGGCCAACACCGCCTGCATCCCGTGCCGCTCGAAGTAGCGCCCGATGATGACGTGTTCATTCAGGGTAGGGACATTTTTCCAGTCGATGATCCCGATATTCGGCATCCCCTGGCCGCCCCAATCCTTGTACCCACGCATCAACGCCGCCAGCAGCTTGCCCAGCATCGGCATACTCTGCACCGCGTAATACTTCTGGAAGCGTTTCATCGCTTCCAGTTCCATGAAGGTTTCCGCCAGGATGTCCTCGTAGCCCATCCCGGCGGGCGTCTCCGCGTTGTACTCGACGAAGTGCAGTTGGCTCTCGGCGGCTACGAAAAACGAATCCAGGCGTGAGGTTGTCCAGGGCACAGCCTGTCCAATGTCCAGGCTGAACAAGGCTTCCTCATACGGTTCGAGGTCAAGCTGCGCCCGCAAATTCGCGTCGTGCAGGCAGGCGGCGTGCGCTTTGGCAAACGCGCTCAGGAGGATTTCAGTCTCTTGTTTAAAATAATTCCAGTGTTTGAGCAGATAAAAGTGCGGGCGGATCACCGTACAAATCGGCCTCTCGCCGAAATACAGGCTGCTCGCTTTCAGTCGCCGCGTCATATCCTCATGCGTGTCCGCCGCCAGTGGGTCGTTCAGCAGGCCGTGATACGTCTCAATCGCTTCCTGTGCCATGACTCACTTAGCCCCGGTGCTTTTCGCCAACTTCCCCCAGGCATAGCGGTCGCGCGTGCCTTCTTTCGATTTTGCTAGCCGGATCGTCATATCGGCCATGTGTGTGACCATCCAATCGAAATGCTGGCGACCCAGCGAATTGACATCCATATCCGGCGCGGGGTTCATGAAGTCAATGGCATAAGGCACGCCGTCCTTGATGGCGAACTCGACCGTGTTCATGTCATAGCCTAGTGCCTGTACTAACGCGGTCGAATCGGTGACAATCCGCTTATAGAGTTCGGGCGAAAAATCGTGGTCGTCATGATACTGGCGCTGGCTGGGATCGTACTTCATCACATAAATTTCTTCCTGGCCCAGGCACATGCAGCGCGCGTAATTGTCCCATTGGATGAACTCTTGCAAGACCATCGTCAGCAGGCCGCTCTGGTTGTAACGCCAGATCAGTTCTTCTACCGAATTGACGACATACACCTCTTTCCAGCCGCCGCCGTGTGCGTCCTTCAACACCACCGGCGTCCCGCCCACCTGGTCAACCAGTTCATACCAGTTCATCGGGTATTTCAGGTTGCGTAGGCTTTCGTCGTGTTTGATGCCCGGTACATATTCCTTATTCGGTAGCACTAGCGTCTTGGGCGATGCCACGCCTAGCTGGTCGGCCAGCGACGCGCCAAAGAACTTATCATCCGCCGTCCACATGAATGGATCATTAATGACCCTCACCCCTTGCAACGCCGCATTTTTCAGGTAAGAACGGTAATAAGGAACTTCGTGTGAGATGCGATCAACAATCACGCGGTACGGGCAGGGTTCGTTCATCATCGTCCCACCGACCTTCACGTATTCGGCGATCACACCCTCGTCGCGGCGGTTCACCTCTTCAATAAAGGCTGGCGGCCACGACCACTCGCGTCCGACGAACAGGCCGATCTTGAGCGGTTCAGTTGATTTTTTTGCCATCATGATGCTCCTGGTAACGTAATAATGAAATGATAACTTTTGTGATGCGGCGCAACCACTAATCATGCCCGTTGATATACAGGCTGACCATCTTCTCCCAGTACGGCCAATCATGCGACCAGCCATCCCATTCCCGCAGCGCGTTGCCGATGCCCTTGCCCCACAACGCGCCCGAAAGCGCCCGCGCGCTGCCCATCAGCCGGTCGTCCCGTCCCGTCGCCATGATAATGTCCAGGTGATGAAGCTGCGCCAGCCGGTGCGGTTCGTGTTCATTGGCGATAAACTGCATCGGGTTGTTCATATACACATTCGTGTCGCTGTACCCATCGGTGAAGCCGCGTATATCAAAGACGCCGCTCAATGCCAGGATGCGGTCAACTTTGTCCGGGTGCTTCAAGCCGAAGTTCATCGCGTGGTACGCGCCGAAACTCGCGCCCAACGTCATGAGGAAGGGGTTGCCATTCTTGACATTCATCAGGGGCAGGACTTCGCTGTACAGATAGCCGTCATACTGTGCATGACGGTACGCGCGCGCACCGGGATGGATGCCGTAGTTATACCAGCTTTCAGCGTCTATGCTGTCCACACAGTAGAGTTGCAGCCAGCCGCGTTCCAGGGGTTCCCCCAGAAGCCCGGTCATGCCCCGGTCTTCCCACTCGTAATATTTGCCTTTCGACGTGGGAAAGACCAAGACGCGCGCCCCCGCATGGCCGAATATCAACAGTTCCATATCACGGTGCAGAGATGGGCTGTACCAGCGGTGGAATTCTCGGTTCATATACGTTTGTCGCTTGCCTATTACCGATTTAGGTTAGGTTTAGGGCTGCTGTGACCGCCTGTGGTGCGTCGAGTATGCCACTCCCCTGACGTTCAAGTGGGACATTGAGTAGGCGTTTTGCAGTAGCGGTCAGAATAGCGCGGATTTGCTGAGGCGTCAAACAGGAGTTGGCTTCGAGCATTTGGGCGATCACCGACGTCACCACCGGCGCAGCCACCGATGTGCCATCGACATGCTGGTGGTGGGCGTCGATTAGCTTGTGCGCGTGGATGCGTTGTTGAAGCATGGAATACAAATGCTCGTCCGGTTGGCGGTTGGCGTAGACCGTAAGGCCGAGGTCATGGTGGCCGCGCTTGAGCAGTTTGCGCAGGTGGCGTTCGTCCGGTTTAGTGAGCAGCGGTGCAAGCCAGTATGCCTCCCGCGCCACCGATGATCCGGGCATGATCGGTGACGCCAGCCATGCCGCCGGGGCGAGGATTTCTGGCTTTCGCGTGCCGTCGTAAGCGCGGCCAAAATTGTGATGATACGGTGTCCAGCGTGCCTCATCCAATGAATTGTGGTCGTCAATCCCGCCAACCGTGATTGCATCCGGCGCGCTTGCCGGGGGTAGCAGGTGACGGGTATTGCGGTTGCCCGCTGCCACGACGACCGTAACACCCGCTTTAGTCAGCTTGCGGATCGCTTTGTGCAGAGGGTGGTTGGGATCGTTGCTGATGAAGTCACCCCCGACAGAGATATTCACCACCCGCACATTGAACCGCCGGTGCGTGTCGATCACCCAGCGCAAGCCACGTAAAATATCAGATTCTTTGATGTGGCCTTTGGGCGTGCTAACTTTGACCAGCACAAGCTGCGCACCAGAGGCGATGCCACGATATTTTCCGCCCGATGTTCGCCCGTCGCCTGCCGCGATCACGCTGGTCATTTGCCCGTGCCAACTCAAATCGCTGCCTTCAAAATTTGCCCCTTGTTCGATGACCCGGTTGGTCGATGCGTCTACGTGAACCAGGATGCGCCCCTGTAAATCGGGGTGCGGATAGAACCCGGCGTCGATGAGCGCTATAACCACGCCCCGTCCTGTATACGCGGCCAGTGCGCGGGTGCGCTCCGGCGTTGGCAGTAAAGCATATTGCCCAGGCTTAGGCGTGGGGTAGTTAGGGGTGAAGGCCGGCATCGGTACGGGTGGTGTGATCTTTTTATGCAAAGGATACGGACAACACGAAACACATCTAAACCTATCGTACCCCATCTTGAGCGATAGGCAAGTAATGCTGCTGAATTTTTCACGAAATCGCTCAACGGCTCGGCTTGTCTTTCGCCGGTGCGACTGCTAAGAAATCGCCGACAAAACGTTCGGTATACCGATCCAGCAGTTCCGTAACCCGCTCATGACTGTCAGACGTAACGATCAGCCCCGCGTGCTGCTTTTTGTCCAATCGCCACACGACTTCTGGATCATTGTAGTCAGAGAGGTCTGGATGCTCCTGTCGCGCCAGGCATACCAGCAGCCCACCGAATTGTTGGCGCGGCGTCGGCAGCCTGTAGTCGGTATCGCGCGCCGTCGCCAATTCAATCCGCGCCCATTCTGCCCACAAGTTGATGCCGCCGGCGGCTTCCACCAAATCAGAAATATGCGCGCCGCCGACACGGGCCGCAATTTCGAGGAAATAACACCGACCATCGGCGTGCGCCTTGATATACTCAGCGTGCGTGACACCGCGCTCGATGCCCAGCGCGCCGATCACCTGTTGGTTTAGGGCTTTAAGTGCCAGGGTTTCTTCGGCATCAACCGGCAGTGTTCGGGTTGTGAATACGCCACCCCCATGCGCGACCGTCATCGGCGGTTGGCCGTATTGCTGGGCGCTGGCGAACAGGATTTCACCATCCCAGATGATCGAATCGACGTGGAATACATCGCCAGGCACGAATTGTTCCAGCAAAAAACCTGATTGTTGGTCGCCGAACTGGTCAAACCACCGCCAGAGTTCTTCCGAATGGTTGATTTTTTTGATGCCCATCGCGCCGGCTTCGGTGCGCGGCTTTAATACCCAGGGCGATGGCACACGATCCATGAATGCCCGCAAACGATCATAATTAAACACGGGCGTAAAATTCGGCACCAGGATGCCGTTGTCACTGGCTTTCATCCGCATCGCCAATTTATCGCGGAAAAAGCGGGTCGCGCTCTGTCCCATGCCCGGCAGACGCAGGTGTTCGCGCAGGGTCGCCACATTTTCCACATCATACTCATCAAGAGCCACAATTCGGTCAATCACCTGAGAGCGGCACAAATAGCTGACGGCGTTAAGGACATCCTGCGTTTGTGAAAGATTAGGCATCAAGAACACTTCATCAATGCTTTCGCGCGGCCAATTTTCGCCCGCAATTTTCTCCTCGGTCAGCAGCAGCACCCGCGCGCCGTCACGTTTCGCCCCACGCAAGAATGCCTCACCCTTAAAATAACTGGAAATGGCAAGGATGGTCATTGCTTGTGGATCAGACATGTTGTCCCTCTCTGGGTGGATGCCCCGCGAAATTGTCCAATCATAGCACGGCAACCGCAAACGACAAAGCAGGCTCAACATGCGAGCGTAAAGCGGGTGTTAGCGATATTTGCCACGCCATAGGCTTATGACGTACCATATGTGCCAAATGTGCCAAGAGGTTTATCCGTATTGCTCGACATACCCCATGACGAGGAAATAAGGGTTATCGAATGAACGACCGGCAGCCGGAAATCAAGATCGGCTTGTACCGCTTGATTTCAGTATCACCGCCTTTCGAAATAGGCACACTGATCTCCAGTGGGGCGGCGCGGGCGCGTCTTGAAATGCTGTTGGAACGCGACGATGGTGAGGACGATCTCGCTGGCTTCGATCAACCCCGATTTGTTGCTGATCTCAGTCATATTTTACACATCGCCCCCGCTGAAATCAGTGTGATAAGAGTAGAGAAGGGCAGTATCCGCGTCTTACTGGAGATGCCTTCAATAGCCGCCAATGCATTCTATTTGATGGCCGGCGATACGGTACAGGGTTTGCCGAATGCTCCCCAAATCGAGTCCCCAAACCGTGTCGGCCAGCGGGTCAAAGACTATGAATTACGCGAGCAAATCGGCCTGGGCGGTTTCGGGGCTGTCTATCGTGCCTATCAACCCAACGTCCTGCGCGAAGTCGCGATCAAAATAATCTTGCCGTCGTTTGCCAGCCAGCCAGAGTTCATCCGCCGCTTCGAGCATGAGGCTAAACTCGTCGCACGCCTGGAACACATGAATATTGTTCCGCTCTACGATTTTTGGCGCGATGACAATGGGGCATACCTGGTTATGCGTTGGCTGCGCGGTGGTAGTCTGCGCGGAAAATTGAAACAAGGGCCGATAGAACTGCCAGTCGTCACGCGTATCCTGAATCAGATTTGTTCAGCCCTTGCTTTTGCCCATCAGAATGGGGTCGTCCATCGCGACATCAAGCCCGACAACATCCTGCTGGATGAGGTTGGTAATGCCTATTTGTCCGATTTTGGGATCGCCAAAGACCTCGGCAGCAGCCTGACCGGCACAGGGCAGGGGGTGATGGACGGCACGCCGGATTACATGAGTCCTGAACCCTTTCGCGGCGAGCCGGTGACGCCCGCCAGCGACCTTTACAGCGTCGGGATCGTTTTGTATGAACTACTCACTGGCGAACGCCCCTTTGGACATTTGCCGATGGCGGAGATTGTCTACAAGAAATTGCACGAGTCGCTTCCCTCCGTTATCGCGCACCTCCCAGAAATTCCTGAAGCAGTCAATGCCGTCATCCAAAAGGCGACCGCGAAAGACCCTGCCCTGCGCTTTGCCGAACCCTTAAATTTGGCTGCGTCTTTTGAGGGTGCTTTGCAGACCATAGGCAGTAAGCGCGTTGCCAGCCAACAGGTCGTCATCACGACCCCGGTATTCGGCAAACTCAACGCCAAGTTATACCACCGCGCCGACTTTATCCTCGAAAAACCACGCCGATTGATCGGTCGGGATGATCTTGTCCGCCGTCTGAGACAATTGTTGGATGAAAAAGAACGGGTGCTGCTGCGCGGCATGGGTGGCGTGGGCAAAACGTCTCTTGCCGCGACGCTGGCCGCCAATTGGATTGAGTCCAGCAGTGGCTCGGTGCTGTGGTTGGAGGCTGCTAATGAAAATGCCACGACCCTATTCGAGGCGTTGGCACACGCCTTAGGTGAACAAACCGCCATTGTCGATAAAACAGGCGATGAGCGTTTGGCGACGATCAGAAGATTCCTGGCGGACAGAAAATTGCTGCTGGTTATCGACAATGTGTGGAATGAGCGCGCGTTGTACGAAATGATGAAAGCTGCGCCGCCGAATCTGCCTGTGTTAATCACATCTCGCCACGCAATCCCGATTGATGGCGAAATCATTGATGTGGATGCGTTGACCCCCGATCAAGCGTTAGACTTGTTTAACTATCACGCCCGTCAGGATTTTGGCAGCGATCAGAGCGCACGGGACTTATGTAAAGTCCTCGGCTATCATCCCTTTACACTGGAAATCGCGGGCAAACGGCTCAAGATGAGTCGCGGCATGACCCCCGTACAGTTGATGGCGAACATCGCCGACGCGCCACACGAATTGGAGATGCCCGAAAACTTTGCCGATGTCGGGCGCAAAGGTGTCAAAGACCTGTTAGACGCGAGCGTGGACGAACTCGACAGCCGTTTGCGCGCTGCCTTTGTTGTGATGGGCGGTCTTTTCTCTCCCGTTGCCAGCGCCGAATTGTTATCGCTTCTTGCTGACCAAAGCCATGAGCAAATCGAGAAAATTCTGGGTGATTTACAGTCACGCGGATTGGCTGAATGGGTTTTGGCAGCCGACGATACACCATCCTATTATCGCTTGCACGACCTGACTTATAGCTATGCCAGGGCGCTGTATAAAGAGCAGTTTAAAAATCGGGAATCCGTCATTCGGGCGGTTCGCACGTTTGTCAATGAACAGTCGGGTACATTAGATGCCCTTGAATTTGAACAAGCTAATATCTTGGGTGCGGCAAAAGCTGCGTTGGCCGAACACAGCCCACAAGCATTGATTGACATGATGTTTGTTTTAGCCATGAAAGGCTATATGGACTCGCGTGGGCATACCCTCTTGCTGCTCGAACGTTTAGACGACGCGATCCATGCCGCGCGCCAGATGAAGCCGCCACCGACCGAAACACTGCATTATTTGCTTGGCAAACGGGGCAACGCCTATGCTAATCGGGGTGATCTGGCACAGGCACTCACGGTGTATCATGAAGCACTACAACTGGCACCCAACCTAAATCGGAAAGCAATTTTGCTCAGTGTGATTGGTACGGTGCGCTTTCGCCAGGGCGAAGGCGATGCCAATGAATACCTTGAACAAGCCTATCAACTGGCGAAATCCAACCACGATGATTTGGCCCTCAGCATTGTCCTGGAACACCAGGGGCATCAAGCTAAAACGCAGGGCGAAAATGAAACGGCTCTCCGCTATTTTAGGGAGGCGCTTGAAGTTGCCGAGCGCCTGTCGAACCCGGATCGGCAATTTTTTGCCCTGCTCAATGTTGGTGCGCTGGAATACGAATTAGGACAGCTATCGGCGGCGCTATCCAGCCACCAGCGTGCCTATCGAATTGCTCAGGAGAGTGATAATTTGCTCTGGATTGCCAATGCGCTCCAATGTATGGGCGAAGATTATGACCAGTTAGGCGATCACGAAAAAGCCCAGGAGAATTTTTCGGTGGCGTTGGCTCACTTCCGTGAATTCGGGGCGACGGTTCGGGTCGCTGAGATGATTAAATTTATGACAGACAAACACTATGTCGTTGCGCCAGAATAAGACTATGAAGGGGGATTGGGGCCATGTCGAATAGTCGAATCCAGATTGTCGTTTTTTTCGCGCTGATGGTGATTATTTTAATTCTAGTCGGTGTTTCTGCTTTACGACCGTCAACGAACGGAACCAATTCTATCGGTGTCGATACCAATAACACGGTTGCCGTCCTGGTCGTCGATGCCTTTGAGCCGCTAGCGGGTGTCACACGGCCCAATATCGAAGATCAGGCTGACAAAAATTGTATCGTTGATCCGACTGGGCAGGGTGGCTGGATTTCGGGTGCAGGCGGCTGGATTTCAGGTGCGGGCGGTTGGATTTCGGGTGCAGGCGGTTGGATATCGGGCGCAGGTGGCTGGATTTCAGGTGCGTCGCAGCAGCCGATTCTTGACCCGCATGGGCGCATCGTTTACAACGAGTTGGAAGCCCTTATCCGTCAGGGTGGCGGTATCTTACAGGAACTTCACATCGGTTCAACGTTGGCCGACACGACCGCACCCAATACCGATTGGCTGCGCGATGTCGGGCGCTGGGATATGGGTGTTGACAACGGTCACCTGATGCTGGCGGGGGTGGATACCGATCAATACACCTCCGATGTCATCGCCGGTCGGATTGAAGAATCCGTTCGCCTGCTCAATCGCCAATTTGGTATTACCCGCTTTGTCCTGAACATGAGCTTTGCCATCATACCCTGCGACGATGTTCTCACGCCGGGGCAATATCAGGCCTTTCTTGAACAGGAATCGGCTGATTTCCAGACCCAATTGCAAAGTGCTTTGGAAGCATTAGCCGCCACCCCTGACGGCCTACCGCTGCCCTCGTCCGCAGCCAAATTCCTCTCTAGCGATGATGCCCAACGCTTCCGCCAGGAGTTGCGAGAGCAACAACTGGCACAATTCGATACCTGCTATCCGCTGCGGGATGATGCTTCACAGGATGCCGTTGCAGCTCAAACGAGCCAGCCTGCGCAGCCGAATGACGCCCGACCAAACGGACTGCCACTAGATGCGATCTGTGCCGAGGTACAGCCCGAAAATGAACCCCTGGCGCGGTCGATAGCGGCGTTGGAATCGTTGGAAGTGCAGGCCGGGCAGCTTTCCATTATCCCCATCGCTGCGTCGGGTAATCGTGGAGACATATTCTCATTTGCGCCGGGTTTCTGGCCGAATGTCGTCAGTGTCAGCGCCTTTTACAATGAACCTGAATACTGCGCCGGTTTCCCGCTGCCGCCCTCGAACGCCGGCGAGGTTCAAATGTACGGGATGTACGACTGTCTCCCAGGGACATCCTTCGCCGCACCGCGTCTTAGCCTCGAAGCCGGCATGTATCTCATGCGCGCTGGGACGGTTTCTTGCGCGGGTCAGGAAGCCAATTCCTCACCGCCTTTGTCCTATTTGCATGGGCGAGATGCGGGTGGTAATCCAACCTTTGACTATCTGTTTGAGAATCTTGGCCGGGTTGCTGCTGCCACCGCCTATTGCGAGGACTTCAATACACTGGTCGGTGTTCCGCCGACGCCAACACCCTAATCGGATGAGAATTGAACACCTGCTAATTGCTAACGCCCAGGTCAATCGGCCTGGGCGCTTTGTTGCGCTTTTTTCCGAATCAATCCCATTTGACTCTTGACATGCCAGAAAAAACCATTTATAATTAGTTAAGTTAATTAACTGACCTGTGTGAGCTATAGTGACCTTTTCTGATGCCCATGACGAAACCCAAGACCTGGCAACTCGCTTTATAAAAGTGATGGAAACCTGCTTTAAGCACATGTCGAAGCAGCAGTCACAACCGTTTAATCCTATTTATAGAGAATTGAACGGCAACCAGTATCGGGCGATGCACTTGCTCCTTGCCTCGCCTGGTATGGTACAGAAAGAGTTGGCCGAACAACTCGAAGTCACACCTGCCGCGATTTCAACAGCCGTTCGTCAGATGGAGCATTTCGGCTTAATAGAGCGCAATCCGGATGTGCAAGACGCTCGGCTGATGCGGTTGTTTCTGACCGCTGACGCCCAGGAAGTGATACGTGAGATGAACACCCATCGCTGGCGTTCGGTCGCCAATTTGTTAGAAGGACTGCCTCTTTCAGACCAGCGCATGGTGGTCGAGGCTCTGGAACGGGCGCTTGCCGCGCGGCAGCAACCCGAAGATCAGACCAA
>Ga0187894_10004859_pt1 | contig 14102 bp, 10 predicted proteins | sample GBC1701081metaG_FD_136650 | JGI IMG/M metagenome (GOLD analysis project Ga0187894, IMG submission 136650) | White microbial mat communities from a lava cave in the Kipuka Kanohina Cave System on the Island of Hawaii, USA - GBC170108-1 metaG ...
CTCGAGATCGAACAGGTTCGAAGGCGCCGGATCGACGACGCTGCGAGCGAGGGTCGACTTTCCCGCCTGGCGAGGTCCGCTCAAGACGACCACCGGGGCTCGGCGGAGGGCAGCTCGCAGGCGTTCCTCGTCGTGGATGCGCCGGATCATGAACCTAAGTCTACATTGAAAATCAGACGATGAGAATTAGAGTGTCTAGGTTGATGCCACGAGAGCCAACACGCGTAACCCGGCTTTAGTCGTCGGGATGGTGGACGTGGACACCCGGCGCCGACCCCAGAGCCACCCGCCAGTCCGATGGCCGATCTGGCCTGCCGCCGCCTGGAACGCCTTTGGTGATCGAGAATCGACACCTGGCGGCCGGAGCGCAAGCCGAGTATGCGGCCCAGTTCGACAATGATTTGCGGCTTGTAGGCATTGAGGTGGAGTCGGTAGCCGATTCGGATCTTTTCATCTCGGTTTTCGAGGAGCGCAATTTCGATACGGCGTGGCTGGCTTACTGCCACGGCGAGGACCCGGCGATTGGTGTACGACGCCAGTTCCACTCCGACGATATCTCCGCCGGGGCTTTTACCAATGCCGCCGGCTATCGCAATTCGACCGTCGATTCGAGATGGGACGAGGTCGTCGTTCTGCCCCCCTCGTCTCCCTCGTATCGGATTCGACGTGAGCGGATCCAAAATGAGGTTGCTGGAGACCTGCCGTACGTTTGGGTAGCCGAAATCGTCGATATCTTCGGCCATCGCCAACGTGTGAGAACTTCAATCCGAACAACACGGGTCTCTTCGCAGAATCTGCTTGGTGCATCATCCCGAGCCAGTAGTGCAGACCTTCAAAAACGTGGGTCCACCCTCGGTGATCTCCAGATGCTCAGGGATTCTTCAGGTTGGAATGTGATCGTACGGTCAATGGTCGCGCACCAGAGTGCGGCCAACTAAATAGGAGGTTGGAAATGGCAGGGTGGATGAGGCGTCACAGCAGCGTGCGAGCCGACCAACAGGCTGGGTTCACGCTTATAGAGCTGCTGGTGGTCATCATCATCCTGGGCATCCTGGCTGCGGTGGTGGTCTTCGCAGTCGGCGGCGTGGGCGATAAGGGCGAAGGCGCTGCGTCGGAGATCAACGAGCGCACGCTGCGCACGGCGGAGGAAGCGTTCTGCGCCAACAACGGCCGCTATGCCACCGAGGCCGAACTGGTCCAGGCCGGGCTCCTCGGCGAGGAATCGTCGAAAGCTCAGATCGAGCTCGGCAGCGCAGGCGGTTGCGGCAAGGTCCCCGGCACCGCCAACTCCAGCTACGTGATCTTCAATCCGGACTCCGAGATCACCATCGCGGCCAACGCCGACCAGTGGGTGGTCAGCGACAACAACTCGGGCCCCGGCTACCACTCGAGTGCCTTCGTTTACCCGCTCAACGGCAACACCAACGACCCGCTGGTGATCATCGGCAGTGACTACACCCTGCTTCCCGGCCTCGCCGCCAGCTGGGAACTGATCCCGGTCGCCAGCAACCGGGCCACCTTTACAAGCTCGCAGACCACGGTCGCCAAGCCGGTACCGACACACAGGCCGTACACGATCGGCGGCAACAACGACCGTCCTTACGCCAACGACACCTGGCGCTTCCACATCCGCCAGGGAGTCACCTTCAGCGACGGCAGCGCGCTCGACGCTGACGATGTCGTCTGGACCTGGCGCGACCGGATGCCCAACAACGCGGCCCCGCTCAACACCGTCACCGACACACTCGGCTTTACCAACCACCGGGTTAGCGCTTCGGTGCGTCAGTGGGACTCGGTCGAGAAGATCGACCAGTTCACGGTCGACTTCACTCCCGTCATCCAGAACCGGCGCCTTCCCGAGCAGATCGGCCACCCGAAGGGTGCGATCGTGTCGGCAACCGGGACTGCCTCGTTTGCCAACGACCCCTCGCTGATGCTCTCGGTGTCCCGCTTCGTGGGTAAGCACCTCGACGGCAGCACCAAAGGCCTTCCGGCGACCTTCGTCTATAACCCGGCCGTACCTGCCACCCCGACCAGCATCGCCGCCAATACCGGAGGCGTCCTTGATCCCGGCTCGGCGACCAACCCCGCTGTCGGCACCGGTCCGTTCAAGTACGAGAGCTACGCACCCACCAATCCTCAGGGTGGTGGCACAGCGGTGCTTGCCCGTAACGACACCCACTGGGGCTCGAAAGCCAAGGTCGCCAAGATGAAGTACACCTTCATCGCCGATGCCACCCAGCGGACCAGCGGACTGCTGTCAGGTCAGTTCGACATGGCGATCGACCTTGCCGCTACCGACATCGCTACGGCCCGGGCCGCCAGTAAAAAGGTCGTGACCGCCCCTTACGGGCAGAACCAGCTGATCTACGTCAGCAAGATCCACAAGACCACCCCTGCAACCCACATCACTCCGTTCACTTCATTTACCACGGAGATTCCCAACAACTACACCTTCAACATCGCGGCCGACCCTGCGGTGCGCAAAGGTGCCTCGCTTGCGTTCAACCGCGAGGACTACGTCAACACCATTTATGCGGGCAACGCCACTCAGGGCCGGTGGATGGCGCCGCCAGGAATCCTCGGGGCCTTCGCCAACGTGGTCCCGGCGATGAGCTTCAATTTGGTGCAGGCCCGTTCCACCCTTGATGCAGCTGGTTGGACGTGTGGCGGCGGTGCTGCCGGTGCCAACACTGCCTGCGGCGCCCTCGAGGATCGGGTCCACGTGAGCGTCGGCGCGATGAGCGGGACTATCTGGGACGGTCGCACCCTTCGGTTGACTCTGATCGGGTCGCCCGACATCCCCCAGACCGGCTACGACCTGATGAAGGCTCAGATGCGGGCCGCAGGCATCAACCTGTTCACTATCCGTGCGGTCTGCAACGGCACTCCCTGCGCCGGAATCGCCCGCAGCCAGCTCTACAACAGCTCAATGTGGGACTTTGACCTGGAACTGCCGAACCAGAACGACGCCAACCCGGCCTTCCTCCCGGTGCTGAGAATGGCTTGCAACACCGCAAACAACGGCAACTTCCGGTTCTCCCCGGTGGACAGTGCCAACAGCACCGGTCCGGCGCAGAGCGATACCGCCGCAAACTTCAACGGCACCTTCCCGTTGGGGGTTAACGGGTGCAACATGGCGACGGGTATCGGGCCGGTTGGCGGAACGCTGACCGCAGCGAACACCACGGTGAAAGCGCTCGGGCCATTCGAGCTCACTCACGTGCCCGACTCTCGTAGCTCCACCACGCAGGCAGGCGTTCAGAGCGCGGCGGCCGAGCAGATGAAGATCCTGAGCGACCAGAACCAGTCCAACATCGTCATCCCCCTGGCCGGTCAGTTCCGCATCTACGGGATGCGGACCAACATGAACCTCGGTGATCCTCACCCCTCTAACACCAGCCAGCGGTGGACCACGCTGGTCAAGCTGTAGCTCTCCAGGCTCGAGCAGGCGCCCACCGGGCAAGCTGCACCGGTGCGTAATTACGCGGCCCGCCGCCTTCTGGCGGCGGGCCCAACCCTTTTGGTCTTGTCCTTCGTTATCTTCTTCGTCGGCGCGCTGGTCGCCGACCCCTCCGAACAACTCGCCTCGGCAGGCCTGGGGCCGGGCGAAGTCGCCAGTCCGGCCCAGATTCAGGCGGTCCGGCACGAGCTGGGCTTGGACCGGCCCGTGATGATCCGCTACGGCGAGTGGCTGGTCGCCGCGGTCCAGGGAGACTTGGGCCAGTCGGTGCTCCGGCAGGTCCCGGTCACCGGGGAGTTGGTGAAGGCCTTCCCCGCCACGCTCCGGCTCGCCCTCGCATCGATGGTGGTGATTGTCGTGCTTGGTATTCCGATGGGGATCGTCGCAGCACTCACCCATCGTCGCTGGCCCGACAGCGTGTTGCGAGTGCTGGCTCTCGCCGGGGCCTCGACGCCGGGGTTTTTTCTCGCCTACCTATTGGTTTATGTGGCGGCCGTACGACTCCACCTGCTCCCGGTGGTGGGTATGGCCGGCCCGGCGAGCTTGGTGCTCCCGGCGCTCACCCTGGCGATCGGCCCGGCGGCACTTGTATCGCGGCTGCTCAGATCGAACCTCATCGAGGTGCTCGGCGAGGGTTTCGTGGGCGCAGCACGGGCCCGGGGGCTCACGACTGCCGCTGTCGTGGTAGGTCATGCTCTTCGTAACGCTGCGATCCCGGTGCTCACCGTCCTGGGTGGTGTGCTTGCCAGGCTGCTGGAAGGGGCGGTGATCGTCGAGATCGTCTTCGCATGGCCGGGCATCGGCAAGCTCACCTTCGACGCTGTCACCACCGGGGACTACCCCCTCATCCAGGGAACCGTGCTGTTCGCGGGGATCGTGTTCATTGCGATGAACCTCTTGGTCGACCTGTCGTACTCCCGAGCAGACCCGCGGGTCAGATTGGGTGAGTCGGAATGAGCGTCGCTTCGCTCATCCGGGCGGTCGATACCGGGACGGTCGATCAGGTTGGAGTCGGGTCGCCCCGGCGCCGAGGAGCGTTTGCCAGGTTGTTGCGCGACAGGGTTGCGTTGGGTGCAGGGGTGTTCCTGCTGTTGCTCGTCGTTCTGCTGCTTCTTGCTCCGTTGATCGCTCCGGCGGACCCGGCAGCGGTCGACACCGACATCGGCCTTGCGGGGCCGAGTTGGGCACACCCGCTCGGCACCGACATATTGGGGCGCGACCTCGTGTCGCGGATCCTCTATGGGGGCCGGGTTTCGGTGTTGATGACGTTGACGGCAAGCGCAGGGATCACGATCGTCGGCCTCACGATGGGTGTGGCCACCGGTCTGATGGGGGGTCGTTTCGACGCGCTCGTGATGCGTTCCGTGGAGATCATCCAGGCGGTCCCGATGCTGATTATCGCGATGGTAGCGATCGGCCTGCTTGGGCGGGGCCCTGACAAGCTGGTGCTGGTGTTCGTCGCGGTGGGCTGGCCGGGCTATACCCGGGTCATCAGGGGGGCGACCCTGGCGCTGCGTGAGCGGCGCTACGTGGAGGCTTCCCGGGCGCTCGGAGCGACCCGCTTCCGGGTGATGCTTTTCCACCTCGTGCCCAACCTCGCGGGTCCGGCGACGGTGCTCTCGACCCTCGATCTGGGCCGGATCCTGTTGGGGCTCACCGCCTTGTCGTTTCTCGGCTTCGGGGTCCAGCCACCCCATCCGGAGTGGGGCAGGATGATCGCTGATGCCCGCCCGTATTTTTATCTTGCACCTCGTCAGTTGGTGATACCGGGCCTGGTGGTCTCGATATTCGGCCTCGCCGTCAACCTTTTCGGCGATGGCCTCCGTGACGCGCTCGACGTGAAAGTGGGGAAGCCATGATCGATCATCGAACCACAACCCGGCCGAAGCTGGGCGCAGCGCGCCGAACTGCGGCACCGCGACGCGTAGTGCGGCTCGCGCTTGGGCTGGCCATGGGGTCGCTACTGGGAGCGTGCGGCCGTGGCCAGGATCTGCAAGGCGCCAAGGAACTGATAACGCTCGCCGCCTTCTGCGACATCACCCGGCCGGCCCTTGGATCACTGGCCGCTCCGGCTGGCGAGATCGATGTCGAGACCGCCAAATCGATCATGACGATCCTTGGCCCGGCGGCATCGACTTTGGCCGATCAAGCCCCCGATGACGTCCGTGCGGACGCCGCCAAGGTGGTCGAGGTGCTGCGGGCCAGCGCGGCCGAGGGTGCCGATGCGAGCGGCCTGACCGGGGAGGACTTCATCAGCGCCAAGAACCGCCTCGTCGCCTACGTTCAGCAAAAGTGTCCGTCGGGCTCCTCCGAAGGTGACCTCTGATTTCGCTGCGGGCCCTTGGTACGAGGGCGGCTTCGGTTGCAGCGGTCCTCGTGATTCTGCCGGGGTCTACCGGATGCGGTACCTCGACCAAGTCTTCACCCAGCACCACTCAGGCCACTGTGGCGCCGGTGGTGTTCGTCGCTCGCTACTGCGACCTTGTCGGCCAGTGGTTCCGTGAGGCCCGGGCGGCGGGTCTGTTGGGGCCAGGAGGCGTGATCGACGGTTCGCCTGAAGAATTAGGGGGCTTCGGGGATCGCGTCGGCCTTCTGGTAGGCGAGATGCGCGATATCGCGCCTAACCCGATCACTCCCGACATTGCACTGGTCACCACGGCGCTCGCTCGGGCGGCCCCCGGTGACCTCAGTGATGTCGAAGCCGGCGAGTTCGCTGCCGCCAGCGCACGGATCGTCGAGCACCAGCAACGTACGTGCACTATTGCTGAGCCCGAAGCCGGCGGTGCTTTGTAACTGTCGAGGATGGCTACAGGGCTGTTGGCCTCGGCTATCAGGCGGAATCCCACCGGTATCCATCGGCGATTCGTTGCCCGACCGACTGGGCTCGCTGGGCGTTCAGGAACTGGGTGAGCACCAGGCTTATCAGCGCCGAGCGTGACATTCCCCGGGTCGCCGCCTCATCGTCCAGATCGGCCACCAAACCCTCGGTCAGTTGAACCATCGTTTGAGTTTCGAGCCATAGCCCGATGGTGGCCCTACCATGCGAATAGAGGCTATCGAGGGCGGCGGTGTGTGCCCGATTATCGATGCGGATCGACCGCCGAAATCTCTGGCCGCTCCTCAGGAAACCTTCAGGTTGTCATGAGAAAGTCATGACCTGAGACATCTATCAGCATCTTTACTACAGCGATGAGGGGGGCCTCCATGGCCGGTTGGGTCAGTAAGCAACGGCGCAAGAAGGGTCAGGAGGGCTTTACCCTCATCGAACTGCTGGTCGTAATCATCATCCTGGGCATTCTGGCCGCGGTGGTGGTGTTTGCGGTCGGAGGCGTCGGAGACAAGGGCAAGGCATCGGCGAAGGCGATCGACCTTCGTACACTGCGGACGGCCGAGGAGGCATACTTCGCCAACAACAGCGTGTACGCCACCGAGGCAGAGTTGGTAGCCGGGGGCCTGCTCTCCGAGGAGTCGAGCACGCACGAGGTGGTGGTGTCGGAAGACAAGAAGGCGTACTACATCGGCACCCGGGGCGGGACGCTGGTGGTGGGTGAGACGTTCACCAGTAACACCGTGACAAACGTGGCCTCCAACACCAGTGGTGGCGCCCACGCCTGGTGGGAGACGATGTACAACGGGCTCCTCACCCTGGACGAGAAGGGTCGTCCGACACCTGAACTAGCTACGGAAGTGCCGACCGTGGCAAACGGCGGCATCACCAACAACGGAGCCACCTACACCCTTAAGCTGCGTTCGGGAGTGATCTTCCACGACGGCAGCACCTTCGACGCCACCGACGTCAAGTGGACCTTCGAGAAGCTTCTGCTGAAGCTCCACTCTCGTACCGCCAACATGAATACCGCGCTCGGGTACGACTCGACCAACTGCCTCGCCAGCAACATCGTGATCGTCGACCCCCTCACCGTGCGGTTCAACTTCCTCACGCCCTACGCACCGTTCATCCAGCAGCTCAACGTGACCGAGGCGGCGATGAACTCGTCGACGTCCACCGTCGTTCCCGCCGGAACCTTCACCGTTGGTGTCGCCGGGTGTCCATCTCAGGCTCAGGGCGACAGCATCAAGGTAGGCACCGGGCCGTTCAAGTTCGACAGCATTAACACGCCTCAGGCCGGCGACGGCAAGGTGGTCCGCAACCCGAGCTACTGGCGTGTGGGCTTGCCCTTCCTCGACGGCATCCTGATGCGGCCGTTCACTACCGACGCGCCTCGCTTCAGCGCACTGTCGAGCGGAGCGGTTGACTTTGTTTGGGACGTTCCTAACCCCAACGTCGCCAGCCTGGCGTCCAACCCTGCCTTTAAGGCCGTCGACACCCAGTCGCTCGGCGGCGGTCCTAACTCGGTAGACACGGTGATCTTCAATCTCAAGGCCAGCCTTAGCCCGGTAGCCAATGTCGCCAACGGAACGGCACTCGATCACCCGATCTTGGGAGACATCGACGTGCGTATGGCGATCTCCCGGGCCATTAACCGCGACGAGTACCTCACCACCGGGCGCAACGGTATCGGGACCGTCTCGAAGTCGCCGATATCGAGCCAGATCCTCGGCACCACGACCGACGTGCCGCTGCCGACCTTCAGCACGGCTGCCGCCGATGCACTCCTGGACGCGAACTTCTGGAACGGGACTCCAAGAGTCACCGTGAACGGCACTCCCAACACTCGGGTGTCCCTGGGTCATCCCAGCTTCCCCGATGGCACCCCGCTCACCCTGCGCTTCCTGCAGCCTTCCGGCATCTTCACCGACCGCGTAGCGGTCATGAAGTCAAACCTCGCTGCAGTCGGCATCAACATGGTGGTTACCGTCGCCGCTTCCCCGGCGGCCGCTACCACCACCGTGTTCACCAACCGCGATTTCGACCTTTTCATTCTCAACTACGCGGCGGGGTTCGATCCTCACATCGGGGTGCGTCGTCAGTACCACACCACTGCGATCAGCACCACGGGCACACCTAACAACGCTGCTGGTTATCGCAATGCCGGGATCGTCGATGCCAACTTCGATCTCGCTGCCCAGACCATCGACCCCACGGCCCGTGCTGGCATGTACCGCAATGCAGTGGTGCAGATCGTCAACGACCTGCCCTATGCGTGGATGATCGAGACACCCAACGTCCGAGGCTTCAAGTCCTCTTGCACGGGTTTCCGGGTGTGGACGGGCTTGTTCGCCGAGTTCGCAAGCTGCGCTTCGTAAATCCCGTTTCAGGACTGTCAGCGTCGCACCCGCTTCTGGCTGGGAGCCGGGTGCGACACTGGCGGGCTTGAACCGCCGCTACATAGTCCGCCGCCTGGCCCAGATGATGGTGGTGGTGGCCGGGATCTTCGTACTGACCTTCGTGTTGGCCCACCTGGCTCCGGGGGATCCGGCCCGGGACTTCGCCGGCGAAGGTGCCGACGCTTCCCAGATCGAGGCCGCCGAGGTCTATCTGGGGCTTGATCGTCCGCTGCCTGAGCAGTTCGTGGTCTATGTCGGTCGAGTGGTGACCGGCGACCTGGGTACGTCCTACGTCCAGCGTCAGCCGGTTACAACGGTAATTCGTCTCCGGCTCCCGCCCACACTGTTGTTGATGGGCAGCGCTCTGGCGGTGTCGAGCCTGGCCGGGGTGGTGCTCGGCCTGTCGACCGCCCGCCGTCCGAAAAGCGCATCGGCCAAGGCCACCTCGACCTTGACTATGTTGGCGTACTCCCTACCCGGCTTCTGGCTGGGCCAGCTGATGGTGATCACCTTCGCCATTCGAGCCGGGATACTTCCGGCTGGCGGCATGAATGATGCCCGCGAGGCATACACGGGTCTGGCTGCGGTGGTCGACACCGCCCGTCATCTGATGTTGCCGGTCTTCGTTCTGGCGCTTTCGGAAACGGCTCTGCTGGCTCGGGTAACCGGTTCGGCAGTCCGTCGCCAGGTCGGTGCTAACTACATGCGCACGGCCGCTGCCAAGGGCCTAGGCCGTGACGAGGCGTTCGCTCGCCACGCCCTGCCCAATGCCCTCCTGCCGGTGGTAACGGTGATCGGGGGAAGGTTGGGATTTCTCGTTTCAGGCGCGGTCCTGATCGAGAGCGTGTTCGCCTGGCCCGGGCTCGGGCGCTTGCTGGTCGAGGCCAGCCGGTCGAACGACCACCCGGTGATCTTGGGGATGGTGTTGATGGTCTCCTTCGCTGTGGTGGGTGCGACCCTGCTTACCGACCTGGTCTACTCACGTGTCGATCCCCGTATCCGCTTCCGCTGAGGGGGCGCCTGCAGCGTCGAGCCCGGACGCGCGTCCGGTCGCCGCCGCAGGCCCTCGCCACCTTGGTAGTCGGTTGCGCCGTCCAGCGGGCATTGTGGGTCTCGGGTTGCTCCTGTTTCTGGCTGCGGTGGCCTTGGCAGCCGAACAGATCGCTCCAGCCAACCCGTTCACCACCTCCCCGCAGGACGTGTTGCTAGCCCCCTCGGTGTCGCACCCGATGGGAACCGATCAACTCGGGCGGGACATCTTCACAGGCGTGGTCCGGGGAGCCCGAACCTCCTTACGAATAGTCGCCGGTGTCGTGGTGATCGCATCTGCCGTGGGGCTGTTGGTCGGCACGGTCACGGGACTGCGGGGAGGATTGCTGGACGACCTGGTGATGCGTATCACCGAGACCGTCCAGGCGGTTCCTCGCTTCCTGCTCACCATCCTGGTCACGGGATGGTTCGGCGTGGGTGCCACCACGGTTGCGGTGCTTCTGGGGCTCACCTCCTGGCCTCTGCTTGCCCGAACAGTGAGGGCTGAGACGCTGTCGTTGGCTCGGCGCGAGTTCGTGGACGCGGCCCGATCTCACGGAGCCACTGGGGCAGTGATCCTTTTTCGCCACGTTGTCCCGAGCGTGTGGCCCGGCGCCGTTGTGGTGATGGCGCTAATCGCTTCGCGGATCGTCCTGCTCGAAGCGGGTCTGGCGTTTTTAGGTTTGTCCGATCCCAACGCTGCCAGCTGGGGGGCTCTGGTGAACAACGCTGGGAGTTATCTTGACCGCGCTTGGTGGATGTCGGTTTTCCCCGGAGCGGCTATCGCCCTGACCGTGGCGGCCTTCAATCTCCTGGCCGATGCGCTGGGCGCCACCGTCGATGACCAGTCCTGACTCGAAAGATCGCAGGTCCGGTCGCGGTAGATCCTGGCTAATTCGCAGGGGTAGCGGAGATAAGCACCTTAGAAGTTGCATCGTCTTCGCTGCGCGGCCTCGCCGACGATGAGGGAAGCAGAAATATTGAACTGTTGGGCGTAGTTGCGCTGTTCTTCAGTGAATCTTCAGACTGTCATGCGACTATCACCTTTGCTGCATTCGCATAATCCATAGTCAAAGCAGCGAGTGCGGCCGAGTGTCGACCCAACAGCCACAGGAGGAGTGTCGAGTGCTATCAGGAGAACGGCTTCAAGAACTAATTCGCAAGCAACGAGACCGAAAGCCTGGTGAGGGTGGTTTCACGCTCATCGAGCTCCTCGTCGTCATCATCATCCTCGGCATTTTGGCCGCAGTCGTGGTCTTTGCGGTCGGCGGTGTGGGCGACAAGGGCGCCAGCTCGGCGGCCAAGCAGGACGTGCGTACGCTGCGTACCGCCGAAGAGGCCTCGATGGCCCAGTTCGGCACCTACGCCACCGAGGCCGAGCTCGTCCAGAAGGGTCTTCTGGCCGAGGAGTCCCAGAAGCACGACATTGTGCTGATCGGCGACGCTGGCATCAACCAGAGCTACCGCATCACCAGTCCCCCCGCTTTTGCCCTCGCGAACGCCGGTGACGGCTCGGTGCCTATCGGCGGCACTATCAAGGTCTCGGGCACGAACACTCCCGGCAACGTCACCGGCGACAACTTCGTGAACCCGGCGGTCACCAGCAGCGGCACCAGCCACCCCAACGTGGAGTACATGTTCAATGGCCTCATGCGCTGGGCCGAGAACAACACCATCCAGCCCGACCTGGCCCAGAGCTACACAATCTCGCCCGACCAGCAGACAGTCGCTTTCACGCTGCGCCCGGGCATGGTGTGGCACAACAACACGCCCATCCTCAACAGCGACGTGGAGTTCACCGTCGAGAAGGCGCTGATCAAGTACCACTCCCGAACCGGTCCATCGCTCACGCCGGCTCTTGGCGGCACGGGTGGAGGCACCTCGGTGGCCACCATCCCCGCAGCAGCCATCACGTTGCCTTCCAGCGGCGTGGTGCAGTTCAACTTTATCTACGGCTACGCCGGCATCCTCCTGCGGCAGATGAATGTCACCGAGGGGGCAATCCTTCCCAAGAACGTCTACGAGCCGTGCGACAACACCGGAACCGACAACATCAACCTCGGGACCTGCCCGGCCAACAACCCCACCAGCAACGTAGACTTCCCAGCCGACACGGCTACCAACAAGAGCCCGGTGGGCAGTGGGCCGTTCCGGTTCAAGTCCCGCAACTCGACGACCGCCGCACTTGTGTTCGTCAACCGCAACACGACCGGTGGCGTGGGTGCCACCCCGTACCACCTCGCCGGGCTCCCGTTTGCGGCTGAACTCCAGCAGGTGCCGGTAGCGAACAGCGCCAACGCCAACGCCCTTCTGGCCAAGACGGTCGACGTGTCGACGCCGGAGAACAACCGCATCCTGCCCATCACGCCGCCGAACCAGACCAGCGCCGACATCACCCCGGCCAACGGTTTCACCACGGCACCGGTCCCCCGGGGCGCGGGCGGAGGGAACTGCATCAACACCTTCGCCTTCCACCTGTGGAACAACACCACCACCACCAACAGCATCGGTGCTCTCGCTCCTAACTTTGCGTACAACCACGCGATCTTCGGGGACCCGGCCATCATCGCCCCCAACCCGGGTGCGGGTCGGCCAACGGCGATGACTCGGGGCCAGGTGGTTCGCCGGGCCATCTCCATGGCCGTCGACCGTGCAGCGATCTTCAACGCCCGTGACTTCGGCAAGGGCCGGCTGGCTGATTCCCCTTACCACTCCAAGCTGCCTCCCTATTCAGCGCAGGCTGCCTTCCCGGCTTTCAACACCGCTACAGCCGCCACCTGGCTCAACGACGCCGGGTGGACGGTGCAGGGCGGAACCCGCAAGGCCAACTTCACCTACACCACCACCTCGGTGGGAGGCGTGTCTGAGACCGTTACGGCCGCCACCACTCCCCTGGCCTGGAAGGTCCGCAGGGTGACCGGGGGCCAGGAAACCATCTACCAGGACATGAAGACCCAGTTGGCAGCGGCTCCCATCAACATCGCCATGGGCTCCGGCGCGGGTGTCCACGCCGAGGTCGCGGCTGATACCAGCACGAACACCACCGGGGGTTTGGTCAACGGTCCCCGCAACTTCGACATGCTGGTGGTGTCGTACTGCGCCGGGGATGACCCCGTCATCGGTGTGCGCCGCCAGTACCACTCCGACGGCATTCCCGCCGCCGGGGCGCCGTCGAACTTCACCAATCCCGCCGGGGTTCGTTCCACGGTGATGGACGGCTACTGGAATACGGCCTTCGGCAGCAACTACACGGCGATGCACCAGGCCATCCAGGCCGACTCCGCCAACGCGGCGTACCAGCTCTACTTCAGTGAGTCCTCCACCACCCGGGCCTGGCGCACGGGTTGTTCCGGGTTCAACAACTACAACACAGGGCTCTACGTGGAGACGGCTAGCTGCATCTGACCTCCACTCGCACGTCGCAGCAGGCCGAAGGAGCCCGGGTTCCCCCGGGCTCCTTCGGCGCGGCCGGCGCCCGCTTCTGTGTGGTCGTGTCGTCAGCGGTCCTGGCTGGTGGGCTCGTTGCCTGCTCGAGTGGGTCGCAGCCGTCGACTCCCCAGAGTCGGCCAACGACGACCACGGGCGTGCAGGTCGCGCCCGACGGCAGCCGCATCGCCCTCATGACCGATCGGGGCGGAACCGGAGACTTTGACATCTGGATTATGAGCAATGACGGCTCTGGGGCCGCCAACATCACGTCGGACCCGAGTCCGGACAGCGCTCCGACCTGGTCTCCCGACGGGCTCCGCATCGCTTTCAGCCGAGTCCTCGGCCGCACCAATCCGGAGATCTACGTGATGGACGCCGACGGCCTCGATCCGCAGAACGTCTCCAACGACCCAGCCGCAGACTCCAACCCGTCGTGGTCTCCCGACGGGCTCCGCATCATCTTCGACCGGCGCCAGCCCGGTAGCAGTGATACTTCCATCGTGGTCATGAATGCCGACGGCTCCGGCTTGAAGGCTCTGACCGGTGCCGCCGGTGTGGTCGACGCCGACCCGGCCTGGTCGCCCGACGGTACCCGTGTCGCCTTCGAGCGCCGGATCGGCGATGGCGCGGCCCGCCTGTTCGTCATGAACGCCGACGGGTCCGGACCCAAGCCGCTGATCGAGGCCGTCGGCACCGCCGAGACCGACCCGGCGTGGTCGCCCGACGGGTCCCGGATCGCCTTTGCCCGGGCCAGCGAGGGCGGGCGAGCCAGCATCGAGGTGGTCCAAGCCGATGGTTCCGGCCGGCGGGTGCTCACCGACGGGACGAAGGTCGACGGGGCGCCGGCCTGGTCGCCCGACGGCGCCCGGATCGCGTTCTACCGGGCACCGGTCAGCGGCATGGGCGATGTGTGGTCCATGGCCCCCGACGGCTCCTCGCAGGCCAACCTCAC
>Ga0187894_10004860_pt1 | contig 14102 bp, 6 predicted proteins | sample GBC1701081metaG_FD_136650 | JGI IMG/M metagenome (GOLD analysis project Ga0187894, IMG submission 136650) | White microbial mat communities from a lava cave in the Kipuka Kanohina Cave System on the Island of Hawaii, USA - GBC170108-1 metaG ...
CATCGCCGACTGCAACGACGTGAAGGTGGGCATCACGAACACGAGCCTCTTCGCCTACCTCGCCGACGGCCGGAACGGGCTCAGGGTCGTGCAGCTGACGAGCCCGGAGACGGTCGCGGGCGCGCACGGCTTCAGCCCGGCGCCGGCGCCCGTCCTCGTCGCCTCCTACCTCACGGGGTCGCCCGCGCTCTCGATCTCGCGCGGGCTCGACCGCGACCGCGCCGTCGACGAATCGGGGAACCAGCTCTCGGTGTTCAATCGCGTCGGCGCCCGGCCGCTCCGCTTCGACGAGACGCAGCGGTTCCTGCGGCTTCCGGACGGGTCGCTCCTCACCGTCCCGGAGATCCGGACGGCGGAGGACGTGGCGCGGGAGTACCCCGCTACTTCACGCCCAGCTCTTTCGCGATCCCGTTGAGGATGCGCTCCGCCTTCGACTTGTGCTCCTCGGTCTCGAAGGTGCCGATGCGGATCCGGACGGCGGTCGACTTCTCGCCCTCGCGCTTCACCTTCGCGTAGGCGTTGTCGATCTCGACCTTCTGGTCCCCGTCGGCGTCCGGCTCGAGCCCCTCCTGGACCGGATAGCCCTCCGACCGCATCACCTTGAGGGTGGCCGCGTAGGTGTCCTTGTAGGACGCCTCGTAGTAGCGGACCGCTTCGTTGTTCTCGTACTTGATCACGCCGTAGACCGCGGCGGCGGCGATAGCGCCCGCCGCCACCGCGACGCAGCCGGCGAGCGGCAGGAGCAGGAGCGCGAGAGAGGACTTCGTGGTGCGTCGCATGCCGTGATTATCCGCCCCGGGGGCGGGGCAGGCCACTCCGGCGAAGTGCCACTCCGCAAGGCGTTCCGGCCCCCCGACCCCCCCCGATTCCGCGCGCCCCATGGGGCGGAATCCCGAGCCCGACTTTCCCCCTTCGGTCCGGGGGGTAGCTTTTCCGATGGAGGGTGTAGGGAGACCATGGACGAGAAGGAGAGGGTGCCCGATCCGGCGCCCGAAGAGACGTTCGTCGCCGAGTTCCTGCGGATCCTCGACGAGGGGTTCGAGCCGGATCTGGAGGAGTACGTCGGCCGGATTCCCGACGCGCAGCGCGACAGCGTGCGCTCGCGGATCGCCCAGGCGCTCGCCGAGCGCGAGCCGGCGGGGGTGGCCACCGCGGAGGAGGAGCCGGTTCCGGAACCGTCGCCTGCGCCCGAGCTCGTCGTCCTCGACCCGGAAGGGGAGGGGGCCGCGGGGGAGGGGACGGCGGGAGGGGTTCCGGACGGCGACCCGATGCCCGCCGTCGCGGGCTACCGGATCGACGGGCGGATCGGCCACGGCGCCACGGGAGAGGTGTTCGCCGCGACCGACGAGGCGCTCCAGCGCCGCGTCGCGTTGAAGCTGATCGATCCCGCGCTGCCGCCCGCGGTGCGCGAAGGGCTCGTCAGGGCGGCGCGCGTGGCGGCGGTGCTCGAGGACCCGGCCATCGCCGCGGCGCACACCGTCGTGGAGACGGACGGCTCGCACGCGCTCGTCATGGAGTTCGTCGAAGGCCTCCCGCTCGACGCCACGGCGCGGAACCAGGACTGGCGCGGCAAGGCCGCGCTGCTCCTCGCCGTGGCGCGCGCGCTCTCCGTCGCGCACGCCGGCGGCGTCGTGCACGGCGCCCTGCGCCCGCGGAACGTCCTCGTGACGCCCGCGCTCGAGCCGAGGGTGCTCGACTTCGGGATCGCGCTCCCGCCCGCGACGCCGCAGGAGGCGGCGTACGCGTCGCCGGAGCACGCCCGCAACCGGAAGCTCCTCCCGGCGTCGGACGTCTTCTCGTTCGGCGCCCTCATGTACGCGGTGCTCACCGGTCGCGCGCCGTTCGGCGGCTCGAGTGCGCCGGACGTGCTCGACAAGGTGGCGACCGAGGACCCCGAGTTCCCGCGCTCGATCGATCCCGACGTGCCGGTCGACCTGCAGACGATCTGCCTCGCGTGCCTCGCGCGGCTCTCGTCCGCGCGCCCCGCGGCGTCGGAGGTCGCGGGGGATCTCGAACGGTTCCTCGCGAGCGAGCCCGCGCAGCTCCGCCCGGCGGTCTACACCGACACGCTTCAGCGGCGCGCCGCGGAGCGGTTGAAGGAGATCGAGGACTGGCAGGAGCAGGGGCTCGTCTCGACGGCGGAGCGCGACCGGCTCGCGTCGGTCTACCGGCGCCTCGCCGCCGACGTCGAGACCGGCACCGCGCGCGTCACGCCGCTCTCGCTCCCGCAGACGCTCCTCGGCGCCGGCGTCTGCCTCGCGGCGGCGGGGGTGGCGCTCTTCGTCGGCTACGGCGGCCTCGCGCTCCCCCAGCAGCTCCGCGTGGGCCTGCCGGCGGGCGTCTTCGCGTTCCTCCTCGCGATGGGGCTCCGCGCGCACCTGCGCAAGGACCCGCCGATGGCGGCCACGTTCCTCGTCGGTGCGATCCTCGCGATGGCGCCCGCGGCCCTCGTGGCGCTCGCGGAGTTCGGATTCCTGAAGGGGCGCGGGGACCTCGCGACGCAGCTCTTCGCCGGCACCCCGTTCTCGAACTCGCACCTCCTCGTCGCGGCCGCGGCTTCGTTCACGCTCTCGGTCGTGGCTCTGATCCTGCGGCAGCAGACGATCTTCGCGTGGACCTCCTGCATCCTGGCCGGCGCCGTCTACGTCGCGTTCCTGATGACGCAGGGGTTCCTCGCGCGGACGCCCGCCGTCCAGGCGCTGCTCCTGCTGCCGATCGCCGCGCTCGAGGCCGCCGCGATCCTCGCGGAGCGCTCCGGCCGGGTGCGCTGGGCGCTGCCCGGGCACGTTCTCGCGGTCGGCGCGTTCCTCGCCGCGCTGGAGCTGCTCGCGCTCGACGGCCGGATCTTCGAGCTCCTCGGCGTCGCCGGCATGGCCGGCAGTCCGCTCGGGTTCGCGGCCATTGGTCTGCTCCTCGCCGGTGCGATGATCCCGCTCGAGATGGCGCCGAATCTCGACCTCCGCCGCGCCGCGCGGCTCCTCCAGGTGCTGGCGCCGCTCCACCTTCTCGTGCCCACCTACTACGTCGCGCACGCGAACGGCACCGGCGCGAACGTCCTCCTCGTCTTCGCCGCCTCCGTCGCCTGTCTCGCGCTCGCCCCGTGGCGCAGCCGCCGCTGGTGCTTCGCGTTCGGACTTCTCGGGCTCGGCGCGGCGCTGCACCTGTGCGTCCGGAACGGCCTCCTCCCCGGCGGGTGGTTCGGCGCCTCCGCCGCCGCCGCCGGCGTGCTGCTCTCGGTGCTGTCCGTGCTCTACATCCGGAAGCGCGCGGCGTCCGCTCACGCGGAGTAGGCGGCACCGCGTAACCGTTCCCCGTGGATCTGGTTCAGGTGGAGTCTCGTGCCCGGGCTCGGTGACCCTGCCCCGAGTTCTGGTCCAGGTTCCGGCGGCGAGTTTCCGGTCCTTACTCGGAGTTGCTCGGCATACGCCAAGCAGCTCGGTAGGGACCGAGCGTGTGCCACCGCTGACGTGCGTCCTGGCACGAGACGCGATCAACTCTGATGGGAAACGGCCAGTCGGGCGAGGCCCGACTCTTGCAAGTCGCTGTGCATGGATCGCCGCACCCTCCTCGGCCTCTGCGCCGCCTTCAAAGTCGCCCGGATCTGGCTCGATGCAGCGGGCGCGCTCGAGGCGGCGAGGCGCTCCAACCATGCTGTCGTCTCGGTCCATCGGAGGGCACGATGGAGGGCGGAGCAGTTGGCGCTGACGAGCGAGGTCAGGCATGGACCGTCCGACAGATTGGACGCCGCCGTATCAGTCGATGAGCTGTAGAGCAGGCGCGTCCGGATCGATCTGGTAGGCCCACATGGGCTCTAGATTCTTGGCCCGGACAGGCCCCACTCGCCGAGCCGAGATCTCGCCGTCCACCGCGGCGTGAGTCTCGGCTGAGAGTAGGATTCCGCCCACCGGCGCCTCGGACTCGAGTCGCGAAGCACGGTTGACGGTGTCTCCCACGACTGTGTAGGCGAGGCGGCGCGGCGAACCGAGATTCCCAACGACTGCAAGCCCCGTGTAGATGCCGATGCGGATCGAGAGAGGTCCCCACGGGGGGTGCGACCTGTTCAGTTCGCGAACTCGCCGCTGCATCGCCACCGCGCACCGGACGGCTCGTCCCGCATGGTCGGGCTGCACGTCGGGGTCGCCGAAGAACACCATCAGCCCATCGCCGATGAATTTGTCCACGGTTCCGCCGTGCTGAAACGCGATCTCCACCATCGCCTCGAAGTAGTGGTTGAGCATCGCCTGAACGTCACGCGCCTCCATGTCCGCAGCCCGCCTCGTGAACCCGGCGATGTCGCTGAAGAGGATCGTCAGCTCCTTCCGCTCCCCGCTCCGCGTGACCCTCTCGGGATGCTCGAGCAGCCGGCGCGCAAGCTGAGGGGCAAAGTACGCCTCGAACGTAATCCGCAGCACAGCGCGCTGTCTCTCGGCTCGGACGTACCGCTGCACAAGCAGTGTCGCGGCGCCGCCAGACAGCAGGAGGGAGGGCCGTGCCATCGTGGGGAGGACGCTTCCCCATAGGAACGACGCCCCCGCGACCGCGAAGCAGGCGAGGCAGACCGCTGCTATCCCCGTGATGACGCGGACCGTCCGGTTGGCGCGAACGGCCCAAAGGAGCCCAGCTGCACAAAGCAACTCCGCGGCGAGCTCTTCCCACCAATAGGCATCCCTCAGGTGGGCCCCGCTCAGGATGGAGTCGAGCACTTGACCATGAACTCCGGCCCCCGGACGAAGCATGTCGAGCGGAGTTGCGACGACGTCGCTACCCGGCGTGAAGTCCGCAACGATGACAGGCTTGTCCGCGACCAACGACTTGAGCAGGCGACGCTCATCGAGGTCGGTCGCCGCCAAGCGTACGCGCTCCGCCGGAATGTAGCTCTCGACGGTCCACGGCCGCCTCCAGTCTAGTAGCACTGCCGCTCGGCGGTCGATGGGGATGGCCAGATCCGCCGACTCACCGCGACCCAGCCGTGCGCCCCGAAGCACGAGCTCGCGACCCGGTCTGAGCACAATGTCGTCCGGTCCCACGTCGAGCAGCGCGCACGCCGCGACGAGCGCGAGGCTCGGATGGAACCCGTCGGCCCCGCGCGCCAGGAGAGGAGCTCGGCGGACGGTCCCATCTCGATCTGGTGCCAGGTCGAGGAAGCCGTCGCCGAGCGCAGTGCGCCGAAGCGGGGCGAAGCTGGACCGCGGGCGCGCGGCATCCGGCACAAGCGAGACGTCGCCTTCGATGCGAAGCCTCCAAGGTCCTTGAGACACTGCGGGTGTCGGGACATGCAGCCCCGCCACGGTCCCGATTACCACGTTGCCCGCCTCGGCCACCGCGGCAGCGAGCGCCGGGGTGTCCTCGCCGGGGAAGATCGCATCGTGGATCTGGATCTGCACGCCCAGTGCCGCGAGCCCACGCACGACTTCGGCGTACTCTGTGCGATCGGGGCCACTCAGGCTTTCGTCGGAGAATCCGACATACACCAGCGCGAGCTTCCGCGGCGTCAGGCCCCATCCGGTCGTCGCCCGCAGTCGGAACAGAAGATCCTGAGCGGCGTAGTCCCAAGGGCCAACAACCGACGGCACTAGCGCGGACAGGAGGTAGGACGCCGCCAGCACGGTGGCGAGTGCCAGGGCGGCGCTGCGGTTACCTGTGCTCAATCGTGAACGTGCGGCAGTAGACGGTCTCGACGTCGTACTCGAACAGAGGCCCGAGCGGACCCCGGATGCGCCCTCCGAGGAGCGCGGGCCTCACCCCGCGGACTCTGACGTCTTCGTACTCGCTGCGGATCTCGTGCAGCGCGCGCAGCACGGCCGCGCACGCTGCAGCGCGTGCGTCGTCCGCGGCCGCTTGGAAGGTCGTGACCGCTCGCAGCAGTTCCGGAATCGGCGCGCGCGTCGCCACGACGTGCAAGGTTTCGATTCCGGTGCCCGCATCGAGATGGCTGCCCTCTGGTAGAGGCTCGAAAACCCCCCCGGCGCTCGGCTCGGTTCCGCGCGGCGGATGGAGGATGTGAACGGCGCCGTCGGGCGCGCGGTGGATGACGTAGACCTCGCAGGACCCGTCTGTGCGAAGAACCATCCGGAGCCGTCGCCCCGTCGGCAGCGCGGCGTGGTCGCCAACGGCACTCACTTCGCCCGACTCGGTCTCGGCCCAGAGTCCCAGCGCGAACGTGGCGCGCGAAGTCGCGGGCGTACCGCCGCACGACGCAAGGGCCGCGATGAGCAGGAGAGGACCGCAGCGCGTCAATCCGGTAGTCCCCAGAGCTGCCAAGCCGCCCAGTAGTAAGGGTGCTTCCATTTCTCCTGCGAGGCGATGTGCTCCTGAGCTGCTTTGAGGGCGGCGGCCGTGGACACCTTGCCGGGCTTCCACAACTCGTAGAACTTCACCATGAGCGCCTTCGTCGCTTCGTCGTCCACCTTCCAGAGCGACACGATCACCCGCGGTGCCCCCGCAAGCATGAACGCGCGGGTCATCCCGACGACGCCCTCCGCCTCATACACTTTCCCCTTTGCTGTCTCGCACGCCGATAGCACGACGAGGTCGGCGGGGATCCTCAGGCGGAACACCTCCAGGACCGTGAGGAATCCATCGTCTTCGCCGCCCGGGGTGAGTGCGAGCGCGGAGAGAACCGGGCGCTCGGCGTTCAGGATGCCGTGACACGCGAAGTGGACGGCGCGCCACCGCGGGCGCGCTGCCACGGCGTTGGCAAACCGCAGCTCGCTGGCGTCCTTGCCGAGGAGCACCGTGTCGCCCACCGCCTTCGCCTCGTCAGCCGACGCGGGCAGACGGTGCAAGGCACCGCTGCGATCGAAGACTGCGAGCGCCGTCTCCGAGGCCTTCGCACCGTAGTCCGGGTCGCCGAGGGCGAGGACGCCCTCGCCCCTGAGGCTGGCATCGTCGCGGAGGAGTAGATATGTCGTACCGGACGGCACGCACACGACCTCGCGATCCCCGACGATGGCGGCGAAGGGCGCGTATGCGAGTTTCCCCTGCGGGGAAACGAGGATCCTCTTGACGGAGTCTCCTAGCTCGAGCGGGTCGATCATCAACTCTCTCAGTTTCGCCAGCGCGGGGCCTGCGTCGGCAGATCCCTTCGACGCCGAGACGACGATGCCCCGGGCGCGTCCCGAACTGACGCAATCAAGCAGCGCGGTGCAGGCAGAATCAATGGGTTCCCGCTCGCCCAAGTCCACGACTCGCGTCGCCTCGTTGGTGACGACGAGGGCGACCACGCGCTCGTAGAGGCCGTACAGGACCAGCGCCTCGCCTGCACCGAGGCATTCTTGAATCTCGTCGATCGCCTTGGCCTTGGGGTACACGACATCGGCCTCGCGCTTCGCCGACCTCTGGATGCGTGTGATCGCCGCCTCGACGGCCGTCCGTGCGCGGTCCAGCTCCGCCTGTTGCGCCCGGATTTCGTCGACGCGGCCCGTCTCGCGGGCTCTCCCGAGAAGCGTGCTCGCCACGGCCTCCGCGGCTCGAGCCTTCGATTCCGCCCCGCGAAGCTCCTCGGGAATCGCGGCCCCCCGGAGCCGCTCGCGACCGCCCAGCGACTCGAGCAGCGAGCCTGCGCGACCGCTCTCGAGGAAGAAACACGCATCCGAGGTGGACCTTAGTCGGACCGAGGAGGCCAGACCCGCCGTGTAGACGAACGACCACTGGTCACGCGCGCGGGCGCCCTCCTCGTCAGCGAGGCCTCGAACGCAGGTCCGTATCGCTTCCACGGCCTCTCGAGCGCACCCGAGCGCTTTCCGGTGGTCCCCGAGGCGCGCGTGAATCCTGCCGAGGTTTCCGAGGGACCGCACGACGCCCGCGCGGTTCCCGAGTTCCTCTAAGGCCTTCAGGGCGCGCTCTTGGAAGTCGAGCGCCTTCGGGTAGTTCCCGACCTTGCTGTGGGCGACGCCGATGTTCCCGAGGGTCGCGGCGACGACCGCGCGGTCCCCGAGTTCCTCGCTGGCCTTCAGGGCGCGCTCTTCGAACTCGAGCGCCTTCGGGTAGTCCCCGAGCCCGTCGTGGGTACTCCCGATGTTCCCGAGGGTTGTGGCGACGCCTGCGCGGTTTCCCAGTTCTTCCCAGGACTTCAGGGCGCGCTCTTGGAAGTCGAGCGCCTTCGGGTAGTCCGCGAGCAGTCGGTGAGTCGTGCCGATGTCCCCGAGGGTTGTGGCGACGCCCGCGCGGTTTCCCAGTTCCTCCCATGCCTTCAGGGCGCGCTCTAGGAGATCGAGCGCCTTCGGGTAGTCCCCGAGCTGTCCGTGGATACCGCCGATGATCTCGAGGGTCTGCGCGACGCCCGCGCGGTTCCCCAGTTCCTCCCAGGCCTTCAAGGCGCGCTCTAGGAGATCGAGCGCCTTCGGGTAGTCCGCCAGCAGTCGGTGAGTCGTGCCGACGTACCCGAGGGTTGTGGCGACGCCCGCGCGGTTCCCGAGTTCCTCCTGGGCCTTCAGGGCGCGCGCTTGGAATTCGAGCGCCTTCGGGTAGTTCCCGACCCTGCTGTGGGCGAAGCCGATGCTCCCGAGGGTTGTGGCGACGCCCGCGCGATCCCCGAGTTCCTCCCGGGCCTTCAGGACGCGCTCTTGGAAGTCGAGCGCCTTCGGGTAGTCCCCGAGTCTACTGTGGATGACACCAATGTTTCCGAGGATCTGCGCGACGCCCGCGCGGTTCCCGAGTTCCTCCTGGGCCTTCAGGGCGCGCTCTTGGAAGTCGAGCGCCTTCGGGTAGTCCCCGAGCTCTCCGTGGATACCGCCGATGATCCCGAGGGTCTGCGCGACGCCCGCGCGGTTCCCCAGTTCCTCCCAGGCCTTCAGGGCGCGCGCTAGGAAGTCGAGCGCCTTCGGGTAGCCCCCGAGCTGTCCGTGGATACCGCCGATGTTCCCGAGAGTTGCGGCGACGCCCGCGCGGTCCCCCAGTTCCTCGAAGGCCTTCAGGGCGCGCTCTTGGAAGTCGAGCGCCTTCGGGTAGTTCCCGACCCTTCTGTGGGCGACGCCGATGTTCCCGAGGGCCGCGGCGACGCCAGCGGGGTTGACCCGTTGCTCCTCGATTACTAGGTTGGACAGCCACGCAGAGAGCGCCGTCGGGAAGTCAGAATGCAAGTACGCACTCTGGCCGGCCTTGTCCAGCAAGGTGGCCGTGCGGCTGAGCCACCCCAACTCTCCAGCAGCAGTCGCGGCATCGCGGAAGGCCGTTGCGCTCTCGCCCAAGCGGCGAAGCATGGCGAGCGCGAGGCCACGACAATGGGCAAGGCGAACCGCAGCGATTGGGTCGTCTTCAGGCTTCAGCCCTTCGATTGCCGTCAGGGCGTCAGTGGGCCGCTTCTCGTCGAGCGCCGTGTTCGCGTCTGCCAGCGCCTTGCGCGCCAACGCATCCGGCGCCTTCCCGCGCCGCAAGAGCACGTGGTGCGGCAGCTTCTCCACGTCCCTGCGCGGCGCACCCTTGGCGAGGGCATCCGCCGAGTCATGCTTGCCGCGCGCGCACAGTTCGTCAGCCACGAGCCACGGGTCGGGGTCGTCTCTCTCCGCCAGCACCTTCATGGCTGCGCCGTCCTTGGCCTCAAACGCTGCCAGCACCTTGTCCGCTGCCTGCTCGGGCGTGTCGGGCTTGGCCGGCTGCCCGTCTTGGCCCGTAGCTTGGAGGACCATCGCGAGCAGAGCAACCGAGCAGGTGAAGCGACGCATGACACTCTCCTCCCAACAGAGAGGCGGGGCAGGGCGGCCATTTCACTGCCTAGGAGGCATTCTGGCTAGGCCAATCGACGGCCAGCGCTTGATCGGCATCTGCCGCGCTCGGAGCGGGACTGCTCGGGACTCCTGGGACACATGGGACAGTGCGCAGCCCCAAACCCTTGGGGAAGAAGGGTGGTAAGACCCACCCTTAGTCCGCTGCTCTGACCCATCGAGCTACGGTCCCACGGCGGCGCAACGCTACCACGGGCGCGGACTTACAGCGAGGGGAGGGTCTTCGGCGGACCCGCGCCGGGAGGGGCTGATGCGAAGTCCGCGGTCGCGAGCGAGGACCGGCTGCCGGCGGGCTCCCGTGGAGGTCAGGAACACGTCCACGAGCTCCCGTTCCGGCTCGGCGTCAGGCTCGTCCACGACAACGAGGTGCGAGTTGTAGCCCTGGTTCGTGGTCGCGTCCGCAAAGATCGCCTTGGAGGATGATCCCATCGACTCGATGACGATGGAGCGCTGGTAGAGCTGGCAGGCGTCGCGGAGGGTTCGCTCTGCGACGATCCGGCGGCGAATCACGTCCCAGAGGCGGCGGGCCTGCGCTCCGTCGGCGGCTGCGCAGTAAGTGTCGGCTCCGGCCTCCCCGTCGCAGCAGTGCTGGTGAGCGCATCCGGCGGCCTCCGCGGGGGGGCACGTTTCCTGATCATCCGGGGGGTCACGTTTCGTGATCCGTAACAGGGGAGGCGATCGGGGTGGGGGGATGTCAGGGCGGAGGCGGCCGGGGCGGCGCTGGTCAAGGAGGACGGTTCGAGGGGGCCCAACAAGACTGCCGTTCGTTCGGCGGGTGATCGTGATCGCGGAGACGCGCTTCCAGGCGACGCACGACCTCCTCGTGCACTGCGTCGCGCATCGCCGCCTGTCGCCTCGGTTCTGCGACCTCGCGCTCGAGACTCGCGCACCGCGCGCATCCGCCGTCCGCGCCCACACCTCGAGAGATCGGATGGCGCGGCGCCCGCTCAGGCGGCGCGCCGAGGCCGCTTGAGAGGAGGCTGAACGGCTACTCGTGGTACGCTGACCCGCGCTCACGAGCCAGTCACCGACTCTTTTGCCCCGCATATCGATTCTCATGAGGCTCCTCCTTGGCTTCCTGCTACTCCTATCGGATTGGTCGCCGAGTGTCGCGGGGCCGGACGATGACCTCACTCTCGCCAACGGACGAGTCCTCAACGTTCTCAACGGCCAGATCAGCGAACCCACGGCAATCCGAGTACGCGACGGTCAGATCGCGGCGATTGGTCCGATGGCGGTATCTGCAAGAACTGTGGATTGTGGCGGCCGATTCGTCGTCCCGGGCCTCTGGGACATGCACGTTCACTTGAGGACCGAGCTCGACGCCGAGCTTCTACTCCTGAACGGTGTAACGGCTGCGCGTGTCATGGCAGGGTCCCCGCGCTGGCTCAAGTTCAGGGATCGGATACTAGATGGAGACGCGCTTGGACCGAGGCTATACGTCGCGTCCCCGGCGATCGGCGACTATCCTCTCCACATGTACTCGCCGGAGTATCGGTGTGTCGATTCGAGAACGACCGATGATGCCATTCGTGAAATGCTGCGCTCCTTTCGATCGGCTGGATATGACGGATTCAAGTTGCATGAGTTTCAGTCGGAGGTGACGTTCCGCCGCGTTGCCGACGCTGCCTTGGAGGAGCGGGTACCTACGTGGGGTCACGTCTCCGGAGATCCGGTCCACCCGCTGCCAGCGTGTATGCGGACCATCGAGCACTTGGAGCCATGGTTGCGGGCCGGCGGTTTTCCGTTTGAGATCACCGTCATTCGTCGTCAAGGGGAGTCCGCACTCGACAAACTGCGACGAGAGGATATTCGTAGCCTCGCACGTGCGTACGCGAAACGGGGCATCGCGTTCGTTCCTACCTTGTCGGCATATCCCCCGCTCGGGCAGCTGTTCATCGAACGCGCGGCCGAGTCGCCCTACTTGACTCGGTTCCACCGCGCATGGTGGAAGAACTATGCCGCCGAACGCGCGCGATGGCCGGAGGACCCGACAGCTATCCTCGAAGCTGCGCGTCTGATCATCCCCGTTGCAGCAGAGGAGGGAGTTCCGGTGCTCTGCGGCACCGATGCGGGAATTCCGGGGACCGTGGTTGGGGAGAGCGTCCATGGCGAACTGCAAAGGCTCCGCAACGCGGGGCTCGGCACGCTCGATGTCATCCGTGCTTGTACCGATCGCCCCGCACGTGCACTTGGCATCAAGTCGGGCGTCGTCAGTGCCGGCTTCGCTGCCGACCTTCTAGTTCTAGACACGAATCCCATCGAGAGTCTCGACGCGTTGCAAAGGCCATGGGCGATCGTAGTTCGTGGCGATGTCATGACCCGTGCAGAGCTGGATGAGCGAGCGAAGGCCCTTCGAGCGAAGTACGAGAATTTCGATGTTTGGGTCAACGAGCGGAAAGTTGGCAGCGGACGCCAGCGGCGCTTCTATCGGTTCTTGGTGAGCGGCGAATTGGTCGGCGAGTGCTATCTTGAGTCTGGCGACGACGTCGACGAAGTGTTCGAGGCGACGACGATGGTCGTTGTCCCGTTCCCTCAACGCGAATCGTGGTCGCTGAGCTGCCCGAAGGACGGATCCGTGTCGTCTTTGAGCATCGAGGGGGGCACCGAGACGCAATACTACACCACGATTCTCACCAGGAAAGGGGCTAGTACACACGTCCCTAGTACACACGTCCATGGGAAGCTGCGTGGCGAAGTGCCTTCGCTGCAGACGATCGCTCGCGTTGGCTTTCACCCGCTGCTTTGGGCCGCGGCGCTTTGGCGCAGAGGCGTCGCGACTGCGAGTGAGCCGGATGGCGCCTATCTCGTATTTGGTTTGGGTGAACTGATTTGTATCAAGTGCGCGATTGAAGTCGAGCGGGCCGGCGGAACACTGAGCTGTCGCATCAAGTATCGGGAAGGAGACCCGGGAGAGCTGCGCGCGGACTTTGCCGACGATGGATGGCCAATGCGAGTGCGCGAGGGACTTGTAGGCGGCATCTCGTACGTGTGGGAACGCGTCGAGTAGTTACCTAGCAGCCGTGCACGTGTTTCGCAACGCGCGATAGCGCTCCGTACCGTTGGTGTGTGACGTCGGACCTGGCCGGTAGCACGACCGAGTCCTTGAAGTGTGGGCGAATGCGCACGGTGTCGCGAGATCGAGGCGGCGGTCGCGAGCCTGGACCAGCAGCTGCGGGCGCGCTCGGTGGCGTTCGCGAGCATGAGCCCCGTCTGAGTCTGACCTCGCGGATCTCCTCGAAGGGGCCGTCGCCCGATCCACCGAGCAAGCCTCCGTCGTCGCGCCCGTCCTCCGGGCGCAAGGCGGGCGGGCAGCCGGGGCACGGGGGGAGGACGGGCGGAGGAAGTCGGCCGGCGCGGCGCCCGCTCGCGTCGCGCGCCGAGGGCCGTTGCGGAGAGGCTGAACGGTTACCCGCGGGTCACCCTCCGGCGGAGGGCGCGACGGCGCTATTGTCCAGCAGAGGGCCGCATCAGGCGCCGTGCCAGCTCTCGAGTTCCCATGTCCGTGCTTTGCGCCGCTTTCTCGAGCGCTGCGCGAAGTCGGGGTTCGTGGTCCGCCAGCGAGGCAATCGCCTCCAGGGACGCGCTCCGCACGAGCGGCTCTGCATCGTCGACCCCGACGATGAGCGCGTCGACGACCACGGAATCGACGAACGCGATGTCGCCGAGAGCACGAGCCGCGCGCACGCGTATCGGTTCTTCGTATTCCATGGTTGGCCGAGGGGGGCGACCATCGTACATCTTCCCCTTGTAGTGGTCCCACGCCGGATCACGGAGGACGCTGGCCGCGACATGAGCGCAGGTCGCAGCGGGTTCGCCGATTGCCATGAGCCCGTCAAACGCGCCGGGCGCGATCTCGGAGTCGAGGCGAACCTCATCCACAAGGTCGGCCGCCGCCCGGCGAGAGTGCGTACCTAGTAGACCAAGCACTTCGCACGCCGACCACCGTTCCCGTTTCGGCTGGTGTCGGTTACGGATGGTGCGGAGAAGGAGAGCGACGCAGGAGGATGGATCGCCCCCCATGCACCACGCCGCGTACGCCGTTCTCGCGGGCCGCAGGACCCCTCGATCCGCCGCCGTAAGCATGTGTGGAACAGCGAATCGTGCGTTCGCGCCGAGGCGAGTGAGCGCGTCGACGGTGGTCTCCGCGACTCGCGCGTCCGCGCTGTCGAGGCCGGTGGCGAGGAACGGCACGAGCGGTTCCGCATGCGGCGCGAGGAGACGGAGGACCTCGAATCCATACTGTGCCAGTTCGTATGTCGAGTCCGGATGTCGAGAGGTCAGCAGCCCTCGAAGTCGTTCGGCCAGCCTGAACCCGTTCCGGCCGTGACGGACGAACCGGATCGCAGCGGCCGTGGTTCCCGCGATCGGTTCTTGGGA
>Ga0187894_10004862_pt1 | contig 14098 bp, 11 predicted proteins | sample GBC1701081metaG_FD_136650 | JGI IMG/M metagenome (GOLD analysis project Ga0187894, IMG submission 136650) | White microbial mat communities from a lava cave in the Kipuka Kanohina Cave System on the Island of Hawaii, USA - GBC170108-1 metaG ...
CGGTTTGCGGTTGGGCGGCTCGACCTTCAGTACGGCGATGTCGACCTTGCTGTCGCGCGCCACCAGCTTGGCCTTGAGCTGGGTGTCGTCATGCAGCAGCACCGTGATCTCGTCGGCGCCGTCAATGACATGGTTGTTGGTGACGATATAGCCCGACGGATCGATGACAAAACCCGACCCCAAGGACGTACCCCGGCGCGGGCGATCTGGCCGGTTGCCGCGATCGCCGAAGAAGTCCCGGAACAGGTCCTCCAGCGGCGAGCCAGGCGGCGGCTGCGGCACGTCACCTCGGCGCCGCTCGGGCGGCACCTGCTGCGTGGTCGCGATATTGACCACCGCCGGCAACAACCGCTCGGCCATGTCGGCAAAGCTCGCCGGCGCATCGCGCGCGTCAGCGGGTGGTGCCAGGATGGGGACCGGCGCGACCCACAGGACCGTCGCCATCGCCAGGGCGGCCACTCCAGGGCATACCGCGCGGAGACCCCGCGCGATTCCCGTGAAGGAAGCCGCAAAAGAATGAATTGCCACGCTCTTCACGATCTGCCTCCGAAGGTTTCCGGCCGGGCCTCGGGAGACCAGGGCGAAGGCGGAAACGCGACGAAATCTGCTTCAACCGATCATTTACATGCGGTGCGACGATGGCGCAAATGCGGCGAACGTCCTGGACGGTGGAAGACGATAAATACCCCGTGACAGTGACATTCCTGCAACGATGCGTCCGTCTGGGTACGATTGCCGGCGCCCTTCATAGGGCGTGCGACATGCTTCAGCGCTGTTACGCTAACGCTGCCGCCATGCGAAGCCCGTGCCAACCGTGTGACTTCCACCTTCCCCCGCTGGCGGGTGAAGGTGGCGCATAGCGCCGGATGCGGGTTATCGCAGCGCAGGCGACAGCGGAATTGAAGCACCCGATCTGTTCGGAGCGCCCCCATCCGCCCTTCGGGCACCTTCCCCCGCGAGCGGGGGAAGGTAACTCCGCCGCTACTTCGCCGCCGGCTGCGGTTGGCCGGTGACGTTGCCGAAGTACCTGAAGAAATCGCTGTCGGGCGTCAGCACCATCGTGGTGCTGTTGGCGCCCAACGCCTGGCGATAGGCCTCCATCGACCGGTAGAAGGAGAAGAACTGCGGATCGCGGCCGAACGCATCGGCGTAGATCTTGATCGCCTGGGCATCGCCCTCGCCGCGCAAGGTCTCGGCCTTCTTACGCGCCTCCGACAGCAGGACGATCCGCTCGCGGTCGGCGCCGGCCTTGATGCGCTGGCTCTCCTCGTCGCCTTCGGCGCGCAGCTGACGGGCTTCCTGCTCGCGCTGCGTGCGCATGCGGTTGAAGACGGCTTCGGAGTTCTCGCGCGGCAGGTCGGCGCGCTTGATCCGCACGTCGACGATGCGCACGCCGTACTCGCGCAGCGCCGGCTCCTGCACGAAGGCGGTGATATCCTTCATCAGCTGGCCGCGGCGTTCGGACAGCACGGCCTGCAGCGGCACGGTGCCCAGCTCACGCCGGATGTTGCCGTTGATCAGGTTGCCGAGCTGGCCACGGAACGTCGCCTCGACGTTGCTGGTCGCCTGGTAGTACTTCAGCGGATCCTCGATGCGGTAGCGGGCGAAGGCGTCGACCACCAGCCGCTTCTGATCGCCGGCGATCAGCTCGAACTCCTCGGCCTCGATGTGCAGCAGCCGCTTGTCCATCTTCACGACGTCTTCCCACGGCCACTTGAAATAGAGGCCGGCCTCGATGCGCGGCTTGCCCTTGACGGCGCCGAACGAGGTCACCAGCGCCTGCTTGGTCGGGTCGATGACGAAGAACGACATCTGGATCAGCAGGGCCAGGACCACCAGAACCACTGCCAGCGCGATTGCCTTGGTGCTGTTCATCGCGTGGCTCCCTGGTTGGCGGCGGGCGCCTGTGGCGGTGTCGCGACGCGCTTCTGGATCTCGGGCAGCGGCAGGTACGGCACGACGCCGTTGCCACCCTTGTCGAGCAGCACCTTGTTCACGCCGCGCAGCACTTCCTCCATCGTCTCGATGTAGATGCGCTGCAAGGTGACGTCCTTGGCCAGCGAATATTGCTGATAGACCGACACGAAGCGCTGCGCGTCACCCGAGGCGCGGTTCACGACCTCAGTGCGGTAGCCTTCGGCCGACTGCACCAGCGCTTCCGATTCACCCTTGGCGCGCGGCACGATTTCGTTTCGGTAGCCGGTGGCCTCGTTGATCTTGCGCTCTTTGTCGGCACGCGCCGCCTGGACGTCGCGGAACTGCGCGATCACCTGCTGCGGCGGGTCGATCTGGCGCAGCGCCAGGCCGACGATGCGGATGCCGGCATCGTAGCTGTCCAGCATGCGCTGGATCTCCTCGCGCGCCTCCTCCTGGATGCGATTGCGACCCTCGGTCAGGGCGAACTGCAACTGCGAGCGGCCGATGACCTGGCGCATCGCCGATTCGGCCGCCGCCTTCACGGTCTCATCGGGGTTGGGCGGGTTGTTGAACACGAACTTATAAATGTCCTGGACCTGCCAAAAGATGACGAAGCCCATGTCGAGAATGTTCTCGTCAGAGGTCAGCATCAGGTTTTCGCTGGTGATCGCCCGCTGCGGGCCACCGCGCGAGCCGGGCAGCGGGCGCGAATCGCCGCCCGCAGCCGAGCCGATGGTGATCGAGCGCTGGTTGGTCACGTCGACCTTGATCACGCGGCCGATCGGCGACGGCAGATTGTATTTCAGGCCTTCGCCCTGCGGTGGGCCGTTGGGCCGGCCGAACACCAGCTCGATGGCCTGCTGGTTGGTCTCGACCCGGTAGAGACCGGTCAGCAGCCAGCCGACAACAACCACCAGCGCCACCAGGATCAGGCCGCGTGCCGATCCCATGCCGCCCGGCAGCAGGCTTTTCAGCCGGTCCTGGCCCCGACGCAAGACATCTTCGAGATCGGGTGGCCGTGGTGGACCGCCGCGACCGCCGCCCCGGCCGCCGCCGCCCCACGGGCCGCCGCCACCGCTGCCGCCGCCCCATGGACCGCCGCCGCCACTATTGTTGCTCCAGGGCATCAGTACCTCTCGCTGTCGTCACCCGGCCGGTTGGCTCACGGTGTTTCCTTTTCTTTCCGGCCCGGCTGCATATATGACAGGCGCGACGCGGGCGCAACGCGAGGGCGCTCCGCCAAGCCGTTGCCCTGCCATCAAATGTCGACACGATGGTGGGGCTTTTCAAGCGTCGGGGGAAGCGCAATGGCGGAAATCGACCGGAAGGCAGTGGAAGGGGCGCTTGCCGGGGTCGCCGCACCTGACGGCGGCGACGTCGTGGCTGCCGGCCTGATCGACGGAATCGCGACCCGCGGCGGGCACGTGCAGTTCGCTCTCAAGGTCAACCCGGCTCTGGGGGCCCGGCTGGAGCAGCTGCGGCTGGCCTGTGAGGCGGCGGTCAAGGCGCTGCCCGGTGTGCAGTCGGTGACGGCGGTGATGACCGCCGAGCGCCCTGCCGCCCCGGCACCCTCCCGTGCACCGGGAACGCGCCCGGCCGGCGGCGCGGCCAACCAGCCGATCCTGGCCACCGGCATCGACAAGATCATCGCCGTCGCGTCCGGCAAGGGCGGCGTCGGCAAATCGACCACCGCCGTCAACCTGGCCCTGGGGCTGGCGGCGCTGGGATGCAAAGTCGGCATCCTCGACGCCGACATCTACGGCCCCTCCATGCCGCGCATGCTGAAGGTGACGGAGAAGCCTGATTCCAAGGACGGCAACAAGCTGCTGCCGATCGAGCGATTCGGGCTCAAGACCATGTCGATCGGCTACCTCGTCAGCGAGGAAACGCCGATGATCTGGCGCGGGCCCATGGTGCAGAGCGCGCTGGAGCAGATGCTGCGCGACGTCGAATGGGGCACCCTCGACGTGCTGGTGGTCGACATGCCGCCGGGCACCGGCGATGCGCAGCTGACCATGGCGCAGCGCGTGAAGCTGGCTGGCGCCATCATCGTGTCGACACCGCAGGACATCGCGCTGATCGACGCCCGCAAGGGGCTGAACATGTTCCGCAAGACGGCGGTGCCGGTGCTCGGCATCGTCGAGAACATGAGCTATTTCCTGTGCCCGCACTGCGGCCAGCAGTCCGACATCTTCGGCCATGGCGGCGCCGAGCACGAAGCCGAGCGGCTGGGTGTGCCGTTCCTGGGCGCCGTGCCGCTGCACCTGGACATCCGCATCCATTCCGACAACGGCAATCCGATCGTGGCGGCGCAGCCCGAGAGCGCTCACGCGCGCATCTATCGCGACATCGCCCAGCGCGTGTGGAGCGTCCTGCAAGGCAGCACCCAGCGCGCCGCGCCGAGGATCGTGATCAAGTGATTTCGCCTCTCCCGCAAGCGGGAGAGGCGAAGACATCACCTCTTGCGCTTCACGGACCGCCGGCGCTTGCGCAGCTTGGTCTTGGCGCGGGCCTTGCGGGCCTGATCGCGGGCGCGGTCACGCTTCTTGGCCGGGATCTTCTTCGACTCGAGCTTGAGCGGGGCCAGCGTCGCCGGGCCGACCATGCCGTGCACGCCAGCCATGGCGCCGGCGATGGTCTCCAGCGCCAGGAACCGCCGCTCTTCGACCCAGCCGGGCAGTTGCAGGTGCAGCGCCAGATCGCGGCGGAAGCCGAACGGATTATAGTACTCGGGATCGCCGACCAGGATCACGCGGCTGATGCCGAGCACGCGGCAGCGCGCCAGACCGTGCCACATCAGCGCCTTGCCGTAGCCCAGCCCGCGCAGTTCGGGCGCCACCGCCAGCGGCCCCAGCAGCACCGCCGGCCAGCGGCCGTTGATCATGATCGGCCAGAAGCGCAACGAGGCCACCAGCCTGCGGTCGCTGTCCAGCGCCACGAAGGAGAGATCGCGCACCGGTCGCACGCCCTCGCGCAGCTTATAGACGGTCTTCTGCATGCGGTCGGGGCCAAAGGCAGCCGAGACCATGGCTTCGATGGCCGCCGCATCGGTGCGCCGCTCGCGCACGATGCGCATCGGCTTCTGTGCCAATTCGACCATGGGTACGCCTCCTTGCTGCGGTCCGTCATCCCGAGCGCAGCGAGGGATCTCCTGCGGCAGGACGCACTGTGCGTCTTTCGCGGGAGATCCCTCGCTGCGCTCGGGATGACAGTTCTAGCGCTCCAGCACCGCCATGAGCTCGCGCCACTCGCGGGCGCTGAGTCCGGAACTCTTCTGGTCGACGGCCTCGCCGGCCAGCAGCTTCTTCACCACCGCGAGGCCGGTGCGCGACAGGGAGGCGCCGCCCATGCGGTACTCGAGGAAGGCCTCGTAGCACAGCGGCGTCCAGCGCTTGAGCGTGTCGATCATCACGTCGGCGTAGGCACGGATTTCGTACTGCGCATGCGCATCGGCGCGCAGCGACAGGAAATGCATGAGGTTGTGCAGGTCGCACTTCCAGTACCATTGGGTATAGAAGTTCAGCGACAGGTTCATGCGCGCCAGTTCCCGCGCCAGGCCGGAGCGCTCGGGGTCGAGCGGCGCGCCGTCGTCGCCCTCGTTGAGCATCTCCATATAGTGCTCGTAAACCAGGGCCGAATCCTTCTTCAGCATGTCGAAAACGCGCTCGGCCTCGCGGCCGCCGAGCACCGCGTCGCGCCCCTGGCGATTCACCTGGCTCTGCGCCGCCAGGTGCTCGGGCCGCGGGATATAGAACTCGTTGTCGAGGATGGAGTAGCGCGCCGAGTACTCGTTGACGTTGGCGGTACGGTGGCGGATCCACTGGCGCGCCACGAAAATCGGCAGCTTCACGTGGTACTTGATCTCGCACATCTCGAACGGCGTCGTGTGGCGATGCCGGATGAGATAGTTGATCAGTCCGCGATCCTCGCTGACCTTCTTGGTGCCGCGGCCATAGGAGACGCGCGCCGCCTGCACCACGGCGGCATCGTCGCCCATGTAGTCGACGACGCGCACGAAGCCGTGATCCAGCACCGGCAGCGCCTGATAGAGGATCTCCTCCAGTGCCGGCGCCACGGCGCGGCGCGTCGGCGAGGAGTCGCTACGCAGGCGCTCGATTTCGGCAGCCTGATCGGTCGAGAGGGGCATGGCAGCGTCCGTTGTTTCTTCTTGGCGGCGCCGACTGTAGGGCGTGGGCGCCACGGCTGCCATCGGGAAAACCCTGGTGCTCCTTCCTTGCGCAGAGACCGCCGACCGGCGGGCGCTTCCTTGACCCGGCCGCGACCACGGCGCTAGCCTCGCTGCAATCATCGACTGTAGCGCAATTTGCGTGGCGTGTTCGGAAAGCGTCAACCGCCGTCCGGGAGGGACACACGATGAGCCAAGGGGCAAAATGCGAGGGCAAGGACAGTGCGGCGATCGGCCGCCGAACGTTGGTCAGTACGATGGGCGCGGTGGCGGCGACAGCCGCGATCGGCGCCACGGTCGCTCGGGCGCAACAGACCCCGGTGGGACCGCCCAGCACCATCACGTCGCCACCACGCGACTTCGGTCCGCGCGGGGCGCCGACGACCTACTTCACCGATCCGGATGTGCTGTCGGTCGATCCGATGTTCAACGGCATCGCGCAGCCCAACAGTGCCATCCAGCGGCTATGGACGGGCGCGCTGTGGTCCGAGGGACCGGCGTGGAACGCGCAGGGACGCTATCTCGTCTGGAGCGACATTCCCAACAACCGTCAATTGCGCTGGCTCGAGGACGATGGCCGCGTGAGCGTGTTCCGAATGCCGTCGAACAACAGCAACGGCAACACCTTCGACTTCCAGGGCCGCCAGTTGTCGTGCGAGCACCTGACGCGGCGCGTGACGCGCTATGAGCTCGACGGCTCCGTGACCGTGCTTGCCGAAGCCTATGACGGCAAGCGCCTGAACTCACCCAACGACGTCGTGCCTCATCCCGACGGCAGCTACTGGTTCACCGACCCGCCGTATGGCGGCCAGCTCTACGAGGGCGCGCCCGATGCCGCTGGCGGTCCGAGCAACAAGGCCGGCAGGCTCAAGCCCACCCTGGGCCAGGCCGCGGGAATCGGCGGCGCCAAGCGCGAACTGCCGACCAACTGCTACCGCGTCGATCCCAGCGGGCGCGTCGATCTCGTGGTCACGGAGCAGCAGGTGCCGGACCCCAACGGGCTGTGCTTCTCGCACGACTACAAGAAGCTCTATGTCGTCAGCACCGGCAAGGGTCCCGGCGACACCGGCCCCGGCGGCAAGGGCGACGTCCACGTCTTCGATGTCGGCAGCGACAACAAGCTCTCCAACCAGAAGCTGTTCAGCGACTGCATGATCGACGGCGTGAAGTGCGGACCGGACGGCATCCGCTGCGACGTCGACGGCAATGTGTGGATATCCAGCAACGCCGGTCGTGCCGTGGGCTACAGTGGCGTCACGGTGTGGACACCGGAAGGCAAGCTGATCGGCCGCATCCGCCTGCCGGAAATCTGCGGCAACATCTGCTTCGGCGGTCCGAAGCGGAACCGCCTGTTCATGGCGGCAAGCCAGTCGCTCTACGCCGTCTATGTGAACACGCAGGGCGCCACGCCGGGCTGAGCCAGTCCCTTGGACCGCGAGCGCGCTGCCCGCGGTCCAACAAAAAAACCTGCCTTCAAATTCGGCGTGCCGTCGCCTATATAGGGCGGGTCGGGAAACCGACTATGGCGATAAACGCCGCGTGACATAGGCGGATCGGACCCGGGGGCGGTACCCGGCGCCTCCACCAGTTCGCCGGCCCCGTTTCAGCGGGGCCGGTTTACGGGGGCGAAACAGGATCGACGGACGCAGTAAAGGCGCGGTTTTTGCTCGGCATGGTACCGCCGTTACCGGGCCAAACCACAAGTGCCAACGATAACGACGTTGCACTCGCTGCTGCCGCCTAAACAGCGGACGTAAGCGCGGTTCGGGAGGGCACCGGGCAACAGAAGCCCTCCCACTTCTCACCAGTCATCCCGAGCGCAGCGTGGGGTCTCCTGAAAGGGGCGCACTGCGCCGATCGCAGGAGATCCCTCGCTGCGCTCGGGATGGCTGTTTGTGCTCGGGATGACACGTCGCACTACGTCGCCATTGTGAACAACCGCTCATCGCGCTAGTGTGGGCGCAGAGGGATCATGGTAGACAATCCGGGCAGCCCGTCGACGGGCCGCGGCCTCCATTTTGGAGCGCTGCCGGCCGGGTATCCGTTGGGCCAGTACCGATTTCAGAGCGTGTTGGGCGTCGGTGGTTTTGGCATCACCTACCGGGCGATGGACGATCGCCTGCGCCGACCCGTCGCCATCAAGGAGTTCCTGCCCAGCGATTTCGCGACCCGCGTCAACGGCATCGAGGTGCGGCCGCGCGCGCCCACCGACCAGGAGATGTTCACCTGGGGGCTCAAGCGCTTCCTCGATGAAGCGCGTGTGCTCGCAGCGCTGAACGACGCGCCCAACATCGTGCACGTCTACGACTATCTCGAGGCCAACGGCACCGGCTACATGGTGATGGAGCTGATCGAGGGCGAGCCGCTGGACAAAGTGCTGGCCCGCATCGGCAAGATCCCGCCACCGTCGCTGCCGCCGTTGCTGCAGTCGCTGCTGCGCGGCCTCGAGGCGGTGCATCGCGCCGGCTATCTGCATCGCGACATCAAGCCCGGCAACGTGCTGGTGCGCCCCAACGGCGAGCCGGTGCTGGTCGACTTCGGCGCCGCGCGCATGTCCATGGGCAAGCGCACGCAGATCATGACCAGCATCTACTCGCCGGGCTACGCGCCGCCCGAGCAGTACGCCTTCGGTACGGCGGAGGCCAACAAGCAGGGCCCGTGGGGCGATCTCTATGCGCTGGCGGCGACGCTCTATCACGCGATCACCGGTGCTGCACCCGCCGATTCCGTGCGCCGCCTGGCCAAGGACAACTACATTCCGCTGACGCAGGCCGCCGCCGGCCAGTATCCGCCGGGATTTCTCGCCGCCATCGACGCGGCGCTGGCGCTGCCGGTCGATCGCCGTCCGCAATCGGTGCCGGCCTGGGGTCAGATGCTGTTCGGCGACAGCCGCGCCTATCCCGGCGGGCCCCCGCAACAGCCCGCGGTCGCGGGTCCTGGTCCCATGAGCCAGGGCGGACCCTATGCCCCGGCCGGCCCTGCCAGCGCCCAGGGTGCCTACGCGCCGGCCGGCGCGGCGTGGGGCGCCGGCGGCACCTACGGCAACGCACCGCCTGGCCAGGGCTTCGATGCGGCGATCGCATCGCGCAGCGGCGCCCATGCACCCGCGGCCGGACAAGCGCCGCCGCTGTTCGCGCCCGCAGCGCCACCACCGCCGCCCTACAGCCGCTCGCCCGCCGCGCCACCACCGACCAAGCGCAGCGGCGGCGCCGGCCTGTGGATCGCATTGGGCGCGCTGGTCGTGCTGCTGACCGCCGGCGGCGCCGGCGCCTACTATTATCTCTGCGTGCTGAAGACCTATTGCGGCGGCACCGACGAGGATCCGGCGGCGTGCTATGAAGATCTCGCGCGCGTGCGCGCCGAGATCCAGCGCGTGCTGGCGCGGCTGCCCGGCCAGCCGGCGCCATCCGCGACGCCCAACCTGTCGTGCAAGGAAGAGTTGGCGAAGGCCAAGGCCGACCTGCAGCGGCTGCAGGAACTGGAACGCAGCAAGCCGACCACGCCGACGCCCATACCGCCGGTCGTCACGCCCAAACCGCCCGTCATCGAGCCGCAGCCGCCGATACCGCCGCTCGAACCCAAACCGCCGATCGTGGAGCCCAAGCCGCCGACGCCGCCGGTCGACCTCACGCCCAAGCCGCCGGTGATCGAACCGCAACCACCACCGGTCGACCCCAAGCCGCCCATCGTCGAGCCCAGACCGCCGACGCCGCCGCCGGTCGACGTCACGCCCGTGCCCAAGCCGCCGGTCGCGGAACCCAAGCCCCCGCCTGTCGTTGCCAAGCCGCCGACACCGCAGCCGCCGCCACCACCGACGGAGCCGCCATCGCCCTACGCGGTGCATGAAGGCCGCTGGTTCGGCTCGGCCAATCTCACGCGTGAGCAGGGGGCGGGCCGCTGCGCGCCGGCGTTCACGCTCAGCGGCATGGTGCGCGACAACATCTTCACGGGATCATCCAGCGTGCACGGCAGTGCATCGATTCGCATCCGCTCGCGCACCAAGCGCGTCACCGACATGTCGCTGCCGGGCCTCACCGTGAAATCGACCAACGGCACGTTCGATGCCTTCACGATGGAGACCTCGACCGGCTGCACCTATGCCGTGCGCATGTTCCGCCAGTAAGGCGACGCAAGTGCGCCTGACGACGGCCGAACACGTTCATGCATGGCCGTTCCGCCCGCCGACCTACGGTATCATCCGGCGTTGACAGGAAGGGCAATGCCGTTCGATTGTCGCCAGGTGCGCCGCGGGGGTCGGCGTGTGTCGATCGACGGATGATGACGGACAAGTTCCAGTACGAGACCTTGGTGGATGAAGCGCTGCGCGGCGTGGTGCGCCGCGTGCTGACGCACGCGGCCGAGCATGGCCTGCCCGGCACACACCATTTCTACATCAGCTTCCGCACGACCGAGCCAGGTGTCGAGATGCCCGACTACCTGCGCGCCAAGTATGCCGACGAGATGACCATCGTCCTGCAGCACCAGTACTGGGGGCTGGAGGTGACGGAGCAGTGGTTCGAGGTGACGGTGAGCTTCAACAAGCGCAACGAGCGCCTGAAGGTACCGTTCGCCGCGCTCTCCGCCTTCGTCGATCCCTCGGTGCGCTTCGGCCTGCAGTTCGAGAAGCGTGGCGGCGCCACGCAGTCGCTGCCGGCGCCCGACAAGCGCCCCGCCCTGGTCGGACCGGCGGGCGGTACCAGCGATGTCAAGCAGGACGCTGAGCCCGCCACGCCCGCGCCCACCGACCAGGACAAGCCTGACGCCGACACCGACAAGCCGGCCGAGGAAAAAGAAAGTGGCGCCAAGGTCGTCACGCTCGACGCCTTCCGCAAGAAGCCCTGATCCTTCATTGGGACCGCGGGCGTCCACGCCCGCATCGGCGCCTAGCGCCGACACCGTTCGCTCGGCGCTTCGCTCCGAGCGAATGCGGGCGTGGACGCCCGCGGTCCCCAAAAGCCGCGTTCCCAGGTCCCCTTGACGCTGCGGCGAAATCATAGTCTTACCGCGACCGGCCAGCCCCCCCCCCCGGGGCCCGCAGCAGAGGAAGCCCGCCATGGTCGCGTTTGCCTACCAGGAGATGTTCCCGCTTGGCGCCGATGCGACGCCGTACCGCAAGCTCACATCGGATTTCGTCGGCACCACGACGCTGGCCGGGCAGGATGTGCTCACGGTGGCGCCCGAAGGCCTGACGCAGCTCACCGCCGAGGCCTTCCACGACATCGCCCATCTGCTGCGACCGGGGCATCTGAAGCAGCTGCGCGCCATCCTCGACGACGCCGAAGCCACCACCAACGACAAGTATGTGGCGCTCGAGCTGTTGAAGAACGCCAACATCTCGGCCGGCGGCGTGCTGCCGATGTGCCAGGACACCGGCACCGCCATCGTGATGGGCAAGAAGGGCCAGCGCGTGTGGACCGGCGGCGGCGATGAGGCGGCGATCGCCAAGGGCGTGTTCAAGACTTACACCGAGACCAACCTGCGCTATTCGCAGGTGGCGCCGATCTCGATGTTCAAGGAAGTGCAGACCGGCACCAACCTGCCGGCGCAGATCGAGATCTATGCCACCGACGGCGATGCCTACAAGTTCCTGTTCATCGCCAAGGGCGGCGGTTCGGCCAACAAGAGCTTCCTCTATCAGCAGACGCCGGCGGTGCTGAACGAGGCATCGCTCTTGAAGTTCCTCGACACCCAGATCCGCACGCTCGGCACCGCGGCCTGCCCGCCCTACCATCTCGCCATCGTCGTCGGCGGCACCTCGGCCGAGCTCAATCTCAAGACCGTGAAGCTCGCCTCGACGCGCTATCTCGACGACCTGCCCAGCGAAGGCGGCAAGGACGGCGTTGCCATCCGTGACCGCGAGATGGAGCAGAAGGTGCTGGAGCTGACGCGCAAGATGGGCATCGGCGCGCAGTTCGGCGGCAAATATTTCTGCCACGACGTGCGCGTGATCCGCCTGGCGCGCCACGGCGCCTCGGTGCCGATCGGGCTCGGCGTGTCCTGCTCGGCCGACCGCCAGGCATTGGGCAAGATCACCAAGGACGGCATCTATCTCGAGCAGCTCGAGAGCAACCCGGCGCAGTACCTGCCCGAGGTCGAGCCGGCGCAGCTGTCGGGCGAGGTGGTGCCGGTCGACCTCGACCAGGGCATGGCGCATACGCTGGCGACGCTCTCGAAGCATCCGGTGAAGACGCGTGTCAGCCTCACCGGGACTCTGATCGTGGCGCGCGATTCGGCGCACGCCAAGCTCAAGGAGCGGCTCGACCGCGGCGAGGGCCTGCCCGACTACTTCAAGCAGTTCCCGGTCTACTACGCCGGTCCCGCCAAGACGCCGGCCGGCATGCCGTCCGGCTCGTTCGGCCCGACCACTGCCGGGCGCATGGACTCCTACGTCGATCAGTTCCAGGCCGCCGGCGGCTCGATGGTGATGCTGGCCAAGGGCAACCGCAGCAAGCCGGTGGTCGATGCCTGCAGGAAGCATCGCGGCTTCTATCTCGGCTCGATCGGCGGCCCGGCCGCGATCCTGGCCAAGAACAACATCCGCCATGTCGAGGTGCTGGAGTACCCCGAGCTCGGCATGGAGGCGATCTGGCGCATCAAGGTCGAGAACTTCCCGGCCTTCATCGTCACCGACGACAAGGGCAACGACTTCTTCAGCGAGCTGAAGATCTGATGACACTGCTTCATGGTGAGCCTGTCGAACCATGAAGCAGTCGCACCACCGCCCGTGCGAAAGCCTTCATGGTTCGACAAGCTCACCATGAAGGCTCCCTGAGGCGATCAGCACCACACCATGTCCGACTTCGTCGACTACATCCATGATCAGCTGGCCGGCATCGGGCCGTTCACGGTACGCACCATGTTCGGCGGCCACGGGCTCTACTGGCGCGGCCTGTTCTTCGGCCTGATCGCCGCCGATACGCTCTATCTGCGCACCGACGCGCGCAATCGCGACGCCTATGTCACGCGCGGGCTCGCGCCGTTCAAGCCGTGGGAGGACCGCAGCGTCACCCTGAAGGCCTACTATCCAGTGCCGGAAGACATCCTGGAGGATCCCGACACGGCGGTCGCCTGGGCGCGCGCGGCGATCGATGCGGCGCAGGCCGCCGGTCCGCCCAAGCCGACCGCGCGACGAACAATGCCGCGCGACAGCGGCGAGCCGGCGCCACGCCGCGGACGCACGCCCCGCCCGGGCGCCAAGCGATGACCTCGCGCCGTCGCCTGCTCCAGGTGACGGCGGCCGCCGCAGCCACCGCCGCGGCCGGCCGACGCGCGATCGCCCAGCCGCGCCCGCGCACCTACGTGCTCGTCCACGGCGCCTGGCACGGCGGCTGGTGCTGGCAGAAGGTGGCGCCGCGCCTGACGGCGGCCGGCCACCACGTGCTGGCGCCGTCGCTGTCCGGCCTGGCGGAGCGCGCCAATATGTTGTCCGCCGCGGTCGGTCTCGACACCCACATCGACGACGTCGTGGCGCTGCTCGCGCGCGAGAACCTGCGCGATGTCGTGCTGGTCGGCCACAGCTACGGCGGGCTGGTGGTCACGGGAGTCGCCGACCGCGCCGCGGCGCGCCTGGCGCAGCTGGTCTATCTCGACGCGGTGATCGTCAAGAGCGGTGAAGCCTGGCGCACGACGCACAGCCCGAACCTCGTCGCGCTGTGGGCCAAGCTCGCCGCGCCGTCGGGCGGCATCAGCGTGCCGCCGCCCGAGGCCGGCGCGTTCGGCATCGCCGATGCCGCCGACCGTGCCTGGGTCAACCGGCACCTCACGCCACATCCCTATCGCACCTACACCGACACGCTGCGGCTGGCGCGCCCGCCGGGCGACGGCCTGCGCAAGACGCACATCGCCTGCCGCGGCCCCGGCGCCCTGTCGGCGGCGGCACGCCGCGTGCGCATCGATGCCGCCGCCGGCTGGTCGACCCGCACCATCGACGCCGCGCACGACGCCATGGTCACCGCGCCCACGGCACTGGCCGACCTGCTGCTGTCGCTGGGATGA
>Ga0187894_10004863_pt1 | contig 14098 bp, 18 predicted proteins | sample GBC1701081metaG_FD_136650 | JGI IMG/M metagenome (GOLD analysis project Ga0187894, IMG submission 136650) | White microbial mat communities from a lava cave in the Kipuka Kanohina Cave System on the Island of Hawaii, USA - GBC170108-1 metaG ...
CCAGTACAAAGCGAACACCGTCACGATAGAGAGCGGAAAAAGCCCTTTGGATTTCTTCCCTGGTCATCTCGTATCGACCCACATTGAGCGGCAGATCGCAGTACCCGCAGGCTGAGTTACACCACAGATTGACCTGAAACGTGGCCAACACTGGCCGCCCAGCCAGGAGATTTTTAACTGGCTTGAGCGTGTTGTTCAGGATCGCGAAGGGCGCTGCCATCATCTTTCCTCACGTGGGCAGATACGATCATATTTGGACAGATGTATGCCGTTTTTTTTCCCGCTTCTTCGCATCTCAAGACCTTTCCCTCTCCAAGCCTTCTAACCACTGAAGTTTCTTGATCGGTCTCTCACCGCACTACGGCACACCCCTTGCTGAAAGATACTGGATTGAAATCGACTCTTAGCCTGCAAGGAGGTTCATGATGCACAAGAAGATTCTCCCGGTGCTGATGAGCACCCTGGCCATAGTGGCGTTAGCGATGACCCCGGCGCTGGCCAAAGACTCGAAAAACAAGAAGTCCAGCCACTCGTCCGCGAAGGCGGCGGCTGAAGCAGCCGGTCACGTCTCAGAACAAGGCGATGCGCCAAAATCCGGTCCCCAGGATTCCCAGCCTGGCCCGGCCTGGAAAACCATAGGTGGAACCGTAAAGAACGTCCACGGAGACATCTACACCGTGGAAGACTATGAAGGCAATCAAGTCAAGCTACGCGTCGGGCAAGGCACGAAACACATTCACAAGAAAAAGATCGGGGACACCGTCCGCGCTGAAATTACACGAGGCGGCTTCGCGAATTCCATTCAGTAACCCTCTATTTCGAATCCGCGCACCCACCTCACGCGCGATAGTGTCCATGAATGGGCCGGCCCTGAACAGGCCGGCCCGTTCATTATGTGCCACCACACGGCACAGGCTCATCGAGCCGATGCCTTTACCGATTTCTGAAAGACAATGTCACCATAATAGGCCGTAGCCTGTTCCTTGGTATTGTCCGTATCGCTCATGATCGCAACGCCGTTGATCATCGGGGGCTCCTCCCCAAACGCCTTCTTGTAGTCTTCGTAAATATTCCGCTCTTCGTTGATCCACATGCCCACTTTCTGAGTACCGCTCTCGACGACCACCATCTTGGCAAAGTCGGTATAGGCATTGTCGACGATCGTGCCGACAGGCGTCTTTGTTTCCCAGATATAGTTCAAGGCGGCGATGGGAATATCGCCGAACAGTGTCTGTCCGGCTTTGAACTTGAGCCTCTTGCCGAAACTGACTTTGTCGGGATCGTATTCAAAGGTGATGTAGAGCCGGGCCGGAAAATCATCGCCTTCCTTGAGAGCCACGTCGCTACGCTGGAGCACGTTGTCGACTTTCCAGCGCCACCGGACGATCGGGAATTCTTTCGGATCGATCACCACCGGCTTGATCAGGCCGGAGGCCGAAGCTTCGCTCACCGCCTTCACGATCGTCACACTTCCATCCTTCACTACTTCATAGGAGGTATGTTTTGGTATCTTCTTAAAGGTGAGCGGCTTCCACCCATCGGGCAACGTCTGTCCGACCTGACTGGCAGAGAATTTTCCTACCTCAAGAACTGATTCGCTCTGCGCCCAAAGGCATGCCGGAGCGATCAACAACCATGTCGATAAGAGTATGCCCATCGCAACCGGCATCCTCCCATTTCCCTCTTGGAGGGCAGGCGTGGTTCGACTTCGACTGCGCGCATCGAACGACCTCATCCCTTTAAATGACCCCTCCAAGCTTGCTCGTTCTCTCTCTAAGGATGGGGGCTGATTGATCTTCCACTGCGCGCGTCCAAAGAGGGCCTTCTGAGGCCGCGCGTTGCGCGAGCACAGAAGATCATCAGGCTCCATCCCCTTCTCTGTTCTGCGAGCACGGAAGTCAACCACATCTGCCCTCACCTCCTCATCCACGCGAACAGCTTCATCAAGAGATTCTTCGTCCGTTGCGTAAAGTGTGCCTTGCGCCACAGATTCACGACCTTTTTATTCACCTCGGCTTGCGTCGGATAGGGATGGATCGTCCCAGCGATCGTCTTCGCTCCGGCGCCGGCTTTCATCGCAACTGAAAACTCGCTGATCATATCGCCGGCATGGGCCGCGACAATCGTTGCTCCTACAATCTTGTCCGTGCCCTTCTGAATGTGAATCCTCGCGAACCCTTCGTCTTCGCCGTCGAGAATCGCGCGATCGACTTCGTCCAGTTTGTACGTGTAGGTTTCGACCTCAATGCCTTTCTCCTTCGCATCCTTCTCATACATCCCGACATGCGCGACTTCCGGCTCCGTGAAGGTACACCAGGGCATGATCAACGATTCGGCGCTGGCATAACCCAGGCCCAAGGGATGAGGAAATAGGGCGTTCTGAATGACGATCTGCGCCATGGCATCGGCGGCATGGGTAAACTTGTAGCGCGAGCAAATGTCGCCCGCAGCAAAAATCCTGGGATTCGTCGTCTGCAACCGCTCGTTCACCTTGACCCCGTGCACATCGTACTCGATACCGACTGTTTCCAATCCGATTCCCTCGACATTCGGGGTACGGCCGACGCCGACAAGAATCTCGTCGACCGTCACATCGTGCTGCTGGCCATGTGAATCGACTGTGAGCCGCTTGCCGCTATCTGTCCCGCTGACCTTGAGATCTTTCCCACAGCAGAGCAGCTTCACTCCATCGCGTAACATCTGCCGCTCCACGATTTCAGCTGCATCGCGGTCCTCCTTCGGCAGGATGCCGTGAACTGCTTCAATGAGGTAAACCTGGCTTCCGAAGCGGGCAAACGACTGCGCTAACTCGCAACCGATAGGACCGGCGCCGATCACCCCGATACGTGGCGGCAATTCCGTCAGCGAGAACACCGTTTCATTCGTAAGACAGCCCGCCTCTTTCAATCCGTGAGTAGAAGGCACCGACGCCCTTGCTCCTGTGCAAACGGCCGCCTTTGCGAAGGTGAGGGCACGATTGCCTGCCGGCCCTTCGACTTGAATGGTGTCGACACCGGTAAAGCGTCCGCTGCCGATGTAGACGTCCACACCCAATGTCGTATAGCGATGAACCGAATCGTTGTGGCTGATCCGCGCCCGCAGTTTTCTCATGCGCGCCATGACTGCCCCAAAGTCGTACTTGACCCCTGAAGGAATATGCAGGCCGAACTCCTCGGCATTCCGCACATCGGCCCAAACCCTTGCCGCGCGAATGATGCCTTTCGAGGGCACACAGCCGACATTCAAGCAGTCGCCCCCCATCAAATGTTTTTCAATCAAGGCCACTTTGGCCCCCAGACTCGCCGCAATGACCGCAGTGATCAATCCCGCGGTCCCAGCCCCAATGACCACAATATTGTAGCGGCCAGCCGGTTCGGGATTGACCCAGTTCGAGGGATGCACGTTGCTGACGAGCGTGCGGTTATGCTCGTCGTTCGGCAATACGAGGTTCTCATCACGCTGAGTCATCACAACGATCCTCTCTGACGGCTGTAGAACCATCGCGTCACTCTTCTTCTAGGCTTCACGTCTCACCCTCACGTTTCACAGAGATAGCGATCATGCTGGTTTCCCAGACCACTTTTTGTACAGACTCGGTACAAGCGCCAGAATCCCCAGCAGCACAAATGCCCCAATCACTCCGGGAGAAGCAATGTCTTTCAACGAATTGATCGTACCGAGTTGCCGGCCTGCGTAGGCATAGACGAAGGAACCCGGGATAATTCCAAGTGCCGTCGCTGCGACATAGGTGCCGACTTTCATGCGAGTCAGGCCGGATACCAGATTCACCACAAAGAACGGAAAGAGCGGAATCAGTCGGAGCGTCATGAGATAGCTGAACGCGTTCTGCGCGAAGCCTTGCTGAACCGGAGCCAGCCACTTTCCAAATTTCCGTTCCACCCAATCGTGCAGCAAGTAGCGGGACGCGAGAAACGCGAGCGTCGCGCCAGTTGTTGCCCCCAGATTGACGAAGAGCGTACCCCACACAGCCCCGAAGAGGAACCCGCCGGCCAGTGTCAGAATCACGGCGCCAGGGAGCGAGAGTCCTGTCACGGCCACATAAGTCAAGACGAACAATGCTGCGGCTACGGCCGAATGTGTTTCGGTGAACGACAATAGGTAATCGCGGTTGTCCTTTAGGGCCTGCAAGGAGAGAAGCCGGCCCAGGTCGAAGTAGAAGAATGCGGCCACCGCAACTCCAATAGCGAGGACCACTGCAATTTTCCCGGCACTCAGCCCGCTCTTTGCTTCAGAAGGTGGCATATCGCTCATCATGACGCTTTACTCGCATATCATGGGGACTCCCTTTCAGGCTGTCAATGCGGATGACTGCCTCCTTGTCGCCCAAAGTCTCATGGTCTTACTGTGACCACGCCCTCTCACAACACGCAGACCTTGCTAGAAAGCTAAGACATGAGACGATGATTGGAAGTCGAGGTAGCAGAGGGGGCTAGCGGGGCCGTCGATTGTGGAGATCGCGATCCATATCGAGCCGGCCAAACGTCCGTTCCACCGGGTCGATCGACCCATCCTGATTGCGATCCAACTCTTGAAAATGGTCGTGGGTCAATTCAGGATTGTAGGGATCCGGAACGCCCGTACCAAGATGACTCCGACGAGGATCGTAGCGCTGGGGGCTTTCCAGCATGCCGTGGTACATGAGATCGGTTCTTGGCTGCACGACGGCTTTTGGCGTTCGTTTCCTATGCAGTTTCATACGTCGAGGGCTCTTCGGACTCACCGGATTCATCGGCTTGAGCTCAGCCGGTATCGGCTTGGCCTGTTTCTGGATAGCCTTCGGCTGGCGTTCCGTGGCAATGGGTACGGGGCCTTTCTTGGCACGCTGGATCGATGGGCTTTGCCTTTGCTCGGATTGTTCCTTGGGAAGCTTAGCTGTGACAACCGGAGTCGGCTCTTTTGTTTTTTTGGTTGCCGCAATCGTCTGTCCGACCGTAACCGCCACTACGGCCACGGAACACACCGCTCCGAGTACAACAAGCCCTAAGAAATTCTGACTCATATCCCTCCCGATCTGTGAGTTTCTGCAAGTGTAGCAGGTCCAGCTAATCGTTAAGCATTGTAACGAGTTAGACAACGTTGTCTATCCCCTAGTCTTTTGCTTCATACTTGTAAGACACGGCCTTCTTGCCCTACTCTGTTCGTGGAGGTCAGCATATGGATGAATCTAGTCGATTAACCAAGACAAAAGAACAGTGGGCAAAAGCCCGACGTGGCGGTGAAGAACGGGAAGTGTTTTACGAGGGAGATGCTCGCCTGCCGCCGGGACAACATCTCGTCGAAACTTGGCCTGTGCTCGATCTCGGTCAAAAGCCCGACATTCCACTCTCGGAATGGACACTCACAATCGGCGGATCCGTGGCTCACCCCATGACGTGGACATGGGGAGAGTTTCTTGCCCAGCCTCAGTTCAAAGATGTCTCGGACTTCCACTGTGTGACGAGCTGGAGCCGGTTCGACAACGAGTGGGAAGGGGTCAGTTTCAAGCACATTCTGTCCGTGGTGAAGCCGCTGTCTTCTGCAAAGTTCGTCCTCTTTAAATCATTCGACGACTACACCACCAATTTACCGCTTGAAGCCTGCGACGATCAGGACGTGCTCCTGACGTACAAATGGAACGGCAGACCCCTCACGAAAGAACACGGAGGCCCGGTTCGTATGATTGTTCCGAAGCGCTATGCCTGGAAAGGCGCCAAGTGGGTGAAAGAGATTATATTTTCAGATAAAGATGAAAAGGGGTTCTGGGAAGTGCGGGGCTACTCGAACAGCGGGTTTCCTTGGGAAAATGATCGATATGGGTGAGCCAGTCTAGCCGATTTGCACCTTCGTCTCCTTCCATTGCCGAGTACCCTGACCCGAAGATTCATGGGCCCATTCGGCCGGCATTTATCAAACACTAAGGAGCAGGCCCTTTCCTTTCCAATGTACGACATGTCCGACGCCATATGTAAAGTGGAGTTCTGGCCGGTGGATGTGCCCATCACTGACCCGTTTGTCGTCGCCACCGGTGCACGAACGGTTGCAGAGAATGTCTTTGTGCGAGTCACGCTAGCCAATGGGGCACAGGGTTTTGGAGAAGCGGCGCCGTTTCCGGAAGTCGGAGGAGAAACTCGCGAAGGCTGCCTTGCGGCCCTCCACCGACTCGGCGAAGCCGTGCTCGGTCGCTCAGTCTCAGACTACAAGGAGATCGGGCCGTGGCTATCTGAAGAGGCGCTCACTCATCCAGCCGCACGTTGCGCACTCGAAACCGCCGGCATCGATGCCTACTGTCGCGCGTCGAACATCCCGATGTGGCAACTTTGGGGTGGCGCGGATGTGCGAGAACGGGAAACGGATATCACCATTCCCATCGCCGACCTCGATAAGACCGTCGCCCTGGCGAGCGCATGGTATGCGAAGGGGTTTCGCCTCTTCAAAATGAAGGTCGGCAAGGACGTCGAGAGCGACATCCGGCGTCTGGAAGCCGTGCACCACGCACTCCCGGGTATTTCGTTCATCGGAGATGGCAACCAGGGTTTCTCGCGCCAGGACTGCCTGATGTTTGCACAGGAGGTGAAGCGCTTTGGTGGGTCGATGGTGCTGCTTGAACAGCCGGTGATGCGGGACGATCTCGACAGCATGGCGGAGATCCGCAAAGAGACCGGCATTCCCGTTGCGGCGGATGAATCGGTGCGCTCACTCGCGGACGCCCAAGAGGTCGTCGCCCGAGGCGCAGCAGACTATATCAACATCAAGATCATGAAGACCGGCGTGGCCGAAGCAGTGGAGATCGCCTCTTTCACCAAATCGTCCGGCCTCAAGTTGATGATCGGCGGGATGGTCGAAACACGCATAGCGATGGGTTGTTCTTTCAGCCTGGTCCTGGGACTCGGCGGCTTCGACGTGCTCGACCTCGACACCCCGCTCTTGCTGGCCGATGATCCCGTCGCGGGCGGCTACCGATATGATGGTTCGCGTCTACAGCCCTGGTCAGGATCAGGCCTCGACATGAAAGCAGCGCCTGCTCCGAAGATCACCTCAGTCGAATAATTTAACCGACCGCCTCGTCACACTTCTTGCAATTCAAGGTTTCTCCGAGATGCTGTCTCCGGCCATCCTCTGTCAGAACCCAGGGACGATTCGTCATCGGTGGCTGGTGACGCACGTGCTGACCGTGGCCGCATTGTAGATCGGCCACCCAATCATCATACTCGTCCAAATGATATCCAATAATGGACTGATGCATGCACGAACCTCCTTCCCATCATCTCCATCGACTGCTTAGTAGTATGCTACACTCCCTCGTTCGAGCGAGCGCATGCTAACACGAAGGGAGGGCATTCGGGATGAACCAGTCTGAGTCGAACGTCGGCTTCGTGGGAGGCGGGCGCATGGGGGCCAACATGGCCCGGCGCTTGCGGGATCAACAGGAAACAATCATAGCCGTGTACGATAAAGATCGTGCCATAGCCGCCGACCTTGCGACCGAGCTAGGCTGTGAAGCGGCTGCGACCCCTGCCCGCGTAGCGGAACTCGCAGGCACGATTCTCACGGTCGTGTCCGATGACGCTGCGATGCGCCAGATCTTTTCCACGGCCGACTCAGAGAGTCTACTCCACCACGCCAAGGACCGGCTCTTCGTGAACTGCGCCACCCTCTCGCCGGCTGTGCACGCCGAAGTCGAAACTCTGGTGACGCTACGTGGCGGCCGGAGTCTCGAAGCTTGCATGGCCAGCAGCATCACTCAGGCGCGCCACGGCACCCTCTACCTCATGTGCGGTGGGCGTCCGGATGTATTCGAGGCGGCGAAACCGCTCTTAGAAAAACTGAGCGCACGCCTCCGCTATATCGGACCGGCAGGAGAAGCTGCGAAGGTCAAGGCCCTCGTTAACATGGTGATGAACTGCAATACGGCCGCACTGGCAGAAGGGCTTGGGCTTGGGAAGGCACTCGGCCTTGATCTCACGATGTTGCGAGAGATCTTCGCCCAAACAGGAGCCGCGTCGCGCGTACTAGAGACAGACGGCGAGGATATGCAGAACCGAGCCCATGACTGCTACTTCTCGGCCGCCCATGCAGCAAAGGACTCGGGCATCGCCCTCGCATTAGCAAAGACCGCAGGGCTCACAGTCCCGTTAACTCAAGCGACCTACGACCAATACCTGCGACTGGTCGCCCTCGGCAAAGGCGAACTGGACAAGTCCGCCGTCTCTGAGCTCACCTTCAAAAACCGAAGCTCAGTGTAGTGCCAAGAAAGGTTTCAAGAAGGCAACGTAATGATCGCCATCGTCGTGCGGGCTAACAAAGATGCACGGCTGGGGCAGGAGGAACAGAATACACCATAAGCGAACTGGCATTCGGTCCGCCGTCTCAATTGGGTTGATTGATAACCACACGGCCACATTCTTGGCAACGTGAACTGGTTCCGCCACCAGACCATTCAGGCTCATTGTTGCTCGACCCCCCACTGCCAAGAGAGCCAGGAGAGATGGTGGCGGCCTGGGTGGAAGTCACTGGCGGCGTATTGTCCAGATACCTTGCAGTGGCAAACGCCTGAAGGTTGATCATAGGGATCCGGTCCACCTGCACTGAACCATCACGATAGCGCGTCAGGAGCCAGGCGTCGGTTCCTGATGTCGTGCCCGGTAATGCACGGACCTGATAGCTCATTTTGTCTGTTGCAAATCCCGTTCGTACCTCGGGGGTGTAATACTTCAACGTCCCTGTCATAGCGAATCCCAAGTCGGCGAGACTGTCCGTGTAGGTCTCCTTCGCTGCGTGATAGAGATACTCCAAGCGCTCGACCTCGTGAACCACGATCTCTCCTTCAACATTCTTTGCCTTGGTCACAAAGTGGTTGTACGAGACTGTGGCCACTGACACGAGAATTCCCAGGATTGCCACCACAATCATCAACTCAATCAAGGTGAACCCCTCAGGGCTCTGAAGGCGGGGGTGCCGATACATCGTCATGATTGTCGAGGTTCGTGAGGTGGCCCAATTGTGAATCGACCCAGCGCAGCTTGAACGCGATCCAACGCCTCCGCCGAAGTCTGTAACTGCCGGAGCGCCTCTGATCCTCCCACGCCCTGAGCCACAATGATTTTCATCGCGCCATCGACGGCCGCTCTAGCGTGGAATGATTCCTGCTGTATCGTCTCGACTCCCTGCCCAACTTGGCTCCAGCCTTGATTAAGAAGCTGCGCCAGGTCTGTCAATCGGTCTGCTTCCCGGAATTGGAGTCGATGCGACACTATTCCGGAAGCCCAGGCTCTGGCGCTCTGACCCAGACGCTCGAGCGCATCGACAACTCGACGCGTGACCAACATGCTGAAGAGGGCAGCCCCAAGGAAAAACACTGGGATGGCAACCCACACCGTGTCGCTCAGCAAGAGCAGCTGGCTCGCGGCGACCTGGCGATCCGTTAATGGTGCATTTGAAAAAAGCGTAATGGCAGGCAAGACATAGGGCCCGCAGAACGCAAGCACGAAGAACAAACAAGCATAGAGCGCCATACTCACAGCCATCTTAATCGTGTATGCCCTCTGCTCCTTTCGAACCGCCGCTGCAATGTGTTCAGAATTGGAGTGGGACACGCTCAACGCCACAGTTGCCATATCATCCTCCTCACATTGCTTCTTCACCGAACCTGTATTTCATAGGCTCATTGAGCCGTTCCTCATCAGGTGAAAGCCTACCACCACCTTCTGAAACCACAAACATTTTCACGACTTGATCGCGTCCGAATAGAAATAGATACATCGAGGCTAAACAGAGAACCTACTGCCCTCATTGTCCATTCTTTTGGCGCTCTGGAGGCGACTGTTACCGCTTTTCAAAGGGAAGTTCTGGGCGTTGACTGGCAGGAAAGTAGGTCCAGCGTTTCTGCTCGTCTTCATCGAAGCTGCCGAGGAAAGTCACGAAGCGATCGAGGGTGCGAAATTCTGAGAGTGTGATCGTACAGTGCGGCACATCTATCACGCGGGCATCGTACTGGCCCACCACGTAGAGCACACCCACTCCAGCTTGATAGAGATTACGCCGACTCGCATACCCCGTATTGGGAAATAGGTCGACCTCAATGGAGCAGCCTCCGGGCCTGACGAACTTGAGCCGAAGATCGTGCCGGGAGAGGAACGGATTGGTAGCGGTTCTGGTGATCGTCAGGCGCACCTGATCTGCCGGGAACTCGACAGATGCCGGCACCGGCACATCACTGCTACAGGCCGCCTGAACCAGAAGCAGACCTACCAAGCATCTTGCCGGATACGCCCCAATCACTTGGATGCTGGAACTTTCGGCATAGCGCCAATCGCATCCAACCCTGCTTGAGCACAGGCATCGTCGAGATGTGCACCGGGTGCTCCACCAACACCAATCCCTCCGACAATCTCCCCGCCGATCTCGATCGGGAGCCCGCCCCCGAGTATCAGGACCTGGTCGTTCATCTCGCGAAGAGCTTGCAATGTCGGCACCTTGTTGATCAGCTCAGCCAGCTCGGTGGTAGGACGGCGGAGACTCGCCGCAGTATAGGCCTTCTTCCTGCTGCTATCGACCGTATGCGGCCCGGCCCCATCGGCTCGAGCCATGGCGCGAAGCACACCAGCTCGATCCACGATCGAGACGCTCACCCGGTAGCCATCTTTGTTGCAGGCATCCAATGATGCCTGGATTGCCTTGCCCGCCAGACCTATCGGCAAGACAGCTTCCTTCGGCAATTCCTCGGCAGCCGGGACCGTAAAAGGCATCAGCATCACAAACGCAGTTGCGAGCATGAGCCGACATGCCATAGGCACACCACGCCTAATATGTTGCATGTGAATGCATGCCATGGGGGTGTCTCCTGGTTAAAACAGAGGTACGGCAAAGAGCGTACGAAGACATGAGGGAGCTGTCAAGAGGGCAACGTTGAACCGGGGATTCAGGAGATGGAGGATGCGGTCGTCAGCTCCAGACGACGCGTTCTTGATTGAGGAGGTAGTCGATCACTTCGATGCTATTACGCATTTGGATCTGCGCCTTTTCGGACATTGGAAGGACGGCACCGACCAGCTTGCCCGATTCGACGTCGTCAAGCGATGGAATTCCGTCAGGTCCACGCTTTTCAAGTTCCTGCCGGTAGCTTGCCACGGTTGCCTCCTGTTTCTCTGAACAAGTAGATCAGCAATTCCTACGCCAGAGACTCATCGCCTATATGACTGACGGCGTACAAGTAGCATAGCACATGAAAGTCCATGCTCCGGTGAGAGTGGGCCATCCTATTGATTCAAGACTACTTTTCAGTCCGTCAATGTGCGGCGGTTGAGGTAGGAGCAAGAGCGCCGAGGTATGGGAACCGACCGATTTTGAGAAGCGGCGTATCGAGACGTAGGCGAAAATCGTCATGCCCTGGGTCAACAAATCGCGGGTCGCCGATAATATCTGACTGGGCTTTGAGCTCTGGAGCCGGTTGGTTCGGATTACCCTCTCGTAAGTAATCCCCATCCGTGTTGTAAAACGCATTGAATGAGGTGCTGGTCTGACTGGACAGTGCAATCACAAAGCCCCTTTGATTCAGCCCGACCACGTTGCCGCTGACATCACTCTGGGACTGCCCGAGAAACGCTGCGCCGCCGCCATTCTTGACCAAGGTATTGCTCACCAGCACGGCTCGGGCACGGTCGCTGACCACGACGGCGTCAAAAAGACTTCGGGTAATCACGTTTCGCTCCAACCGCACATTCGACTTGCCGGCAATCGAGACGCCATGATCGTTATCATGAATGAAATTTCCGATGAGGACGGCTTCTGAATCGGCAAACTGAGCACCGGTCGTCTCGCTCCCCCCGATGACACAATCTTCTATCCGTACGTCGTGGACTTGCTGGCTGAATAACATGCCATTGATCTTTACCCGACGAAGGATAATGCCTTGTCCATTGAATAGACCGACTGCATGCCCCCCTTGGTCATTGATGGTCATTTCGCTGATCTCAATGTCCGTCGCTCCATAAGGCCACTTGCCGACATGGAGGGCGCCCACCACAATATTACGCCCCAAAATCGTCACCTGATCCATTCCAGCCCCGACGAACTTGATCTTCTCCTTGCTGTGAATAGTCACATCCTGAGGATAGTGACCCGCCTTGACGAAGACGGTGTCGCCCTTCTTGGCTGCATCGACCGCTTCTTGAAGAGAGACGTAGTCCCCGGTACCATCCAGCGCAACCACGAGGGTCCGAGGACGAAGTGGCGGCCCCCCCTCGGCCCATACCGGGCCGAAACCCCAGCCCCCAAGCACTGCAACGAGACCGAGAAAAACGAGCCGTCTCATCCAAGATCTCATACAGGTCTCCCCCGCCGGAAGTCAATCGAGGGTTGGATTGATTGTGAGGTGAACATTCGCGTGCTATGCTCCGCACCCATGATTGTGGTCGGCCTCACAGGCGGCGTTGCCACCGGAAAAACTACCGTCGCCAAGATGTTCAAGCAGTGCGGCGCAGCGGTTATCGATGCCGACCAGTTGGCCCACGATGTCGTGAAGCCGGGCAAGGCTGCCTGGCGCCAGATCGTAAATGCCTTCGGCAAGGCCGTCCTCAATCCTGATCGCACTCTCAATCGTCGTGAGCTGGGAGCCCTTGTTTTCGGAAACAGGACCAAACTGCGCCAGCTTGAACGAATCATCCACCCCCGTGTCGCGCGCGAGCAACAACGACTCGTGCACCGGATCGCCAAACGCAAACCCCATACTGTGATCATCTACGAAGTGCCGCTCCTCTTCGAGGCCGGCGCAGACAAACGCGTCGATACCATCATCGTGGTCACCGCCGACCGCGACACCCAAATTGCGCGCCTCAAGAAAAGAAACGGCTTCTCCCGCGCAGAAGCGATCCGACGCATCCGCAGCCAGATGCCATTGGCAAAGAAGATCCAACGGGCCGACCATGTGCTGAATGGAACCTTCCCTCGCCCGTTTCTCCGCAAGCAAGTCGGCCAGTTATTCAAAAAGCTCCGCCTCCTCGCCTAACCCTCTGCCGTGCATTCCCTCACCCTCTGTGTTAAATTTTGCTCATGCGAAACGTCGTGATCATCGGCTCGGGGCCGGCTGGACTCACCGCCGCGGTCTATGCGGCGCGGGCGAATCTCTCGCCCCTGCTCATTGAAGGATGGCAATCCGGCGGACAGTTGACCACGACAACGGAAGTCGAAAACTATCCCGGCTTTGCCAAGGGCATCATGGGACCGGAACTCATGAAGGAAATGCGAGCCCAAGCAGAACGATTCGGCACAGAGTTTTTGACCGGCGACGTGAGCGCAGTGGATCTCAAGACACACCCGTTCACGTTCACGATCGACGGCGAACAGACAGTCCACGCCAAGACCCTTATCATTGCAACCGGCGCATCGGCCATTCAAATCGGGGTGAAAAACGAGGCACGCCTCACTGGACATGGCGTCTCAACCTGTGCGACCTGCGACGGATTCTTCTTCAAAGGAAAGGAACTGATTGTCGTCGGTGGCGGCGACAGTGCGATGGAAGAAGCGACCTTCCTGACCAAATTCGCGACCAAAGTCTCGATCATCCATCGGCGCGACAAACTGCGGGCTTCCAAAATCATGCAAGACCGCGCGGTGAAGAACGAGAAGATCACGTTCGTGTGGAACTCCGTCGTCGAAGACATTCTCGGGAACGACATGGTGACAGGCGTACGAGTGAAGAATCTCGTGACTGGCAAGGTCACTGAGATGCCTTGTGCCGGTGTTTTTGTCGCCATCGGGCACCGTCCCAACACCAATCTCTTTAGGGACCAATTAGACATGGATGCCAAGGGGTACATCCGCACGACACAGGGAACCGCCACAAACGTGCCAGGCGTCTTCGCCGCCGGCGATGTCCAAGACTCGACATACCGCCAAGCAGTGACCGCTGCCGGCTCCGGCTGCATGGCTGCGCTCGATGCAGAACGTTATCTTGAGTCGCGTGAAACGTGAGACGTGAAAAGTGAAATGTTTTCTTCAAAAACTCGGGCATGAACAAACCTCACAAAAAGCTCAATCTCTGGAGTGACGCTGTCGATTTAGCCCAACAGATATATAAGGTCACTGAAAGATTCCCGTCGAA
>Ga0187894_10004864_pt1 | contig 14096 bp, 10 predicted proteins | sample GBC1701081metaG_FD_136650 | JGI IMG/M metagenome (GOLD analysis project Ga0187894, IMG submission 136650) | White microbial mat communities from a lava cave in the Kipuka Kanohina Cave System on the Island of Hawaii, USA - GBC170108-1 metaG ...
TCAGGGTTTCCTCGCGATGACGCCGACCCGTGTGAGGTTCGCCGGGAAGTCGGTTGCCATCAGGGGCAGCACGCGACGGTCGACGAAGCCCAGCCGGCGCAGCGACTCCAGGATCTCCGCCGGCGCGTAGGGTCGGAACCGGTACAGCCGCGCGAGTACCGCTGCAGTGGGCCCGGGCCGAACCCCCACGTTCAGGAACAAACCCCCGGGCCGCAGGAGGCGAGCCAGCCGGCCGATCGACGCGTCGAGCGGCGCGTGCTCGAGGGCCGCGCCCACCAGCACCACGTCGAAGCTCTGCGCGACCAGTGCCAGCGCCTGTCCGCTGTCGAGCCGTGTCAGCACGTCGGGCGCGCGAAGGTCGCCCTGCGCGACGATGAGGCGGCGTCGGAGCGGACCGAGCCGGCGAGCGCTCCGCCCGAGCACCGCGAGCATCTGCCGATCGATGTCGAACGCGACCACCTCGGATCCGGGGAATCGGGCGAGGAACCAGAGCCCCAGGATCCCCGTTCCCGCGCCCGCGTCGAGGACCCGCGCCCGTGCCGGCAGGTGCCAGTCCACCCGTTCGAGGAACTGCTCCAGTCCTCGCTTGAACCCGAGCAACCGGAACCACGCGTCGTAGAGGTGGGCGATGCGGCCGTACTCGAAGGGTTCCGCCTCGCCTCGCGCTCGCCGGTCCGCCGCCAGTTGCCTCATCACGTGAGCGCGAGCCGCGCGACCACGGCCTCCCGTGCGGCCGGCGCCATCGAGCGCAGCTCCAGCGCGCCGTCAAGCCCTTCGACCAGCGCCGTGCAGCTCTCGACCCAGTCGCCCGTGTTGCAGTACAGGATTCCCTGGATGTGCCGCATCTCGGCGCGGTGAATGTGGCCGCACACCACGCCCTGCAGACCGCGCCGCGCGGCCTCGTGCGCCAGGCCGGCTTCGAACGCGCTCACGAAGCTGACGGCGCGCTTGACCTTCCCCTTGACGTAGGCCGACAAGCTCCAGTACGGCAGTCCCACGACGCGGCGCACGCGGTTGAAGTGACGGTTGATGACGAGGAGCATCTCGTAGCCCAGGTCCCCGGTGAGCGCCAGCCATCGGTGACAGCGAGTGATCCCGTCGAATTCGTCTCCGTGCACCACGAGGAGCAGGCGTCCATCGCCCATGCGATGAACGGCCTCGCGCGTCACGAGGATGTTGCCGAGCTGGAGATCGCAGAACCGGCGCAGATACTCGTCGTGGTTCCCCGGGATCAACGTGACCACGGTGCCCGCCCGCGCCTTCGACAGCACCTTGCGGATCACGTCGCTGTGCAGCTGCGTCCAGTACGGGGAGCGCTTCAGGCGCCAGAAGTCGATGATGTCGCCGACGAGGTACAGGAACTCGCACTCGTGGGCGTCGAGGAAGTCGAGGAGCGCCTCGGCCTGGCACCCGGGCGTCCCCAGATGCGTGTCGCTGATCCAGATGGAGCGGTATCGCCTCTCCTCCTTCACGAGTTCCTCCTCCGGTGACCGCGTGTCGACACTTGCGTCACTCACGTGAAGTATGGGAGCGCCCCACCGAGATGCGGCGATTAAGAGTGTGTTCCTTCCCGATTGAGAATCTGTGACGCCCGGAAGCGGCACTTGCCGGACCGGCGTGGCGGGTCGTATGCTCGCGCGGCATGAAACGCGTCGTCCTCTCGCGCACGGCCGTGGTCCCCGATCCGGTGCGGCTCGCCCGATATCAGCGAGCGCCCGAGCTGGGCCCGCGCATCCTGTTCTTCAGCGGCGGGACCGCGCTGCGCGCGGTGAGCCGCGTGCTCACGGAGTACACGCACAACTCCACGCACCTGATCACGCCCTTCGACTCCGGAGGCAGCTCCGCGAAGCTGCGCCACGCGTTCCGGATGATCTCGGTGGGCGACCTCCGGAACCGGTTGATGGCGCTCGCCGACACGCGGTTGCGCGGGCACCCGGAAATCTACGAGCTCTTCGGCTATCGATTCCCTGCCGACGGCGACAATGCCGAGCTGCGGGACGCGCTCGACCGCATGCGCCGCGAGGCGCATCCGCTCGTCGCCGCGACTCCCAACCCGATGCGCAGCATCATCTGTCGCCACCTCGCGTTCTTTGCCGAGCGGGCGCCGGGCGACTTCGATTTCCGGGGGGCGAGCATCGGCAACCTCATCCTCACCGGGGGCTATCTGAACCAGGGGCGCGACATCGACGCGGTGACGTTCACGTTCTCGAAGCTCGTGGAGGTACGCGGGCTCGTGCGGCCCGTCGTCGACGCCGATTGCCACCTGCGTGCCGTCCTCGACAGTGGCGAAGTCGTGGTCGGACAGCACCTGCTGGCCGGGAAGGAAGTCCCGCCGCTCGCGTCCGCCGTCACGCAGCTCGCGCTCGTGGAGGCCGGCGACCCGGGGCGTCTGGCCGAGGTCGAGATCGACAACGGCACGCGTCGCTTCATCGACGCCGCGGAGTTGATCTGCTTTCCGATCGGCAGCTTCTACTCGAGCGTGATCGCCTGCCTGCTGCCCCGGGGCGTCGGCCTCGCGGTCGCCGAGGCCGGCTGCCCGAAGGTGTACGTGCCGAACTGCGGCGTCGATCCGGAGCAACTCGGGCTCCCCGTGGCCGATGCCGTGGAGCGCTTGCTCGCCTACCTTCGGCGCAGCGGTCCCGGCGAGCCAGCGGCGCGGCGCCTGCTCGACCTCGTCATCGTCGACTCGCGTCGCGGCGTCTATCCGACGGGCCTCGAGCTTGAGCGGATCGCCCGGCTCGGCCCTCGCGTGCTCGACGTGCGACTCGTCACCGCTCGGAGCGCTCCGTTCATCGACCCGCGGAGGCTTGCCGAAGTCCTCGTGTCGCTCGTGTAGCGGTCATCCGCCTCGGTCGGTGCCGCCCGCTCCCCCTTGACGCCGGCGCGTCTCGGGCAGATTCTCGGGTCGTCGAATGAGCGCGAGACTGAGCCGACCCGCCGCTGACACGGGCTACCCGATGCGCAACGTGAGGAGCACATGAGCCGTCGACTCGAGAACAAGCATGCCCTCGTGACCGGGGGCGGTCGAGGCATCGGGGCCGCGATCGTGGAGCGTCTCGCGCGCGAGGGCGCCAACGTCGCCCTGACGTATGTGAGCAACCCCAACCAGGCCAGCGGAGCGGTGAAAGCTGCGCAGGCGCATGTCGTCAAGACCGTGGCCATCCAGGCCGACAGTGGGAGCGCCGACGCGGTCGTCGGCGCGGTGGAGCGCACGGTTCGCGAGCTGGGTGGCATCGACATCCTCGTGAGCAACGCGGGGATCGCCGCGATGGCACCGCTCGACGACTATCGGCTCGAGGACCTCGATCGCATGCCGGCGGTGAACGTCCGCGCCGCCTTCATCGCGGCCCAGGCCGCTGCCCGGCACATGGCGACGGGCTGGCGAATCATCACGATCGGCAGCTGCAACGCCGAGCGCATGCCATTCGCCGGCGGCGCGGTGTACGCCATGTGCAAGGCCGCGCTGGTCGGCCTCGTCAAGGGGCTGGCTCGAGACCTCGGCCCACGCGGCATCACCGTCAACAATATCCAGCCGGGACCGATCGATACGGACATGAACCCCGCAGAGGGGGATTTCGCCGACTCGCTCCGGACGCTGATGGCCCTGCCGCGCTATGGCGCCGCCGAGGAGATTGCGGCCATGGTGGCCTACCTCGCTGGACCGGAAGCGGGTTTCGTGACCGGCGCGAGTCTGACCATCGACGGCGGATTCACCGCGTAGCCTCTAGACGCCCTCCGAGGCCTCCCGGACTCACGAGTCGCCGAGATCGACGATCGCGATGACGGGCCCGCCGCCGTGTGGTCCCTGGTGCATCGCATCGACCGAGACGAACACGGCGGGATCGCCGATGGCCGCGGCCGCTACCCCGCCCACCGCCGCCTTGGAGTGGCGGTGATGGTGAACGTCCGAGTCGTCGAGCATGATCTGGCGACGGCCCCGGAGCTTGCCGCGATGGTCGGCCTCGCACTTGATGAAACAATTGACGAGGCGGCCCCCGAGGTCTTCCGCGCGGGGCCGAGCCGGTAGATCGAGGCCAGCGTCCCGGATGGCCCCGTAGATGCCGTCGACGTCGAGCGCGTCCCTCATGACGCTGTGGCCGATGCGATAGCGTCCTCCCGCGCCAGCCCGATTGCCCATGAGAACGATCTGCGCCTGCGTCAGCTCGACGCCGGAGGAGCACGAGGCTACCGAGGAATACAGGTCGAGGTCCCGGCAGATCTGCTCCGCCCGCGGCATCGTGATCTCGCCCAGAGCCACCGCGATACCGAGGCCGGTGGTGCCGTTCGACACCCCCATCGACTCGTGCACCTCGCAGGCGACGTCCAGGCCGCGCCGCTTGGCGTCCTCCACCCAGTCGATGGTGAGCAACGGCGTCTTGGTCTGGACGTAGTGGACGTCCTTCGGGTTGTCGATGCCCGCGTTCTTCATCGCCATCTTCACGCCTTCGGCCACGAGCTCGACCATGCGTGGCCGTCCGATGTCCTCGGGTTTCAGCTCGCGACTCATGGCGGCCCCGATCACCAGACGCGACTTGTCGGGGGGGCCCGTGCGACCGTTCCGCGCGAACACGGTGGCGTGAGGCGTGATGACGCCGTCGCAACCGCCCGACCACACCATGGGAATGGCGGCGACCTCGCCTTCGCTGCGCGAGCCATGGTTCAGGAGTACGCGCCGGAAGGCCTGGTCGGCCAGGATCCGGGTGAAGTCGTTCACGCCGCCGTTGCCCTCGGTCTTGCCCACCACGGCCACCACCTGATCGGCCGTGAACTGGCCGGCCTGGATGCGCTCGGCGAGCCCGGAGGCGTCCTGAACACTCTTCAGTTCGACCTTTGCCACTTCGACGGCCATCGTTCGCCTCCCGCGTTCAGGCTCGGCTACTCGCGCCCGACAGCGACCTTGAAGCTCACTGACCGTTCCGCAGGAAAGCGCTCGAGCCCATGGGATGTGACCGGAGCGACCGGAGATCGACCCGCGCATGTCTCGGCCGCGACGTGGTCAGTGTATCAGACGCACCGGTGGCGAGCGGTTGCGCGCGTCGCGCCCCCGTCATCTCGACGCAATGAGCCTCTTCGAAGCGAGGGGGAGCGCGGCGAGCGCCACGGTCGACCAGGCCACCGCAGCACCGGACCGCGATCCATGTCGTCACTAGCTTGTCATGATCCGTCGGCGGCGTGGTGCTAGGGTCAGGCTGTCACCGCTGAAGACACGGGAGGGAATCATGACAGCGATCACGCCGGCCGTCGCCGCAGCCACCGCGACTCCTCGCCAGGCCCTCACCGAGGAGGGCCTGGGCATGGACCCCGCCGCCCTCAAGCACAGCGTCCTGAGGCACCTCGAGTACACGCTCGCCGAGCTGCCGCGGCACGTGGACAGCGAGTGGGAGCCCTACGTCGCGCTGGCCATGGCCGTGCGCGACCGGCTCATCCAGCGGTGGATCCGAACGCAGGACGAATACTACGCGCAGGACCCGAAGCGCGTGTACTACCTCTCGCTCGAGTACCTCATGGGGCGGACGCTGGGGAACAGCCTGATCGCCATGGGCCTTCGCGACGCGTGCGCCCAGGCGCTCGGCGAGCTCGGCTACCGCCTCGAGGATCTCCGCGAGGCGGAATGGGACGCGGGCCTCGGCAACGGTGGCCTCGGCCGACTCGCCGCCTGCTTTCTCGATTCGCTCGCCACGCTCGGGTATCCCTGCTACGGGTACGGACTCCGATACGACTACGGGATCTTTCACCAGCGGATCGTCGACGGCGCCCAGGTCGAGGTCCCCGATGGCTGGCTCCGCTACGGCAATCCCTGGGAGATCGCGCGACCGGGTGACCGCTTCCGCGTACAGTTCTACGGCCGGGTTCGCACGTACACGAACAGCGCGAGCCGGCTGAGTCACGACTGGATCGAGACGCGAGATGTCCTCGCGACGCCGTTCGACACGCCCGTCCCCGGCTACGGCACCCGGACGGTCAACACGCTCCGGCTGTGGGGCGCCCGGGCGGTGCAGGAGTTCGACCTCGCCGACTTCAACGAGGGCGACTACATCGGCGCCGTCGAGGCCCGAGCGCGCTCCGAGAACATCTGCCGAGTCCTGTATCCGAATGACAACGTCTTCGTCGGCCGGCAGCTCCGGCTGGCCCAGGAATACTTCTTCGTGTCCGCCACGCTCCAGGACATCATCCGCCGGTACAAGAAGCGCTACGAGATGCACGACCTTCCGCTCGGACTCCGTCCCTTCGATCGCTTCGCAGACAAGGTCGCGATCCAGCTCAACGACACGCACCCGGCGCTCGCGATCCCCGAGCTGATGCGGCTGCTCGTGGACGTCGAGGGGCTCGGCTGGGACGAGGCGTGGGATACGACCACGCGTACGTTCGGCTACACGAACCACACCGTCATGCCGGAGGCCCTCGAGCGCTGGCCCGTGTCCCTGCTCGGTAGCATGCTCCCGCGCCATCTCGAGATCATCTACGAGATCAATGCGCGGTTCCTCCGCCTCGTTCGCGAGCGGCTCGACGGCGATGATGCGACATGCCGGCGGATGTCGCTCATCGAGGAGGACGGTGAGCGCCGAGTCCGGATGGCCAATCTGGCCATCGTCGGCAGTCACGCCGTTAACGGTGTGGCCAAGCTGCACACCGATCTTCTCCGGACCCGCGTCTTTCCGGATTTCGACCGGCTCTGGCCGACGAAGTTCAGCAACAAGACGAACGGCGTCACCCAGCGCCGCTGGCTCCTGAAGAGCAATCCGGAGCTGTCGGAGCTGATCTCGAGCGCGATCGGGACCGGTTGGATCACGGACCTCCGTCAGCTGGAGGCGCTCGCTCCCCTGGCCGATGATGCCGCCTTCGGGCAGCGATGGCGCGACGCGAAGCGGCGCCGGAAGGTTGCGCTGGCCCACGTGATCGAGAGTCAGTACGTGCGCCGCGGTCGTCCGCTTCCCGTGGATCCCGATTCGCTGTTCGACGTGCAGGTGAAGCGGATCCACGAGTACAAGCGGCAGCTGCTGAACGTGCTCCACGCCGTCACGCTGTACAACCGGCTCAAGGATGGCGCCCGTGACGGGATGGTGCCGCGCACGGTCATCTTCGGCGGCAAGGCCGCGCCGGGCTACGACATGGCCAAGCTCGTCATTCGCCTCGTCAACCACGTCGGCGACATCGTGAACGCCGATCCGGAGGTGGGTGACGTCCTGAAGGTCGTGTTCCTGGCCGACTACCGGGTCTCGCTCGCGGAGCAGATCATCCCGGCGGCCGAGCTGTCGGAGCAGATCTCCACGGCGGGGACGGAGGCCTCGGGGACGAGCAACATGAAGCTGGCCCTGAACGGCGCGCTCACGATCGGGACCCTGGACGGCGCCACCATCGAGATCCGCGACGCCGTCGGCGACGACAGCATCTTCATCTTCGGGTTGACCGCGGACGAGGCAATCACGCGTGCCGGGACCCACGATCCCTGGGAGTACTACCGGAGCGACGCCGGCCTCCGCCGGGCGCTCGACATGATCCGGACCGGCATCTTCAGTCCCGACACTCCGGATCTGTTCGCGCCGATCGCGCATTCACTGCTCGAAGGAGGCGATCGCTACCTGGTCCTGGCCGACTACCAGGCGTACATGGCGTGCCAGGATCGGGTCTCCAGCGCATACCGAGACCCGGCGGCCTGGACGCGGGCGTCGATCCTGAACACGGCCAGCATGGGCTACTTCTCGAGCGACCGAGCCGTCCGGCAGTACGCCGAGGAGATCTGGAGCATCGCCCCCGTGAGCGTTCCCACGGGCGCCGAGGTGACACGCGCCGACTAGGCTCAGGCGAGGTGGTGACCACCCCGCCCAAGCCCGTGAGCAGAAGGACGCTGGCCCGTCAGTTCGGCTCGGGAATCGCCCGCCGCGCGTAATCCCACGCCGAGCGATACTGGCTGATCGCGCTCGCGAAGTGGCTTGCCGCGACATCCTTGCCCCCGCGTTGCAGGGCGTTTCGGGCGCGCGCGATCCGGTCGGCATCGCCGGCCGATCCGACGGCGTCGTCGAGGGAGATCAGCGCGATCTCCTCGGTGACGCCAGCGAGGCTCGCCATCACGGGCGTCACCCCCGCCGGCGGCGCGACGATGCTCATGAGCGACTCCACCGCCTCGCGGAACCCGCTGAAGACCTTGCCGCCCTTGTCGCCGAGATGCGCGTCGTCGCTCTGCCAGAAACTGGCTGCGAGGCTCTTCTCGATCTCGGCGATGGCCTTGGCGATCTTCTTGTCGGCTTTCGAATCGGACGTCGGCAGGAGACCGGAGAGCTGCGCGGCCAGATCGGCGCCCACCCTCCGCGGGATGCGCACGGGCAGGGCGGCGCCGTCAACGAGCTCGGAGAGGCTCACGCCCAGGAGGCGGCCCACGGTCGGCGCCACGTCGACGTTTCGCGCTCGCGCGAGACGGCCCGAGCGGATGTCCGGCCCCGCCGCCATGAAGACCGCGCTCATGTTGGGCAGCTCGGGATCGTAGCCGTGCGCACCGTAGAAGTTTGGCAGCGACAGGAGGGGGGTCGCGACGGCGGGATCACCCAGCCGCGTGATCACCGGGTTCTGCGTCCCATCGAAGTTGTAGCCGACGGTCAGGAGGGCGAACACGTCGCCGGAATCCTGGCCGATGAACTCGCTCGTCCCCCGCCCGAACGTCGGATCGCTCAAGTTGCCGGGCACCGGGCGCCGGTACACCTTGTCGAACACGGGCGTTGCCGCGGCGCCCGCCGTGTAGTTGGGGTTCGTGTCGAGCAGCGCCGACAGGGCGCCGGCAACCTGCTGCTGGAGCGCGACGTACTCTGCCGGCGTCACCGTCCCGTTCGGCTCTCTTCCCTGCAGGTTGATGTAGACGTTCACCGCGGGCCCCGACGTCACCGCCCGCACCTTGGCGGGATCGAACCCGTGAGCGGCAAGGAGATTCGTCATGCTGACGGCCGTGTGGAACGTCTCGAAGCCGTGGTCGGAGACCACGACGACGTTGCTCTGCGGCGTGCCGCTGGCGTCGGTGCCGACCGCCGCGATGATTCGCTCGACGGCCTGGCTCGCGGCGCGGTAGGCGGCTTCCCGGAATCCGGCATAGCGGGCGATCTTGGCGGCGTCTTGCCCGGCCCCGATCGACGTCTTGTCGGTGAAGTCCGTGGGCTGACGCGGATCCGTGAGCAGGAACTGGTGGAAGGACCCGTCGGGCTGCTCGATGTAGATCAGGACGAGGTCCGCGTTGGGCAGCCGGCTGATCGCGCGCAGACCAACGCGGGTCTGGTAGTCGACGAAGGTGACGACCTGGTCCTGGTAGACGTCCTCCAGCTCGGCGTCGGGGAAGCCGGTGAACCCGGGGCTCAGGCGCTCGGGAATCCGGAAGTCGGGCTGGGGCGCCCAGAAGCCAACGTTGGTGTTGACGTCGTCGACGTCGGCGAGGACCGCGGCGTTGCGTGGGATCGCGCTCGCCGAATAACGGGCGATGCGCACCGTCCCCAGGTCGGCCGCGAGGCGGCTCACGTAGAAGGCGAGACCGGCCTTCGTGCTGCTGCCTTCGAGAGAGAACGGGCTCGAGCGCTTGTCCGCCGCGCGCACGTACGCGGGGCCCGTGGCTGGCAGCGCGAAGGGCCCCGGCGGGATCCCGACCGCCGCGTCGAAGAACACGAGGGTGTCGTAGTTCGTCTGGCCGTCGTCCGTCGTGTCGAGCGCCGCGACCAGGATCGTGTAGTTCACTCCGCCCGCCGAGAACTGCTCGAGGGCGGTGGTTTTCTGGAGCACCGGGCTGAAGCTGGTCTTCCCGGCGGCCGCGAGCTGCGTCGTGGTCGAGCTCGGCGCCGGGCCGAAGTCGGCCGTCGTCAGGGTGAATCCTCGCGCGGCGACGCCGCCGAAGGCGCCGAACGGCACCGTGTAGTCGACGGTGCGCTCGCGCGCCGGCTGCACGATCGGGCTATTGGTCACCCCCGGCACCCGCACGTCGATGCCGTCGGCGCCGGGGAATGTGGCGGCGGCCACGGTCTTGCGCGCGTCCCGCAGCGCCTGCCACATCGGCTCGGCGGTCACGAACTGGCTCGGCCCCGGACCGTCGATCGAATAGCCTCCGATCGGCGCGCCGAACCCGCTGATGTTGGCGGTGAACGGGGACGCGACCAGGTGGTAGGTATTGGCGACGACGTCGTTGTGGGCGGCCGTCGACCCGGTGGCGATCGCGATATGCCCGGCGGCGGTGAGCGACGGGTTGATCGTCACGTTCCTCGTGGCGACGATGCCGCGCTCCTTCAGCCGCCCGAGACCGGTCGCGGGATCGAGCACCCCGCTGGCGAGGTACGCATCGACGAATCGCGGTGTCGCCCCGTCCAGTGAGATGACGACGACCTTCGGCGCCGCGCCGGCGATCGAGGCCGCCAGTCCCAGCGCCAGGAGCAGCGCCACCGCGCTCGCGCCCGGCCATCCCGACGCCCGTCGCCGCCAACTGATCCGTCCCTCGGCTCTCGTCGCCATCTCCGGCTCCTCCGGAGCTCCGCCGGCTGCGGCGGAGCGATCAAGGGGCACGTCACGAAGTTCTCGCCGCGGGACTATGGCAAGCGCGCGTGACGATGCGCCTACCGCACCGCGAAGTCTGCTCGACGATCGGGTGACGCTCATGTGACGGACCGCCTCGTCATCACGGCGCCAAAGCCCTCGAAGCTGGCGCCGACTCTCAGGTTTATGCTTGACGTGCTTCGTCGGGCTGACGATCGAGGCCGGCGCAGGATCGCTGGTCTCGAACTCTTTGCCGCAGCGGATTCATCGATAGCAGGCGTCACCGCTCCATGCGTTCACGGGAGGCATGCGATGACCATCGGATCGATCGGCGAAGCGACGGAGAGCTACGAGGCCTGGTTGCGCCGTCGGATCAGCGTCGTCGAGGAGGGCCTCGACCAGAAGCACACAGTGATGGCCGAGAGCCCCTTCACCTTCCTGCGCGCCACCTACTATCGGTGGGTATCGGTCTGGCCGGAGCTGTCCGCGGCGCTGGTGGATGCGCCGCGCGTCCTCGCCGTGGGCGACCTTCACACGGAGAACTTCGGAACGTGGCGCGACACGGACGGGCGCCTCGCGTGGGGCGTCAACGACTTCGACGAGGCCCATCCCCTTCCGTACACCAGCGATCTCGTTCGCCTCGCCACGAGCGCGCTCCTCGCGATCAAGTCCGCTCGTCTCGAGATCGCGCCGGAGGATGCGTGCGATGCCATCCTCGCCGGCTACCAGCGGGGACTGGACAAGGGGGCGCGCCCCTTCGTGCTCGCCGAGCGCCACGGTTGGCTCGGCGACATCGCGCGGCGCGAGCTGAAGGATGCCAGGAAGTTCTGGAAGGAAATCGAGGGCCTTCCAGTCGCTCCCGACGGCATGCCTGAGACCGCCAGGGCGGCGGTCGCGCGGACCCTTCCTGACACCGGCATCGACTACCACGTGCGCCGGCGGGTCACGGGTGCGGGCGGCCTCGGGTGCCCACGCCTGGTGGCGCTGGCGCATTGGCAGGGCAGCTTGATCGCCCGCGAGGCGAAGGCGGTGCCACCCTCGGCGCATGTCTGGGCCGGCGTCGCGGCGGAGTCGTCCAAGGAGGACGCGAAGCGCATCGCATTCGGGGCAGGGCGCGCGCACGATCCCCGCCTCGAATTTGCTCCAGGCTGGAGAGTCAGGCGGCTGGCTCCAGATTGCTCTAAGCTCGACCTCGCCGACTTGCCGGGCCAGCGCGACGAGCACCGACTCCTGCGGGCCATGGGAAAGGAGACGGCCAATGTCCATTGCGGGTCGGCGGAGTCGATCCCGGCCGTGCAGAACCACCTGGGAGGGTTGCCTGAAGACTGGCTCCTGACCGCGGCCCGCGTGATGCTGAAGGCAGTCAGGCGGGAGTGGAAGGAGTGGAAGGGGCTCCAGAAAAACGCCGAATGACGGACACGCGCCCCGGGCGACCGCGCGAGTGACCGGCGCGTGGAGGTCCTGGTCGCGCCCGCGTAGGAGGACGACCGATCGCGCGGGCTCCGCTGGCAATCAGTGGTTCGGCGCTGCCAACGGCCGCCGAGGCCGAGCAGCCGACCCGCGGTGCCGAACCACTGCGCAAGCCGCTCCCGAGATCGCGGTGACCCGTCGACCTGACAGACCGATCTACTGGATGTCGCCGATCAACACCCGGCCATTCTGGCCGAGCGGTCCGTGGAACTTGCAGAAGAACAGAAGCGATCCCGCGGCCGGAACGTTCAGATCGACGTCGACGCGAGCGCTCGGCGGCACGTCGCGATCGATGCCCAGGGCCGGAATCGTCAGATTGTGGAGCGTGCCGGCCCGGTTCAGGACGGACAGCCGGAGACGCTGGCTCGCGCGGGCGCGCAGGAACGTCGGCTCGAAATAGTAGTCCTCGGCATGGATCACGATGTCCGACGCGCTCCTCACGTCGACGATGCCGTGATCGGCGAACGCGACGTCTCCGATCGTCACCGTCCGGCCGGGCGTGGGCGCCTCCGCCTTCCTGATCGATCCCGGCTGCACCGCGATCTTCCGCGGCGCGTTGCCGACGGCCACCGTCGCCACGACCCGCCGGCCATTCAGGTCGACGACCGACACGTCGTTCGAACCCTCGTTGGCCACATACGCCATGGTGCCATCCGAGCTCGGCGACACCCAGTGGGGCGTCTTGCCGACCGCGACGACTCCGGCCACGGCGCCGGCCGCCGTGTCGATGATGCCCAGTTCGCCCGGCCCCTGGCTCGGAACGAGGGCCCAGCGGCCATCGCGCGTGAGCGGGGCCTGATGCGGTGACGCGCCGACCGGAATCTGGCCCGCCATCTGGCCGGACGCGGTGTCGAGCACGAGCACGGCGGACACGCCGGCCACCGTGAAGTTGACGTCCAGAACAGCGACATGCACCAGGTGAGGCCGTGGCTCACGAGCCGTCTCGACTTTGCCCCGGCGATCCCGTTCGCGGGCGACGCCGACTTTCCGCTGCGTGGCGGCGCGATCGACTACTTCCTCGATCGCCGCGCCGCGATCGCGGTCTATGGCCGTCGCCTGCACACCGTCACGCTGATCGTCCTCCGCCCCGACGGCCTTGGCTGGCCCGAGCGTCCGCTGGTGATCCGCGCTCGCGGCTTCAACGTGAGGCTGTGGCAAGCGGCGGGACTGGGCTACGCGCTCGTCTCGGACGTCGACGCCGCTGAGCTCACGCGCCTGGCGGACCGCCTCGGCGGCGCGTAGGCGAGCTCTCCGTGACGCCGTAAGCGGCGACCGGAGCGTCCTTGCCGGCGAGCTCTCAGGAGCCGCTGGCGTCGCTGGTGCCCGGCCGGGAAGAACTTCCGGCTGCGTTCACGAACTCGTAGGCCCGCCGTGCCCGGATCGTCACACGCGCGCGCTAGGGTGCTCCTCGCGCGGGTGATCGTCCCGCGCAACCAACCCTCATCGCGGGAGGTCACCATGCGCCGATATCTCATGGGAATCGCCATCGCCGCCGCACTCGCCGCATCCGCCGCGTTCAGCGCCGACGTGCGTGCGCAGGACGCGCGGGCCAGCAACGACCACGGCAGGGACGTGAGGGTCCAACTCGGCCCGCGCCCGTTCTACCTGGTCGACAAGCTGAGCCCCGGGCCCCTCAAGACGGCGCTCCAGGAGTGCGCCGACGACCGCTTCAAGCAGACGGATTTCTCCATCGGTCACCGGGGCGGTGGCACGCTGCAGATCCCGGAGCACACGAAGGAGAGCCACGAGGCGGGCGCCCGGATGGGCGCCGGCATCCTCGAGTGCGACGTGACTTTCACGAAGGACGGCCACCTGGTCTGCCGCCACGATCAGTGTGACCTTCACACCACGACCACCATCCTGGTCACCGACCTGGCCCAACAGTGCTCGGTGCCGTTCTCGCCGGCCCAGTTCAACTCGGGCGGCGCGCGCACGCGCGCGGCGTCCGCGCTCTGCTGCACGAGCGACCTCTCGCTCGCGGAGTTCAAGACCCTCGAGGGGAAGATGGACGCGTTCAATCCCGACGCAAGGACGGCCGAGCAATTCCTGGGCGGGACGGCGAGCTGGCGGACGGATCTCTACGCCACGGGCGGCACGCTCCTCACCCACAAGGAGAGCATCAGGCTCATCAA
>Ga0187894_10004865_pt1 | contig 14096 bp, 13 predicted proteins | sample GBC1701081metaG_FD_136650 | JGI IMG/M metagenome (GOLD analysis project Ga0187894, IMG submission 136650) | White microbial mat communities from a lava cave in the Kipuka Kanohina Cave System on the Island of Hawaii, USA - GBC170108-1 metaG ...
GAAGAAAAGATTGAGGAGTGGGAAACATTGGGTTTGAAAATCTATTTTTTTTCCAGCCTATTGCCCAAGTTTGAACAAAATTGAGATGTTGTGGCAGAAAATAAAATATGATTGGCTCAGTTGGGAGGCTTACAGTTCATATCAAAACTTGTGTCAAGAATTGGACAAGATACTTTCCCAAATCGGCTCAAAATACCTGATTACTGTTTCTTAAGTACTTAAATCGTTAAAATCTATCATTTTTGTTTCTCCTTTTTATTAATCTTCACTTTCAGGTTTTTTATCTATAATTTCCCGAATCTCGCGGACTTTAGAAACAAGTCTTGAAACGGTTAAGGGTTTTTTAGTGTTGATTACAACTCGCAAGTTGGCGTGGCTATCCGTCCAAGCATCAAGTGCATTGGTGCTTGCGTCTAAAAGTAACTCTAATTGTTGTTCCTGCAAACGGGTCAAAAATCAAATCGCCTTTGTATGAGTAGTATTGAATTACTCTTTTGCACAGTTCGACTGGAAAAACTGCTGTATGAACTTTGTCAAATGTTGGATCAATTCGCCATACATTAGTTGTTTCATATTCACCCTTAACTTTGCTTTCTTTAATAATGTTTTGTGGATAACTTCGCATATTCCAATCCAAGAACCGCGTTGTTTCTTTTCTATAAACCATTAAGTATTCAGTAAGTGAGTTTGGTTTATAACCTAGTGTTCAGTCAAGGTTCTGACCTCGTCCGTCAATTGAAACTTGACTGAACACTAGTATAAAGGACAGATTTTTTGCATCCTTGTATTTTGAGGTCAAGCTTAGAAGTCCGCCGTTATTATCTGCCTTTAGATTTTCTATGTATTCTTTAGTAAGCATGTATCTCTACTATATCGTTTTCTTGTAATAATCAATAATCACTTGGAACGCGCCGAGAAGTTCTTCGAGTTCGATAAGGTAATACTTTCGTGTGTCAACATAGATTAAGTCTTCGAGTTTCATAAAGAGCCATTCGTCGCCTGTGGTCACGCAACCGTAAATCTTTTCTAAGTGAACGCCTTTTTTTTCGTTGAAAATTTTTGCGCCAAGTAGTTGAGCGGCACACTGTGGAACGCCCAAATCCAAGTCATTCTTTTTTGCTTCGACCATTTGGATTATGGGATAGTTAATGCTGAAAGAATGTACGTCTTTGGCTAGAATAAAATCGCATTCGCCTTGCAAACCTCTTTCTTTGTCGGCGTTGAGATTGTCGCCCGAATAGATTGTAAAATACTTGTTATTCAAATTTCTGAGTTCAACTAAAATCGGAAAAACAATTGCTTCGGACTTGGCTTTTTCAGTTCTGACAGGAAGATTTTTTGCATTCTCCAAAGTTTCTAAAAGCCATTTACTTGGCTGGACAGGTTTCGGAGAGTCGAATAATTTTTCAATACGGTTTTCGATACCAAACTTGGTTTCAATATCTTCTAACGTAAAATCACTATATGCCATAATGTCAAAAAGTTTACGCCGATTTCTTTAATTTACAAATTAGAAAAATCTCGTTGTTATTTCGCATTTTGAACACACTGCATCAATGCAAACACAATGTGTTCCTGCCAGGGTTTTGCGGCGATTTGAATGGCTAAGGGAAGACCTGAACTGCTTGCTTCAATCTTTGCGGCGGTTCTTACTGCGATGTCTAAAGTTTTCTTTCGCGGGACTGCTTCTTCAGGTTTTACTTTTGAGGTTGTGACAACGCCTGCCGGAAAACCAAGCACGTTGTACATTGCCATATACATTCCGCCCAAGCCTACTTTGTCTGATGTGCGGTGAAGGTATGCGGGTAAGGCACAGGGCGGACTCAAAATAGCGTCAATTTCCGCTGTCTTCATCTGTGCCAAAAAGTTTCTGCGAAATTCCTCTAACTCGTTTTCGGTCTGTTTGCGAAATTCTTCGCCCTTGCCTCCGAAATACTTGATGAAGCGTTTCATTCCTTTTTGTCCCAATGTGCTGGCAACGCCAGATAAAAGATTTCTTGTTAAGGGCGATGCGTTTGAAAGTTTAATAAGACCTTCGATTTGGGGAATCGGTTTTTCTTTGCCAAGCGGCTCTTTGAAAAGATAAGCGTCGTCGGCTGAAAGTATTTTGAAAAAGAGTTCTTCTGCTTTTGTCAGGTTTGGCGGCGTCCATTCAAAGACATTGACTCCGTTTGATTTTAATTTTTCAACCGCTTCCATCAGGGTTCTTTTAACAGCGGGCATGGGTTCAAAAAGACCATCCGAAATAAAGTAGCCGACTTTAAGTTTTGTTACATCAACTTCGTTCATATTTCCCAACGGTCTAACTTCATTTCGTCCAGTCATTGCCTGCTCATTCATTATTTGAAGCATCATGTCCAGGTCTTCGACATAATTTCCCATAACGCCCGTGACAGAGTTGATTGCAATTTCGGGTATGTAATCAAGAAAGCGTGTATGGTCAACAGTCCGCCACATTGTCGGTTTTATGCTTTTGATACCGCAAAAAACTGCCGGACTGCGAAGACTTCCGCCAATATCCGAACCTATGCCGAGGGGCGAACCTCCTGCGGCTATGATTGCGCCTTCGCCGCCGCTGCTGCCGCCGCAAACGTGCGCCGGGTTGTGCGGATTTTTTGTGACGCCGTAAACGGGGTTTTCGCTTTCGTAACACATCAGAATCTGCGGAACATTTGTCTTGCCTATAACAATACCGCCTTCGGATTGAAGCTTTGAAATATAGGGGTCGGTTGTTTTCGGAAAATCATTCTTTCTTCTTTCCAAACCAAGCGTGCTCGGTGTGCCTGTCAGGTCAAAACATTCTTTGATTGTAAACGGTAGCCCGTGGAGTCTGCCGTTGGTTTCACCATTAACGATTTGTTTATCTGCCTGGTCAGCCTCTTTCAAAGCCGCTTCATATCTTTTAACGACAACCGCATTGATTGCAGGGTTGACCTCTTCAATTTTATCTATGAAGTATTCGGTGGCTTCGCGGCTTGAGATTTCTTTGCTTTTGATTTTTTCAACGATTGATTTGGCAGAAAGATTTTTCATAGTTTTGAAATTAGTGTTTGGAGTGCGACGACTTGTCGTAGCTTTCAATTTCGGCGACTTGTCGCCGTAAATAATCTCCATGATATTCAATCTAAGCAGGGACAAGCCACCGCAAGCGAAAGCGATGACAAGTCATCGCACTCCAAGCAATTTTGTCGCATTTGCCAGACGATAAGCAGCAATGATTGTGTGTGCGTCCGATACTTTGTCAATGTTAGCAATCAAATCATTTGCGCTAATCCATTTCAACGCAGAGTTTGAAGCATCATCGGCATCTACTTCAACTGCGAAAGGATAAACGAGTTCCGGCGTGATGCCGGGCGATGCGAAATAAGCTCCACCGAGTTCGCGTGAAAAGTTTACGGTTAAATTAAAATCTTTTTTCATAGCTGATTTGACGAAAGGGTCTAGTTCTTGAATATGAGTCACGCTTTTTGGCAAACGCCAAGCGGGAACGCACGGGAGATAAGCATTCATTCCAAAGATTTCAGGCGCGGGAAGTTTTCGATTTTCCAGACCGATGAAAATGTCTTCACCTGTTTTGATAACGGGAATTGTGACGATGGTGTGTTCGCTGAAAGTTCTTGGTATGACATATTCATATTCAGCCTCTGCTAAAATTTCACCGTTTGCGTTCTTTTCAACAAACGTCGCTTTATGCACGCTCAAGAACCTTTCTTCGGGCAATTCGCAAGGCTCGAAAAAAATGTTTGTCTCATCAGAAGCCTTAAAGATTGATTCGTCATCGTGCTGAAAATCTTCCGGCTTTTGTTCCGTAAAATTCAAAGCTGCGCCAATCCAAGGACCGACAGAGTATTTCAAAGACAGAAGCAGACGATAGATATTTATCTCAAGCCTGGCGTCAAACATACCGCCGACCTGACTTGCACGCAGAACCTGAACAGCATCGAGTTCGCGTATCGTGCCTGTTTCTGTGAAAGGCAATGTTTTCAACAAGGGTTGAGAAATTTTTTCGTCAGGTTTGATTTGAACGGCGCAGGATGTGACGAGTTCGTTGATGCCGCCGGGCGATGTCAGATAATGTGCGAAGACCGAAGCGGAAGAAACAATTTTATCTTCTGAAATCCCGCCGCGTTCGGAAAGAATGTGTGTGAGTGAAGCTGTCCCAAACTCTTCTTCATTAAAAATTGCTGTGATTGGTTCTGTAATATAGCCCGAAACATTTGCACGATGAAGCGGTAATTGTTCGATACAAGCGTTTATAATCGGGCGTGGGTAATCTTTTCTTGCCAAGACAAAAATCTGCCCGTTATCTTCAAACCAAGGCAATAAATCAATCGTGCGATTGGGTCTTTCAACGAGTTCCCAAACCTGATTTGTCGTGGTGTCACGATAAGCTTTTAACTTCAAAAACTTTGGTTCTTTAATCTCAATGCTTTCTTCTTCGACTAAAACAACGCCATCGTTTTCGTTTACTTTTTCGCCGACAATTAAATAGTTTGTGGGCGGAAACGGAAGCGGCTTTTCCTGCAAATCGTGCAGAGAAAATTTGCCGGCAAAACGATTCTGTACAATCCAAGGATTCCACAAAGGCATTGAAACAACGATTCGCATTCCGCGCTCACGAAAAGCTTTTTCAAAATCTGATTGGGAAAGATATGTGTACTCTTCCAAAATTTCCGTAGCCCAATCTGCACGGTAATCCTTCCGTAAAACAAACTCAGTTGCCCCGCGCAAAGTAACCCTATAACGATTCAAATTTGAATTAAATGAAGAAAGTTTTTCGTAACGCAGAGGCGTGTTCATATTCACGCTACTGCGAAATTCCTGCACGAATTTTTCAAACAGTGCAGATGATGAAAGTTTTTCTATCTCGCCTTCAGGCAAACCGTCAGCATTTGGCAAATCAAAATAAATCTCTTTTTCGCCGTCGTCGGGAATTACAAAATCACGGATGATAAGAACGCCGCCCGTTTTTAGTTGCGCGATTTGATTATCGAAGGTGAACATCACACGACCGACATCAAATCCGTTAAAGCTTGTGACGTGGTGAAGAACGGACGAATCAAGAATGCCGTCGAGAGTTTCATTTTCAAAAACTTTTTCAGCGATGTCGCCCACAATATAGCTTAAATTCGCTTGCTTATAATTATTCCGCGACATTTCTACCGACACAGGATTTATATCAACGCCAACAAGCGAAAGCCCGTCATAAAGCCGTGCCAACTCAAAAGTCCCGCGTCCCGAACCGCTTCCCATATCCGCAATGCGCCCATGCGAAGGGAAATGGGCTGTTGTCAAAGCGACCTTCTGCTGCATAGATGAGTCCATGCCAGCGAAGTAAGATTCGTAGGCGGCTGTACCGCCACGATGTTGTTTTTTATATTTTTCGGATTCGTTCACTCTGTTCATTTTTCAATAAAAGAAAATCTGTTAAATTGAACTCACTTTCCGCTGTCAGCTTTATATCGAATTTCAAACAATAGCAAAACTGCAATAAATACAAAGTTCTATAAATTTTGGTTTGGTGTTTTTGGAGAAAACATTATGAGCGAAAATGAAGTCATAGAAAAAGAAGAAGGAAAAGGTTTTGATAAGTTTGAATTGTTTACTGCCATTTTATTGGGGTTTGCGGCGATTGGGACTGCATTTGGCGGGTATCAATCGAGTCTTTGGGGCGGCAAAAGCACTGAGGCTTACGGCGAAGCGGCAACGATTGCGACGAAAGCCGCCGCAGAAAGAAGCCACGCTGTAACTACAATGTCTCACGATCAATCCGTTGATATTCAGGCAAAGAGATTAATTGTCGAAGGCGCAGATGCGCTTGAGGATGGAGACAACGGATATGCACAAAGAGCATTTGAAGTTGCGAGTTATCTTTATGCCGCACAGTTGAGCGACACTGCATATAAAAAGTTTGAATTCCCTGAAGAAAACCGAAAAGATAAAACGAAAAATGTAGAAATTAAGCCTGAAGTTTTGCTTGATTCGCTTTCAAAAGAGTTGGAAGCGGATTACGTCAATGAAATGCAGGCTGAGAGCAAAAAAGGGTTTGAAGAATCAGACAAAAAGTTTGACGAAGGGCGAAAAGCAAACGACATAGGGGACAGTTTTGATTTGGATGTGGTGATTTATACCGTCGCATTGTTCTTTGCGGGTATAAGCCTTGTTTTCAAAACAGGAATCCGTTGGAAGTTCTTTTATCTGGGCGTTGTAGTATTTTTGATAGCTACGGTTTATTTATTGATGCTGCCGAAAGCATAAGCGGAAAAAGATGAAAACCAAAGATGATTAGGGAAATCTATTTTCTTTAGCCATCTTTTTTCATTGAAAGTATAAACTGTTTTCCCGTTATTTATTTCGACTGGTTTTAGCCGCGTATTGTGATAAATTGAGGCTACCGATTAAGCAACAATATGAAAGAAATTCTTTGATTGATTTGTGACACGCGGCAAATGACATTCCAACAGATGATGAAACAAGTTATACACATCTCGGGAACAAAAATTAAAAGCAAAGCAATAGCGGTTTCGTTTTTCTATCTGGTCTGTTTGTTAAGTCTCTCATTTGCCTGCATCGCACAAACGGATTTAGAAGTGTTAAATCCAACCTCCTCTATAAACGGCAAAGTTACACAAGCCCGCACAAAATCCTACAAACTTCATCTTGAAAAAAATCAGTTTGTTCGCGTAATGATTCGGCAAATTACTGCTGAATTGAAGATGAAGTTTTATAGCTCCGATAATAGGTTGATTGCTGAAACCGCTCCGCCGAAAGGTCGTTATGAAGAAGCGCGTCTAGGGTTTGTCGCCGAAACAACGGCTGATTATCGAATCGAAATTGAACTTACAAGCAAAGATTTTGACGAAACAGAATTCATTTTGAAACTTGAAGTTTTACGCGATGCCGAACAACACGACCGTGAACTCGTCTCGGCGGAAAAGCTATTTATGGAAGGCGAATATCTGCGTGTTCAGGATGATGAATCGGCACGTCAAAATGCAATTAAAAAATATGAAAGCGCGTTGACGGTTTTCGTAAAAGCAAAAGATAAACCCAGACAGGCAGAAGCATTGCGAAACATAGGTTTTATGTATCGCGTGCTCGGTAATCCAAAACAAACCATAACCTATTATGACCAAGCTATACTGCTTTTTCGTGAACTTACGGATAAATCTTCCGAAGCGACTTTGCTCAGCCAAAAAGCTGAAAGTTATTATTCACTCGGCGAAGTAAAAACCTCTCTTTCGTTATGCGAAGAAGCGTTAAAGCTTTTCCGCGAAATTGATAACGGCGAAATGGTCTTGCAGGTGACTCAAAACATGGGAGTCATCTACTCTTCGATTGGTGAATCCCGCAAAGCATTGGAAATGTTCAAACAACTACTGCCGGATTTGGAAAAGGGGGGGGAATCACGGCGTCTGGCAACTCTTTACAGCAACATCGGTGACATCTACGAAGAATTTGGCGACTTCACAAACGCGAAGATTTACTACGATAAAGCTTTGCAGATGAGGCGCGAATTAAACGATGTGCGCGGGCAAATCTATACCCTCAACAATATTTCAGGCGTTTACAATGAAAACGGTGAGGTGCAAAAAACATTGGATTGTTTAGACGAAGCACTGGATCTTACGCGCAAGATTGGTGACCAAAACCTTGAAGCAATTTTGTTAAGTAACAAGGGGGCATACTACGACGAACTCGGAAAAAAAGAACAAGCACTGGCTTTGTTGACTCAATCACTCGTAATACTTCGCAACGTCGGCAACAAAGGCAGCGAAGCTTATACGTTGCTAAAACTCGGAACAATTCTAAATTCAACAGGCAGATCAAAAGAGGCGTTAGAGTCAGATACAAAGGCTCTTTCGTTGATGAAGGAAACATCAAACAAGAATGGTGAATCCCGCGCTCTAACCAGTATTGGAGAAGTTTATTTTACGCTCCGTGATATTCGGAAAGCTCTGGAATATCTGAATCAGGCTTTGGTTTTGACAAAAGAAGTAGGAGACAAAAGTTGGCAGGCATATCTGCTTGAACGAATCGCGCAATCTCAAAGAGAGTCGGGCGATAAGATAAATGCAATTGAAACCTACAAAGAGGCTCTCACAATTGCTCACGCTCTTTCTATGAAAAGGAGTGAAGCTTCTATTCTTTTCGGAATGGCTCAAATCGAACGCGAAAACGGAAACTTAAATGCGGCGCGTGAAAACCTGGAGAACTGTTTGGGGATAGTTGAAAATCAGCGTGGTCAGCTTACGCGAAGCGATTTACGCACATCATACTTGTCCAGTATTCAAAAAGGCTACGAAACATATATTAATTTGTTAATGGAACTCGACAGGCGAGAACCAAACAAAGGTTTTTCTGCTTTGGCGTTTCGTGCAAACGAAAAAGCTCGTGCGCGTAGTCTTCTTGAGGCTTTAGAGGAAGCACGAAAAAACATTCGACAGGGAGTTTCCACCGAATTGCTCGAACGTGAACGCACTCTTCAACAACAACTCAACGCAAGAGAGAATTACCGAAGACAACTGCTGATTGGTAATGCAGGGAGCGAACAAATCAAATTGGCCGAAAAAGAAATTCAGGAGTTATTGAATCAATATCAGGAAATTCAGGCACAGATACGCGCAAAAAGCCCCCGTTACACATCGCTCACACAGCCAAGAGTTTTGACCGTCGAAGAGATTCAAAAAGAGGTTTTGGATTCAGATACAATTCTTCTTGAATACTCGCTTGGCGAAAAGCAAAGTTTTCTCTGGGTTGTGACACAAAATTCTTTCAACGCTTACGAACTGCAATCACGCGAGAAAATCGAGACAACAACGCGACGGGTTTATGAATTGATGACCGAACGGATACGTGTCGTTGAGAATGAAACCGCCGAACAAAGACAAAGGCGCATTCAGAAGGCAGACGAAGATTTTAAGAAAGCCTGTGGTGAACTCAGCAGACTCCTTTCAATTTCGGTTATTCAAAAAACAAATGCAAAACGGTTGGTTATTGTTGCAGACGGAAGCCTTCAATATATCCCGTTTGCAATTCTTCAAAGTCCAAAGTCTCAAATCTCAGGTACAAAGTCTGAAAACGGAACGGCGAATTCAGAATTCAAAACTCAAAACTCAGAACTCATAATTAACAAATACGAAATCATCAATCTTCCTTCGGCTTCAACAATATTTGCTTTAAGAGAGGATTTGAAAGGACGAATACCCGCACAGAAATCCGTAGCGATTTTTGCAGACCCTGTTTTTAGAGCAAACGACTCGCGTATTCAGCCAAAGGTAAAAGATTCAAACTTGCAATTGACCGTAGATAAACGAACAGCCGAATTTGTACGTTTACAATTTAGCCGCCAAGAGGCTGAATATATTTCTCAATTGGTTCAGCCGAAAGAGAGGTTTCTTGCAATTGATTTTTCAGCAAACCGAACAACCGTTCAAAATACCGAACTCTCGCAATACCGCATAATTCATTTCGCAACACACGGTTTACTTGACAGCAATAACCCGGAACTTTCAGGCTTGGTCTTTTCACTCTTTGACGAAAAAGGGAAGTCCGTTGAGGGATTTTTACGCCTTCACGAAATTTACAACATAAAACTGAATGCGAATCTTGTTGTACTGAGCGCGTGTCAAACGGCTTTGGGGAAAGAAATCAGAGGCGAAGGATTGGTTGGATTGACTCGCGGATTTATGTACGCAGGTGCGCCAAGAGTTACTGCGAGTTTATGGCGCGTTGATGACAGGGCGACTGCGGAATTGATGAAGCGTTATTATCAAGCGATGCTGAAAGAAAAAATGCTGCCCGCGTCAGCACTTCGCTTGGCGCAACTTTCATTGATGAAAGATGTGCGATGGTCTGCGCCATATTATTGGGCGGCTTTTGTTTTGCAGGGAGAATGGCGTTAATCAAAAATGACCGAGACGGTGGCAAGAACAAAATGGGGTTTATCGCAAGAGGCATTTGATAAACTTCTCGGCTCACTTGATGAAGACCGCGAAACGGCGGGCGAAAAATATCTGCTCATCAGACGAAATCTTGTTCGTTTCTTTAACGGGCGCGGCTGTGTACAAGCTGAAGAATACGCAGATGAAACAATCAATCGTGTGGCAAAGCGTTTATTTGAAGGTGAGGCGGTTCAGGATGTGAACAGCTATTGTTACGGCGCGGCGAAGTTTGTTCTTCTTGAAGGCTTCAAAGAACAGGAAAAAGAAAAAGAGTTTCTAAACGAACAGCCCGAAGAAAAAATCACGGAATTAAATCTTGACGAAGAAGACGAAAGAGATGCACGGCTTGAATGCCTGAATGAATGTTTACAAAAACTCCCGCCGGACGGACGCGATTTGATTACAAAATATTATCAGGGCGAGAGGCGCGACAAGATTGAAAACCGTCAGAAAATAGCAGACGATTTAAAGATTCCATTACAGGCTTTGCGAAGCCGAGCGGTGCGCCTTCGTGACAAACTGGAAAAGTGTATTGTGAATTGTTTTAGAAAAAAAGGATTAAGCGCGACACGTTTTTGAATAATCCGCCACTCAGGATTGAGGAACAATTTGGATGAGGTTAGAGACTAAAGAAGAGAGACAAGCTGTCAGTTATCTGCTCGGAGAACTTAAAGGGGCGGAGCAGGAAAGGCTTGAGGAACGCTTTTTTACAGATTCAAAGTATAGTGATTTTTTAGAGGACATCGAATCCGATTTGATTGATTGTTATGTTCGCGGCGAACTGTCGGACGCACAACGCGAACGATTTGAAAAGAGTTTTCTTATCAGCCAGCAGCGGCGCGAAAAAGTTCATGTTGCCCACACTCTTTATGATTACGAGGAGGCAAATCAGCCAAAAGCTGTTCCGGTTATTAAAGAAGAAAAAACGTCTTTGTGGTCTTCAGTATTGTCATTTTTCGCTACGCCAAAACCTGTGTTCGCCTACGGATTTGCCGCCCTTGCTTTATTCTTGTTGTTAAGCGGAATTTGGCTTTTTGTTCAAAACAACAACTTACGTGACGACATTGCCCGAATTGAACGAGAGAGACAAAACGAAAATCTGAACGTAGAAAATCTTCGCCGGCGGACAAAAGAGATTGAGGCACAGGCAAACAACGAACGCGGAAAAAACGAAGAATTAAATGAGCGATTGAGGCAAGAAAGAGAAAGACTGGCGCAAGCAGAATCCCGCGCCGAACAGTTAAAGCGTGAACTCGAAGAAGCAAAACGACAGGGTTCAGGCGGTTCGCAAGGAGGGCAGGGCGGTACGATTGCAACGATTGCCACATTCATATTACCGCCGGCAATTCGTGACCAAGCCCCGACAGAAATTCTTTTGCCGCGTAAGACAAAAACGGTTCGTCTGCAACTTACTTTGGAAGAAGGAAACAATTATCCATCCTATCGCGTGGAATTGAAAAATTCAGAGGGCAATATCATCTTGAACACAAGCATACGCGGCGGAAAACCTCGAAAAAGTCTGAGTGTAAAAGTTCCGGCAAAGCTACTCGGCGCAAGCAATTACGAATTATCACTCAAAGGTATTACAAAAGAAGGTCAATCCGAAGATATAGCCTTTTACGAATTCATAGTAAAAAGAGGCTGACCGCGAAAAATAATCCGAAAAAAAGTGCGACATATTTTTGAAGAACTCGCCAGTTAAATGCGAGAGCGGGAAAAAACCGCCACGTAAAAAAATTGGAGAGGAAAGCAGATGGAAAATATTTTCGGAAACTTATTGAAATCTAAATCGGTTAGCGGACTAATTTTTTGTTTATTGATTTTATTCGCAACAAATACTGCCTGCTTAATGGGCGGAAAAAAGAGCATTGATAAAGATATTATCGGGGCATGGCAACACCAGGAAATGTTGGGCGACCCTTCAACGGGTTCAATGGTTATCGTCAGGCAGATGCAGTTGAACGAAGACGGCACAGCATTGTTTGCAGACGGTAGCGGCGAGATAAAACAGGGCAAATGGTATGTGGGTTACAGCGGTTTGTATTTTGTTTATGAAAACGGTGATGAGGTTTTAGCCGGTAGCTATGAAACAAACGGGCGTGCATTGTTGATTTACGGCAACAACGGAAAAGAGTTGTGGGAGAGATTGCAATAACATTTGTAGCAAAGGGAAATAATTTATTGTCTGTGATGGGTCACTTTTACATAGGATAACGCCGTTAGGGTGAAGCCGACTTCGACGGCTAAGAAAACAACTGCTTATCCCAAACTGACCGTAGAGATAAGTTGAAAGCGAAAGCGGAGACAGCCATTTATTTGATTGTCTCCGCTTCTTTATTTTTACAGGTCTTTATCGCCCGAAAAAAATAAAAAAAAGTGCGACATATTTTTTTCAACTTCACCACATACTCACGAAAGGCGGAGATGGCAAGCCGCTAAGAAAGTAAAAGAGCTTGTCACTAAAGCCAAAACGAGCGGTAGAGAGCCGCATAAATTTTGAAAAGCAAAAACTTTTGAGGAAACAAAAATGAGAAACAGCAAAAACAATTCATATAGCAGATTTACAGCAGTTGCCATTATTGCAACGATGCTCTTTTCAATGTTGTCTTTATTCGGCAACTTAACAAATACGACTTTGGCGGCTAGTGCCACAAAGTCTTTTTTAATCGGACCGGGCAGCGAATCGCGTAGCCATAGCCGCCATTTTCATGCTCCGTCGAAAGTTAACGTAAAAGCGAAAATTACATATAAAAGAGAAGGCAATACGGATTTCCCGATTGTTGCCGAGATTGAATCCCCGACGGGTGCAATTGTTGCGACAAAAAATTTGACAGCCAGCAGTGTTCAACAAACAGTTACATTAGAAGCTAATGCAATAAATCAACACGCCTGCGGCGATTTGGTTTGGAAAGTTCGTGTTAAGTCAAAAGACAACGCAGAGCCTTTGTCGAATGTGTCGGGCGACATTACATTCAGTTTTATTGACCCATCAACAGTTTCGCTTGATGTCGAAGGATCAACAATAAATCTGAACGCAGGTAATGATGTAACAAAGAAAATTAACGGAATGACCGCAAAAGGTCCGGGCAAAGTTAAAATTACGGCAACATGGTTTACGATTCTGCCTATTAAATTGAAGTTCCAATTGATTCGCCCCGATGGCAGTGTTGCCGCTACGGAAACAGGTTATCCGCAAGATGCAATATTTGTTAATGAATCGGAAAAGATGAAACTTAACTACGTTGTGACAGCGCAGGACGCTGAACTTTCCGGCAACTGGAAAATTAAAATTACCAACAACACAGGTGACAATGCTTCGAGCGTTAACCCGAAGGTTAGATTTACGCCGGGTTGTTTCTAAAACCTATAACGAAATGCAATTAGCGTTTCCGTAAAAAATAGCGAAGACTTTTTAATTTGAAGTCTTCGCTATTTTCGTCTTTATAAGAATAAAAAATTTGGCATAATCGAAAAAGTTTTTCTGAATATCTTTTGAAAATTTTACGGAGGCAAAAACGTGGCAAGTTTAGGTGCGATTTGGGTTGCTTTGCGTGACCGTGAGAATGATTTGGAACGAGCAAAAAAATATTTCGGAAATCAGTCCCAACTTGTTACAGATGATGACAAATTTGTCTGTGTTGATAATAACGCAAACGAAACTGCCCCGAATGAAAAACTTCAACAACTTTCAAAAGAGTTTGGTGAAGCATTTTTTATGTATTTTCAAAGCACCATTGATTATTTCTCATTTGCACGTTGGATTGAAGGCGAAGTCGTAAGAGAACTTTTTTATTATGCAGATGAAGGATGGCAAGTTGTAACAGGGACACCTGAACCTTGGGAGGAAACCTATCTATTTAACGAAAACGATTTGGAATCCTTGCTTGAGTATGAAGATGAAACAGATGCAGATGAACTTCGACGGTATTGGGCAACCAAAGAACTTGAAGAAGGGAAGTTTTATCCTTTGTTATCCGCCAGAGAAACCTGTTACGACTTGATGCGTTTCTATAAATTGTCTGCGGTTAGTTGACGCTCTCCATCTAAACCTAATCGGTTATAGATGTAGATTCTAAAGACACGCTTTGTGTAGCCACATACGTTACGTCTTTAACCGTCCGCCCGACGGCTCGTTTTAAGATTACTTGAGCA
>Ga0187894_10004866_pt1 | contig 14092 bp, 14 predicted proteins | sample GBC1701081metaG_FD_136650 | JGI IMG/M metagenome (GOLD analysis project Ga0187894, IMG submission 136650) | White microbial mat communities from a lava cave in the Kipuka Kanohina Cave System on the Island of Hawaii, USA - GBC170108-1 metaG ...
CGACGGCAAGACGGTGATGCTGGGCAGCGGCCGCTACGTCGACCGCCTGGAGCGGCGCGACGGTGCGTGGAAGATTGCCGTGCGGCGCACGGTGACCGAGATGCGCATGCAGGGCGACGCGGCCGTCTTCCTCAACAACGTGGGCGGCTACGAAAGTGGCCGCTGGGACAGGAGCGACCCATCCTACCAGCGTCCGCTGGTGTTGCCCCCCGAGGCGCAGCAGGCGCTGGCCGGCAAGACCAGGCCCGCTGTCGGCGCGACAGCGGTGAAGCGGCCCGAGCGCGGGCTCGCCTGGCTGCTCGACCGGCGCGCGATCCAGGATTGCATCATGCGCTACTGCCACGGGCTCGACCGCCATGACGAGGCGCTGCTCGCCAGCGTGTTCCATCCGGACGCCGTCGACAACCATGGCAACTTCGTCGGCTACATCCCGGAGTTCGTGGCCTGGGGCAACGGCGTGCACGAGCAGATGGCCTTCGCGCACACCCACAACATCACCTGCCATTTCGCCGATATCAGCGGCGAGGAGGCGCACACCGAGAGCTACGTGATCTTCTGCCTGCGGCTGAAGGACGGCAAGACGGTGCATGTCGGCGGCGGCCGCTATCTCGACCGGCTGGAGAAGCGGCGTGGCGAATGGCGCATCGTCCTGCGGCGGCTGATCATGGATTGGCGTTTCTCCGCCGACGGAACGCTGTTCGCGACCGATGACGGTTACGTGCACGGCACCTGGAACGAGAGCGACATCTCCTACCAGCGGCCGCTTGGAATCCCCGAACGGACGTAGCGGAGCATGCGACCATGACCGATCAACCGGACCTGCAAGCCGTCATGGAGGAACTGCGGCGGACCCGGCAGCGACTGCAGCGCCTGGAGGATCGTCAAGCGATCCTCGACTGCATCAATCGCTATTGCCGCGGGCTCGACCGGCACGACAAGGATCTGCTGCTCACCGTCTACCATCCCGATGCGACCGACCATCACGGCAGCTTCGTCGGTCCGCCGCGGGCCTATGCCGACTGGATCATGAAGTTCTTCGATGACAACCGCTCGTATCACCAGCATTGCATCACCACGCACAGTTGCGAGATCGACGGCGACACCGCGCACGCCGAAAGCTACGTGGTGTTCGCCTCGGTGGAGAAAGACGGCAAGACCGTCCGGCTGGGCGGCGGTCGCTACATCGACCGCCTGGAGCGGCGCGCTGGCGAGTGGCGCATCGCGGTGCGCCAGGCGACCATCGAATGGCGTTGCGGGCCGGCGTCGACGCACCTCAGCCCGGCCCCGGACCAGTACCCGGAAGGCACCTGGGACAAGAACGACCTCAGCTACCTGCGGCCGTTCAGGCTGCCGGCCGAGGTGATGCGGAGGCGGATATGAGCAAGGCGGCAGAGACCCGGCTGCGTCGGCTGGAGAAGGAGCTTCGCTACCTGCGCGATCGGCAGGACATTTTCGACTGCATCCACCGCTACACCCGCGGCCTGGATCGTCTCGATGCCAGGATCCTCACCGGCGTCTATCACCCCGACGCCGTCGACAACCACAGCGGTTTCGTCGGCTACATACCCGAGTTCGTCAAATGGGGCATCGCGCTCGAGGCGCGTTACGCCTCGACCCATCATGGCATCACCACGCATACCTGCGACATCGACGGCGACACCGCGCACACCGAAAGCTACGTGCACTGGTTCCTGCGGCTCAAGGACTCGGACAGGGTGCGCGCCGGCGGCGGCCGTTATGTCGACCGGCTGGAGCGTCGCAACGGCGCCTGGAAGATCACCCTGCGGCGGCTGCTCATGGATTGGCAGCTCGAAGCCGACGGGGCGCTGTGGAACGCCAATGTCGAGAGCTTTGCGCTCGGCACACGCGACCATGGCGATCCCTCCTACCAGCGTCCGCTGACATTGCCCGCCAAGCTGGCGCGCCAGCTCGCCGCCAAGCCGAAGCCGAAACCCAAGCCCCGCACGGCGAGGAGGAAATGAACCATGGCCGCTGACCCCGCTCGCCAGCTGCAGTACTTGCTCGATCGCCAGGCGATCCTCGACTGCGTCTACCAGTATTCCCGCGGGCTTGATCGGCATGACGTCGACGTCCTGGCCGACGCCTACCATCCCGACGCCGTCGACCATCACGGGCGCTTCGTCGGCTACATCCCCGAGTTCGTGCAGTGGGGCAACGCGCTGCACGAGGCGGATTACCTGGCGCACACCCACAACATCACGACGCACACCTGCGAGATCGACGGCGACACCGCCCACGCGGAGAGCTACGTGATCTTCGTGCTGCGGCGCAAGGACGGCCGCACCGTGCAAATCGGCGGCGGCCGCTATCTCGACCGGCTGGAGAAGCGTGCCGGCGACTGGCGGATCGCGCTGCGGCGGCTGATCGTCGACTGGCGCTTCGAGGCCGACGGCACCGCCTGGGGCACCCTGCCCGGCTATGAGGAGGGACGCTGGGACCGCGATGACCGCTCCTACCAGCGGCCACTGCGGCTGCGCCCGCAGGATGAGGCGAAACTGGCGGCCAAGGCGGGGCCGCCCGGAGTCTTCTAAGGTGGGATTGGGGCCTCACAGGCCGCACCGTTTGAGCGGGTCGAGTTCGGCGGCGCGGCGGTCGGCGGCGGTTTGGGCCGGCCGTTCGACCGTCGCCCCGTTGACCTGCCCCGACAAAGTCGGCACCTTTGCCGGCAGTGCGCGCATGCTGGCAGCGGCGCGCCGACGTTGGGGCTCGGGGCAGAGTCGAGGCCGGCATAGCCGTTCAGTGGAGGTTCGTATCGCGTAACCGCAGACCGACATAGCCACATTCGGCCCAAAATCCATCACCAGGGAGGCGACGTCCATGCGCGACGAAGCAGCAAAAAAGGGCACCGAACAGACACGGCGTGAGTTTCTGGCAACGACGACAGCGCTCGCCGGCGCGGCGCTGGCTGGCGTACCCGGCATCGCGCAGGCGCAGAAGAAGCGCCACCCCAAGCGAGGCGGTACGATACGCTTTGCCACCCGCGACGATTCGGTCGGACTCGATACCCACCGCAATTTCATCTACTTCGTGTCGCAGCCGATGGCCGGGACCACCGGCGGGCTGCTGGACTTCAATTCGAAGATGGAGCCGGTCGCCGCCGTCGCCACCGAGTGGGATGCCTCGCAGGATTTGAAGACCTGGACCTTCAAGCTGCGCCGCGGCGCGGAGTTCCACAACGGCGAGACCATCGACGCCGAGGCGGTGCGGTGGAACATCGAGCGCATCCTCGATCCCAAGATCGGCCATTCCTTCACGCGCTCGGCGCTGACCGACCTGGAACGCGTCACGGTCGATGACAAGTACGTCGTGCGCTTCCATCTCAAGGAGCCCAACGCCGCGTTCGACACCAATGTCGTCTACTACCCGATCAACCTGCTCGCGCCCGGCGCCGTCGACAAGGCCGATACTCAACCGATGGGCTGTGGGCCGTTCAAGTTAAAATCGTGGAAACGCTTCGACACGTGCGAGCTGGTGCGCTTCGAGAACTTCTGGGAGACCGATGCCGAGGGCAACACGCTGCCGTATCTGGACGGCATGATCGGCAAGCCCAAGAAGGAGGACCGCGTGCGGCTGACGGCGCTGCGCACCCGCGAGGTCGATCTGATCGACAACATGGCCTACGCCGACGCGCCGAGCTTCGTGAAGGAGCATGGCGCCACCTTCCAGACCTGGGCGGTGCCGCAGGTCGGCACGGCATTCATCGCCTTCAACCTGAAGAACGGGCCCTTCTCGGAGAAGGACAACCCCGATGCGCTGATGCTGCGCCAGGCGGCCGCGCACGCCATCGACCACCAGGGCATCCACGAGGCGGTCTTCAACAAGCAGGGCGCCATCGCCAAGGGGTTCTACAGCGAGGCCAGTCCGTGGTTCGCCAACGACATCGTGTCATGGCCGACCTTTGACCTCGACAAGGCCAAGGCGCTGCGCAAGAAGGCCAAGGGCGGCGACGCCAAGCTGCTGCTGATCGCCAACGACAGCTTCCCCTACATGCAGCAGAGCGGCGAGCTGGTGCACGCGATGCTCAAGGACGCGGGCTTCAACGTCGTCTTCGAGATCCACCCGACACCGGTGGTGCAGGACAAGTACAACAAGGGCGAGTTCGACCTCGATTCGTCGGCAAACAGCTACCGCATCGATCCCGACGGCTGGTTCTCGCGTTCGCTGCTGTCGACGGCGCCGGAAACGCGGCGGCGCCACGGCTACAAGAACGAGAAGGTCGACCAGCTGATCCTTGCCGCCAAGGTCGAGCGCGACAAGGCCAAGCGGCGGCAGATGTACCGGGACATCGACTCGCTGATCAACCAGGACCTGCCGCTGGTCTACACCCACTTCGTGTCGATCATCCAGGCCGGCACGAAGAAGCTGCAGGGCTACACGCCGGCGTTCACCGGCCCGTTCCAGTACGCCGGCGGCGGCCTGCGCACGGCGTGGCTCGAGTCTTGATCCTTCTCCCCGCGAAGGCGGGGAGAAGGTGGCGCGAAGCGCCGGATGAGGGGCTTCGCGGTCGCGCGAACAGCACGATGGACAGAAGGATGGCGCAGTTGTTTGCCTCGGCATCGCAAAGCCCCTCATCCGCCCTTCGGGCACCTTCTCCCCGCCTTCGCGGGGAGAAGGTCTGGAAACAGGCACACTGATGCTCGCCTACATCCTCCGCCGTATCGCGTACCTGGTCCCGGTGCTCTTCGTGCTGACCGTGGTGGTCTTCACGTTCGTCGAGATGCTGCCGGGCAACATCATCGACACGCTGGTCGGCACCGAGGGCAACAACGATCCCGAGGTCAGGAAGATCCTGGAAAAGGAATACGGCCTCGACCAGCCGGTCTATGTCCGCTACGCCAAATGGGTGTACCGCACGGCGCAGGGCGACCTCGGCATCTCGCTGGTGACGCGCCGGCCGGTGGCGGTGGAGCTGATGTCCGGCATCCCGGCCACCGTGTACCTGGCGGTGGTCGGCATCTCGCTGTCGATGCTGATCGCGGTGCCGCTGGGCACCATCGCAGCCGTCCGGCGCAACACCCCGATCGACTACACGGCGCAGATCTCGTCGCTGATCGGGATTTCGATCCCCGAGTTCTGGTTCGCGATCCTCTGCGTGCTGCTCTTCTCGCTCTATCTCGGCTGGCTGCCGTCGTCGGGCTATATCAGCCCGTTCGTGGATTTCTGGGGCAGCCTCAAGTTCCTGATCCTGCCGGCGGCAGCGATCGGCTTCCGGCAGGCGGCGTACACGACGCGGCTGACGCGCTCCAGCATGCTCGACGAGATGAACAAGGAATACGTCGACACGGCCCGCTCGCTGGGCTTTCGCGAAAGCAAGGTGATCTTCAAGTACACGCTGCGCAACGCCATGATCCCCACCATCACCATCAGCGGGCTGCAGTTCGCCAACCTGCTGGGCGGCACGGTGGTGCTGGAATCGATCTTCGCCTGGCCCGGCGTCGGCCGCGCCATCTTCGAGGCCATCATCCAGCGCGACTATCCGCTGATCCAGGCCGGCGTGCTGGTGCTGGGCGTGATCGTGGTCACGATCAACCTGCTGGTCGACCTGACCTACAGACTCCTCAACCCCCGGGTCAAGCTGGGCTAGGCGGGCAAACGATGGCCGACCTCGATTCACCGCGGATCGCCTACCTCGACGTCGCGCAACGCGGGCCCGCCGTGCCGCCGCGCCTGCGCCGGTTCGTCACCAGCCTGTCGAACGCCTGGCACGAGCTGCGCAAGAGCCGCACGGCGTTCATCGGCTTCATCATGATCGCCATCCTGTTTGCGGCGTGCCTCGCCACGCCGATGATCGCCACGCATGATCCCGTCAAGCAGAGCTATCGCGAGCGGCTGGCAGCCCCCAGCGACAAGCACTATCTCGGCACCGACCGGATGGGGCGCGACATCTACTCGCGGTTGCTGTGGGGCGGCCGGCGCCTGGTCATGATCGCGCTGCTGGCGGTGGCGTTCGGCCTGATGGTCGGCGTGCCCTACGGCGTGCTGGCGGGCTACTACGGCGGCAAGACCGACACGATCGCCATGCGCTTTGTCGACGGCTTGCTGGCGTTTCCCGGACTGCTGCTCTACCTGCTGTTCGTCACGCTGGCGCGCGAGTGGAAGCTTGAGGGTTTCTATAACGATCTCATCCTGGTGTCCGCGCTGGGGTTTGCCTTCATGCCCGAAGTGGCGCGGCTGGCGCGCGGCTCGGTGCTGGCCGAGAAGCAAAAGGAGTACGTCGAGGCGTCGCGCGCCATCGGCGACGGCAACCTCAGCATCGCGCTGCGCCAGATCCTGCCCAACATCATCTCGCCGCTGATCGTCAACGCCACGGTCAGGCTGGGCTACGTGATCCTGATCGTGGCGGCGCTGTCGTTCCTCGGCCTGGGGACGCCGCCGCCGACGCCGGACTGGGGATCGGACCTCGCCGCGGCACGCGACTACATGGAAACCGCGCCGCTGATCGCCGCCTTCCCCGGCCTGGCGATCTGCTACACCGTGCTGGCGTTCAACCTGTTCGGCGACGGCCTGCGCGACATCCTCGATCCGCGCCTGGCGGAACGGTAGATCTTCCCTCCCCACGCGAAGCGTGGGGAGGTGCCCCGAAGGGGCGGAGGGGAGCCGACGGGATCTCTGCAACTGGGAAGATGAACTCCGTTCTGAATCCCAGTAACATAGTGACAAGCACTCATTTGAGCGGGCCAACGCAGCAGGGAGAAACGCGAGTGAAACCCGGGATTCTGACGCTCCTCGCGACCGCGATTGCGGCAACCTTCGCTGTTCCCGCTTCGGCGCAGCAAGTCACCCTGCGCGCCGTGACGGCCTTTGCCGAAGGCACGCAATTCTCGAAGAATTTCGAGCGTTTCATCGAGAAGGTGAACCAGGACGGCAAGGGCGTCATCCAGATCAACTACATCGGCGGCCCGCGCGCCGTGCCGCCGTTCGAGGTCGGCAACGCCGTGCGGACCAAGGTCGCCGACATGGCAAACGTGACAGGCGCGTTTTACACGAACCTCATGCCTGAAGCGGACGCCCTCAAGCTGATCGGCAAGCCGATGAGCGAGCAGCGCAAGGACGGGACGTGGGCCTTCATCAACGAGCTCCACAACAAGAAGCTGAATTCGCACTATCTGGCGCGCCAGTTTCACAACGTTCCGTTCCACATCTATCTCAACAAGAAGATCGACAAGCTCGACTTCAGCGGGCTCAAGATTCGCGTCACGCCGGTCTATCGCGACATCGTCCAGGCGCTGGGCGGCACGCCGATCACCACGCCTCCAGGCGAGGTCTTTACTGCGCTTGAACGGGGCGTGGTCGACGGCTACGGCTGGCCGGTCAGCGGAATCTTTGATCTTGGCTGGGACAAGGTGACCAAGTTCCGCATGGAGCCGCCGTTCTACGCGGTCGACGTCGGCGTTCTCGTCAATCTGGACGTCTGGAACGGTCTCAATGACGCCCAGCGCAAGGTGCTGAACGACGCCGCGGTTTGGCTCGAGGCGCTCGACTCGGAGAACGTTGCGGCGAACAAGTCCGAGGTCGAGAGGCAGACGAAGGCCGGCATCGGACCGATCGATTTCGGCCCCGAAGAGTCGAAACGCTTCCTCGAGCGCGCCCGTGATATCGGTTGGGAGTCCGTGATCAAGCGGGCGCCGGACACGGGCCCGAAGCTGCGTCAGCTTGCAGGCAACTGACCTGAGGTCGCGGGTCGTCGCAAATATTGCGCGACGCCCCTTAATCCCTTTTTCGGGGGCGCCGCCGTGAGCCGTCTGTCGCACGCGTTCGGGCTGCTTCTTGGCGCGTTGATGCTGTGCGCGGCATTGCTGCTGCTGGCCATGGTGGCTCTTGTCACCGCCGACGTCCTGATCCGCAATCTTGGCGGCGGCGCGATCAACTGGGCGAACGAAGTCACGGAATACGCCCTCTACGTCATGACCCTGCTGGCAGCGCCCTGGCTCTTGCGGCAGGGCCGCCATATCCGCCTCGATCTCGTTCTCGCGCTCGTGCCGCGTCATGTCGCATGGGTAATGGAGTTCTCCGCGGACGCGCTCGGCTTCCTGGTGTGCCTCGTCCTGGTTCGCTACGGCGCGATCATGACCCTCGACAGCTGGCGCATCGGATCGATCACGATCAAGAACCTTGTGTTTCCGGAGTGGTGGCTGCTGGTACCGGTCCCGGCGGTGTTTGCATTGCTCGCCGCCGAGTTCATCTTTCGCATGCACCGCCTGTACGGGGGAGACCGGACGCGGCGCAACGACGCGACGTCGGCGGGATAGACCGCCATGAGCTGGACTGAAGCAAGCCTGTTCCTGTTCGGCGGTCTCATCGCCCTGATGGGGTTCGGCCTGCCGGTGGCGTTCGCCTTCCTGGCGTTGAACGTGGTCGGCGCGCTGGTCTTCCTCGGCGGCGAGCCCGGCCTGCCGCAACTTGCGCGCAACGCCGTCCAGTCCGTCACGAGCTTCTCGCTGACGCCGATCCCCTTCTTCGTGCTCATGGGCGAGATCCTGTTCCATACCGGCGTTGCGCTGAAAGCGATCGATGCGATTGCGCTGCTCGTCCGCCGCGTGCCGGGAAGGCTGGCGGTGATCGTGATCGTCGCAGGGACAATATTCTCGGCGATCTCCGGCTCGACGATCGCGACCACGGCATTGCTGGGAACGCTGATGCTGCCGACCATGCTGAACCGGGGCTACGAACCGCGCATGGCCATGGGCCCGATCATCGGCATCGGTGGCGTCGACATGCTGATCCCGCCCTCGGCGCTGACCGTGCTGCTGGGGAGCCTGGCGAGCATTTCCATCACCGGGCTATTGATCGGCGGCATCGTTCCGGGGTTGATGCTGAGCGTTTTCTTCCTCGGCTACATCATCATCCGCGCCTGGCTGAATCCGGCGCTGGCTCCCGCCGGCGAGATGGAGAAGGGACCACAGGGCCTTGCGCGCTGGCTGCCCTTCCTCGTTTACGTCCTGCCGCTCCTGCTGATCTTCGCGACCGTCGTCGGCGCGATGACACTGGGCTGGTCGACGCCGACCGAAGCGGCGGCGCTCGGCGCCACCGCCACGATCGCCGGCGCCGCCGCCTACCGCCGGCTCAGCTGGTCGAACCTCCGGCAGGCGCTCATTGGAACGGCGGCAATCTCCGCAACGATCCTGTTCATCATCATCGGCGCCACGACGTTTTCGCAGGTGCTCAGCTTCTCGGGTGCCGTCAACGGGATCGTCGGCCTCATCACCGGCATGGGCTATCCGACGATGGTCGTGATCGTGGGCATGGTGCTGATCCTTCTCTTTCTCGGCTGCTTCATCGACCAGGTCAGCATGATGCTGATCACGCTTCCCTTCTTCATGCCGCTGGTTGTCGCGCTGAACATCGATCAGATCTGGTTCGGAATCCTGTTCCTGCTGTGCATGCAGCTCGGCCTGCTGACGCCTCCCTTCGGCCTGCTTCTCTTCACGATGAAGGGGGTCGCTCCGCCGTCGATCACGATGCAGCAGGTCTATGCCGCAGCCATGCCCTATGTCCTCTTTGGCCTGCTGATGATCGGCCTGATCCTTGTCTGTCCGGGAATCGCAACATTTCTACCGCGGAGTGTCGCAAACTAGGGGCTCTCGATCCTGGGAGGAAAGCCATGAAGCCATTTCACGCACTCGCCGTCGTGGCGTCTGGTTGCGTACTGTTCGCCGCATCCGTTGTCGCACAAGCGCAAAGCGGCCCGCCGTGGCCCGCGGGGGACCAGCGCGGCATGGCGAACACGCTCGGCCCGTCTACATGGGCGCGCTGCGCACCGCATCTCGCCGCTCCCAATGCGAGAGCCTACGAGTTGTCGCATCTTCGGTCGAACACCATGCCGCAGTCGCCGTTCGGCGCGCCGCTCGTGGACAAATACCGGCCGACGGTCGGCATCCCAGGAACCCGGCACGCCTTCAATGGCGAGGAAGCCGTGAGCGGCGAGGCCGGCGCCCAGGGCACGCAGATGGATGCGCTCGGCCACTTCGCGCAGCTGCCCGCGCCGTGGGACGGCAAGGGCGATTTCCCCGCCGCAGGCGCGACCTACTACGGCGGCTACAAGCAATCGGAGGTGAAGCCGACGCCGGACTCGCCGCTCCTCAAACTCGGCATCGAGAACGTGCCGCCGATCGTGACGACGGCGGTGCTGCTCGACGCCAAGGCTCATCTCGGCGGCGGCAAGCCGATGCCGCCGGGCGCGCTCGTCACCGCCGCCGACATCGAGGCCATGCTGAAGAAGCAGGGGATCGGCGAGCGCGGGCTGCAGCGCGGCGACGTACTCTACATCTACACGGGCTGGGGCGACGGCTGGAAGGATCCCGACACCGAGAAGTCCTACTACACAAAGGGCCCCGGCCTCTCCTACGACGCGGCGAAGTACATCGAGAGCAAGCAGATCGTTCTCGTTGCCCTCGACAACCCCTTCACCGATCCCGTGCCCGACGGGATGCTGGCGGGGAAGGCGGCGCCGCCGGCGGGCGTGCCGGAAGGACTGCCGTTCGCCATCCACCACCACAATCTGGTCGTGGCGGGCATCCACAATATCCAGAACGCCAATCTGGGCGCCCTCGCCAACGACCGTGTGTGGGTCTCCTGCACGATCATCCTCCCGCTGCGCTCGCAAGGCGCCTCGGGCTCGCCGGTGCGCCCGATCGCGATCGGCGCGCCGGGCCGATGACGGAACGGCGGAAGTTAGGTTAACTTTGGCTGTTCACCCACCTCCTCACCCTGAGGAGCGAGCGAAGCGAGCGTCTCGAAGGGTGGGAAGGCGCACCGGCGGCTCGAAAGCGCCGGACGCACCACCTCGACTGTTCCCCACCCTTCGAGACGGCCGCCGCTCCGCTGCGCTCCGGGGCGGCCTCCTCAGGTTGAGGAGCAGTGCAGGCCTATGAGTGGCGCGTGCCGGTGCTTCAGATGTTGTGGCAGGCGACCTGGCGGCCGGCGCCGACGTCGACCAGCGGCGGCGATTGCTCGGCGCAGATCCTGGTCTCCAGCGGGCAGCGGCCGCACAGGCGGCAGCCCGGCGGCGGGTCGATCGGTGTCGAGACCTCGCCCTTCAACGTCAGTTTCGGCGGCGGCTTTTCGGGGTCGGCCTCCGGGACGGCGGCCAGCAGCGCTTTCGTATAGGGGTGCAGCGGATCGGCGAACAGCGCCGCGGCCGGGCCGGTCTCGACGATCTTGCCGACATACATCACCGCGACGCGGTCGCTGATGTGGCGCACCACGCTGAGATCGTGCGCGATGAACAGGTAAGTGAGGCCGAACTCCTCCTGCAGGTCGCGGAACAGGTTGAGGATCTGGGCCTGGATCGACACGTCGAGCGCCGATACCGGCTCGTCGCCGATGACCAGCTCCGGGCTGACCGAGAGCGCCCGGGCGATGGCGATGCGCTGGCGTTGGCCGCCGGAGAATTCGTGCGGATAGCGGTCGATGTGCTCGACGCCCAGCCCGACGCGCTGCAACAGATCCAGCACCTTCTCGCGCCGTTCCATCCACGAGGCGGCGAGGCCATGGATCTCCATCGGACGGCCGAGGATGTGCATGATCGTCTTGCGCGGGTTGAGCGAGCTGTAGGGGTCCTGGAAAACGATCTGGACCTGCTTGCGCGTCTCCTTGAGACGGGCGGCCGAGAACGACAGCAGGTCCTCGCCCTTCAGCCTGACCTCGCCCGACGTGGGCTCGATCAAGCGCGTCACCAGCCGCGCCGTGGTCGACTTGCCGCAGCCGCTTTCGCCCACCAGACCCAGCGTCTCGCCCTTGCGGATGTGGAAGTCGATGCCGTCGACCGCCTTCAGCACCTGGACCTTCTCGCCGGCCAGGCGCGAGAAGATGTCGGCGTGCAGCCAGAAATGCTTGGTAAGCCCTTTGACCTCCAGCAGCGCTGCACCGGCCGGCACGTCGCCGTTCATGGGCTGCCGCCGCGGTCGTGCAGATGGCAGGCCGCGAAATGGCCCGACGCGACCTCCCGGAGCTTCGGCACTTCCTGCCGGCAGACGTCCATCGCGTGCTCGCAGCGGGGGTGGAACTTGCAGCCGGCCGGCGGCGCCATCATGTTGCAGACGGAGCCCCTGATCGGCGTCAGGTACTTCGCCTGGGTGTCCAGCCGCGGGATCGAGTTCAGCAGCCCCACGGTGTAGGGGTGCTGCGGATTGCGGAAGATCTCGCGCTTGTCGCCCAGCTCGACCAGGTGCGAGGCGTACATCACGCCGATCACGTCGCAGGCATGCGCGACCACGCCCAGGTTGTGGGTGATGAAGATCAGCGACATGCCCAGACGCTCGATCATGCCGGTGATCAGCTCCAGGATGGTGGCCTGGATGGTGACGTCGAGCGCCGTCGTGGGCTCGTCGGCGATGAGGAAGACGGGGTTGCAGCTCAGCGCCATGGCCAGCATCACACGCTGGCGCATGCCGCCGGAGAATTCATGCACGTAGCTGTCCAGCCGCCGCCGCGGCGAGGGGATGCCGACCAGCGACAGCAGCTCCACGACGCGCTCGCGGGCGTCGCGCTTGGACAGGCCGAGGTTGGTGCGCAGCGCGTCCGAGATCTGGTCGCAGACCGTGAACACCGGGTTCAGTGCGCTCATCGGCTCCTGGAACACCATGGCGATGCGCCGCCCGCGCAGGGCGCGCATCTCGGCGTCGCTGAGCGCCAGCACGTCGCGGCCCTCGAAACGGATCGTGCCGCGCGGGATCTGGCCGGGCGGAGTCGGCACCAGCCGCATGATGGCGCGCGCGGTCACGGACTTGCCCGAGCCCGACTCGCCCACCAGCCCGAACGTCTGCCCGCGCTCGACAGCGAAGGAAACACCGTCGACAGCCGTCAGCTCGCCGCGCTTCAGGCGAAAGCGCACCGTGAGGTCGTCAAGCTCCAGCACCCGCTCAGCCATCGGGCCTCACGTTCGTCATGGTCGTATTCACCCGCCCCGCGCTGGCGCGTGCGACGGACCTTTCGTTTGACGGAACGCGTCTGACGCGTCTTGTCTCCCTGTTGCGGTCGAGCCTACAGGGATCGGCACTCAAGGTGCAACAGCGGAGCGGCTGAGTTGCCTGTGAGCGCCGGCATCCTGCCGGCTCATGCCTTACACGGAGCGCGGGCGTCTCGCCCGCTCATGATGCGGGCGAGACGCCCGCGCTCCGGGCCGGCTGGACCCTTCGGCTGCGCTCAGGGCAGGCGCCGGCGGTCCCAGGAGCGCTACGGCGCCGCCTTCAGGGTCTCGCCGTGGATGAAGGCGCCCTGGGCATAGAGCAGCGGCAGGTTGGAGGCATCGAGCGTCACGTCGACGATCTCGCCGATGACGACGGTGTGGGTGCCGGCCACGGTGGTGTTCACGACCTTGCAGTCGAACGTCACCGGGCAGCCGTTCAGCACCGGCGCGCCGGTCGAGAGCGTGCGCCAGTCGCCGAGGTCGATGAAGCGCGCGTCGCCCTCGACGCCGTCCATGCCGGCGAAGCGCTCGGCCAGCTTGCGGTGGCAGGGCGCCAGCACGTTCACGGCGAAGATGCGGCTGGCGACGATCAGCGGGTGGGCGCTGGCCTCGCGGTTGACGCACACCAGGATCTGCGGCGGCTCGGCCGAGACCGAGCACACCGCCGTGGCGGTGAGCCCGCCACGCTCGGCGCCGTGCCGCGTCGTGATCAGGCAGACGCTGGCGGCGAGGTGGCGCATGCCCGTCTTGAACGCACCTGTATCGATGGTCATGCGTCCTGGGTCCCGGAACGACGGCTACTCATGACGGCCATGGAACCACGGACCGGCCGCCGCTGTCACCGGCCGTGATGTGCCGCTTGTCGAGGCATACATGGATGCGCAGTGCGAAAAAGCCAACCGGCGGAGACGGTTGGCCTTGCTGGGAGCGCTGGCATCCTGCCGGCACCGGCGCGAAGCGCCGGAACATGAAGCCGGCTGGAAGCCGGCGCTTCAGCTATATTAAGCGCGGGATCACCTTGCGGCGGAGCAGGTCGAGCGATTCGCGGAAGTAGCGGTCGGCCGGCTTCCGGTCCGGGCCAACGTCCGGGAAGAACTGCATGCCGATTTCCACGGATTCCTCCCTTTGATGCGCCGACTGCCGCGCGGGTGATCAGTGAAGATC
>Ga0187894_10004867_pt1 | contig 14092 bp, 8 predicted proteins | sample GBC1701081metaG_FD_136650 | JGI IMG/M metagenome (GOLD analysis project Ga0187894, IMG submission 136650) | White microbial mat communities from a lava cave in the Kipuka Kanohina Cave System on the Island of Hawaii, USA - GBC170108-1 metaG ...
AAATCGGGCACGAACGAATTTCATGGGAGCGTCTACGATTATCACAACAACTCGGCGCTTTCGGCGCGCAACTTCTTCGAATCGGCGAAGCCCTCGCGCCGCTCGAACCTCGCGGGCTTCACGCTGGGCGGGCCGGTGAAGAAGGATCGAATCTTCTTCTTTGGGCAGTACGAGGTCTTCCGGCAGCGTGGCGACGCCCCGACGTCCTATCAGGGCCTGACCGATGACGAGCGGGCGCGCGCCGTTCCATCAGTCCGCCCACTGGTTGACCTATATCCGCGCGCGCCGCAACCCGACTCGCCGATCTTCACCATCTCGCTGCCGAACAACACCGACCAGTACACATTGCTGGCGCGCGGCGATGTCGCGCTGACGAGCAGGCAAAACCTGATGGCGCGGTTCAACAAAACCAGATCGGAGCGCGAATCGTACGGTTCCGGCAACATCGTCACGAGTTTCACGCCGGGCGAGCGAATCACGCTCTCCGGCACGGCGCAGCATAACTACGCGATCACGCCGAAGCTGTTGAACGAAGCGCGCGTCGGCTACTCGCGACAGGTGGAGACCGACTTCAACGAACAGATCAGACCGCTCTTTCTGGGCGACCCGAAGATCAACGGCGAGATCGGTCTATTGCGCGTCACGGGGCTAAGCACGCTGGGCATCCCCGGGTTCCTGAATCAATACAACTATCAGAACAACTACCAGTTCATTGACGACGTGACGTGGACGCGCGACGCGCATCAATTCAAATTCGGAACGTCGGTGCGCCGCATGCAGGTCAACGGCGGCAACATCGACAACTCGTTTCGCGGGCAACTGACCTTCCTCAGCGTCAGGGACTTCCTCGATGGGCTTCCAGCCAATTATATGCGCAACGTCGGCAACCCGCGCATCGGTCTGCGGCGCACGGAATGGCAATCGTACGCGCAGGATGACTGGAAGTTGACGCCATATCTGACGCTCAACCTGGGCTTGCGTTATGAACTGAACACCGCGCCGCGCGAAGCGAAGGATCGCATCCCCGCGCAATATCTGCTCGATACCGACCGCAACAACATCGCGCCGCGCTTCGGCTTTGCGTGGCAACCGTTCAAGGACGGCAAGACGGTGGTGCGCGGCGGATACGGTATCTATTACAACGTCGTGGAAGTGTCGTTCCTCGGCCTGACTCGATACAATCCACCGCTGGTCGAGAGCTTCGTGGCGGACAAGCCCACGTTCCCCAACCTGCTCGAAAATGCTCAACGTCGCATTCCGAGCGGGCTGGTCATTCCCGATCCAAACACGCGCACGCCCTACGCCCAGCACATCAACTTGGCCGTCGAGCGTGAATTGTGGAATCCGCGTTCGAGCCTGTCGGTGGCCTACGTCAGCACGCTCGGCCGCAGCCTGTCGCGCGCGCGGCGTCCGAATGGCGGCGACAACCTCGCGCCAGCCCAGCGGCCCAATCCGACGGTCGGTTTGGTGACGCGGCTCGAAACCTCGGCGCTGTCAAATTATCACTCGATGCAAATGAGCTGGTCGCACCGCTTCACGAGCGACCTGCAGGTTCGCGCGGCCTACACGTGGTCGCGTTTCATTGACGATGTCTCCGCGATTCCGACCGCGAACATCGGACTGGATCGCGCGGTGATCCCGCTCGATGAACGCAATCTGAAGCTCGACCGAGGCGTGTCGGATTTCGACATTCCGCACATCCTGACATTGAGCTACATTTGGCGCCTGCCGTTTTTCAAACAAAACCGCTGGCTCGGCGGATGGGGCGTCACCGGCATCTCGACGCTACAATCTGGGCGCCCGTTCACACTCTTTTCCGGCGCGAACAATCTGGAAGGCACGAATAACAACCGTGTCAACGATATGGCCGGAACGCTCGTGCGAGACACTTCATCACGGCGGGCGATTCGTCTGGCCGACGGCATGACAAGCGCGCAGATCACCCCGCCGACGGGCAAGCTCGGCACGATCGGTCGCAACACCGAACGCGGCGACGGCCTGGTGGATTGGAGTTTTTCGTTGTCGAAAGATTTCGGTCTAACTGAGCGCGTCAAAATACAGATGCGGGCGGAATTGTTCAATGCGTTCAACGTGACCAACTTCAACGCGGTGGACAACGTGTTGAGCTCGCGGTTTTTCGGGTTTTACACATCGGCTTTCGATCCGCGCCGCGCGCAGTTGGCGGCGCGTGTGGTCTTTTGATCTATCATCGCGAGGCGGCGCAGTCGCACGGATTGCGCCGCCTCGCAGGAGGAACTTATGAACAAAGCGCAATCATCCACTCTTATCGTTTGTTTGTGTTTATTGAGCGCCGCCGCGTTCGCTCAACAGAAGAAAGAGGCGCCCGCGACGCAATCCACCTATCAATTTGAAGCCGAGCCGCGCGCGGTATTGAAAGGGAGCGGCGTCGAAACTTCGCGCCACCCACGGCTCTTTCTGCGTACGTCGAACCTGTACATGCTGGCCGTCACCGGCGGGCACCACGGGTCGCAACTGACGATGAGCGTCTCCAACGACGGCGGCGATTCGTTCGAGCCGCCGGTAATGATCAGCGAAGCGGGCGCGAGCGTCAGCTCGCACGGAGAAAATTCACCGACGCTGGCGATCAACGGCATCGAGTTTTACGCGCTCTGGGAACAGAACAACGAGCATGGCGGAACCGATCTGATATTCGCCCGCTCGCTGCGTTTCGGGCGCAAATTCGACAAGCCCATTCGGATCACCGACAAGGATAAGCCTTCGCAGAACGGCTTTTCGTACCTGGGCGTCGCGCCGAACGGCGATCTGTACGCGGCCTGGCTCGACGGACGCGACCCGAAAAGCACTATGCCCGGCACGTCGCACGTCTACCTGGCCAAATCCACCGACAAGGGCGCTACGTGGAGCAAGAACATTCCCGTCGCCAAAGATGTCTGTCCGTGCTGCCGTCCGACGCTCGCGTTCGGCGAAAAGAGCGAGGTCTATCTCTCCTGGCGCGGCGTGGTGGAAGGCGACATCCGCGATATGTGGCTGGCCAGTTCGACCGACAACGGCGCGACATTTACTCAACCGGTCCGCGTGGCCGCCGATAACTGGAAGATCAACGGTTGCCCGCATTCCGGCGCATCCATGGCGGTCAAAGGGATAGCCAAAGGCAACCGGCTTTACGTGACGTGGCACTCGGAGGGCGAAGGAACGAACGCGGGCATACGGCTCACATGGTCGGATGACGGCGGGAAGAGTTTCGCGCGCTCAGTGATCGCTTCAGGCGCCATCGTGGATACCAATCATCCGATGCTCTCGATTTCGGAAGACGGCCGCATCCTGATGGTCTTCAAAGGGCGCGACCCACGCGCAAAACAAAGCTGGGGGCCGGTTGGCGCCTACCTGGTTGAGGTCAACGACAACGGAACGGCCTCAGCGCCGACGCCGATTCCGGGCAATCGCAAATCCATATCGTATCCCGCGATTGTTTCCGGAACGGTCGGGCGCGCCTGGGTCGCGTGGACCGAGGCCGGAGAGAAAGGCGCCAGCGTCATCCTCACTCGCGCCAGAAGAACCGGCCATCAGGCGCGCGTAAAAGACGATTCGACGATTCGCAAAGCGGGCTATTCGCGCGCCGCGAAGCCGAGCGATCACGATCATCAGCATTAGCCCTTTTCGGATGGGAAACGTCAACGAGGCCATCTGATATTTTCCTCTCCTACATTTTCCTCTTAAAGATCAGGCTAAGAGGAAAATGTAGGAGAGGAAAATATCAGATGGCCTCGTCGACGGCGCGCTTGCCGTCTCATTGGCCGTCACGTTTGATCGTGTAAGAATCAAGCAGCCTGCCGTCGGCGCCGATCGCCTCGATCTTCATTTCGTCCTCGCTCGCCCGGACAATCAGAAACGAGTTGACGCTGTCTTCGCCCGCGGCGAAGAGGGGGGTACCGCGATCCAGCGTCCTGCGTTTGATCTCCCCACTCGCGCCTTCGGTGAAATAGTGGACGCCTTTTTGCGGCTTGACCCGTTCGTAACAGTGGGAGTGGCCTGAGAAGACCGCGTTGACGCCGTGTTTGACGTAGAGAGGTTCGAGTTGCGCGCGCAACTTGACGTACGGGCTGTGCATCCGCGCCGAAGAGTAGATCGAATGATGCGAGAACGTGATCTTCCAGCGGGCTTTCGACGCTTTCAATGTTTCATCCAGCCATTTCAACTGTTCGAGAGACATCACGTTCGAATCGAGCGCGAAAAATTCCAGCAGGTTCTCGTGGTTATCAGAGGCGCCTTTGGCGAAGTTGTAGTAGCGCCGTCCGCCCATGTTGAAATTGGGATATTTGGTCTGAAACTCCAGCCCTCTGATGATGTCGTGATTGCCCAACGAGGCGTAGAACTTCACTCCGGCGGCGAGCAGGTCTTTGTACGGTTCTTCGAAATGCGATTTGATGTATTTTTCTTCGCCTTTCTCGTAGATGTTGTCGCCGAGCATGATCACGAGTTCGAAAGGAGTCTTCTCGCGCTGCTTGACCATCTGGCGGGCCACGGCCAGTTGCGCCTCGTCTCCGGTGCCCGTGTCGCCGACGACGGCGAAGATAATGGTTGATTTGGAGCTATTCTCGTTCTGCGCCGTTGCAATCAGGGGGAGCGCCAGTAACAGCAGGATGAGGATGAGCGATCTGAGGTTTGGGATTCGAGAAGTTCCGATTTCCATTATTGCCTTTTGTTCCCTGTCTTTTGATTTTGATTTGTAGCTGCTCAGCCGGGCGAAGAGAGAGTACTGTTCCGTTATTTCCGTTTGTTCCGTACTCTCTCTTCATGCTTCCGGGGCTGAGCAGTTACTTTGATTTTTCAAGCAGTGACGTCGCGAATGATGTCGCCCCAGTCCATTTCAAATATGACCATGAAGCTCCGCACGGCGTCCGCCTCGTCGGTGATCAGGCCGACTTCGCGCCGCAGATCCAGCTCGACTTTGCGCAGGCTCTGGCTCCCGAAGAAAGCCTCCTTGCCGTCGCGGATGATCGCTTGAGCGTGCAGGCGGATGAGAGGCATGTCACGGACTTCGACGCCCGGCGCCAGCTTGTTCATCGCTCCAATAACCTTGATCTCAACCCCTGCCTTCGCCTGGCTTTCCAGCAGCTTGATCATCCGCGGGTCGGTGAGCTTGCCGTCGTAAATCAGCAGTTGCTTTTCGGCGCTCAGAATGAATTCGGAAAGCTTTCGCCTCGAATTGACCGGGCTAATAACGAAATGCTCAGCCTCCATCCTGTGGGACTGCCCTTCAACGTCGGCTTGGAACAACCGCACAGCCTCGGTAAGTAGATTAGGCCTGTCGGTGATCACTCCGAAACTGCGGCTGTGATGGATATCCAGGAAAGTGAAGTTGAAGGTCAGCAAGTAGAGCATGCGCCGGTCGATGATCATCATCTTGCTGTGATAGCGAACCAGGTCTTCAGCTGTGCGTGTGACTTTGACACGGCGTTCGACCAGACGTTTCTCCAGCTTCTTGATCTCTCTCAGGTCTTCTTTGTTGGTGTAAGTGACCAACGCATGGACCTGAACGCCGCGCGCGGCGGCGGCGACCAGTTCCTGCTCGATCTCCAGCCGGTCCAGGCGGTAGAGAATGACTTCGACGCTCTCCTCCGCCTTCCTGATTCCTTTGAGAAACGGCTCAATGCCGTCACGTGGTTGAATGATAACCTGCATCGCAAAAGTTAAGGTTTCCGATGTGAGCGCCCGGGCGAGGCGCAAGGCGCGCTCAGATTCGCGCCCGTGCGCTCGATACAGTTGACGCGCGGCGAGGCCGGTTCAAAACGGCCCCGCCAACGCTTGTGGATTTCAATGCCCAGCGCCCGTGTACTCAAAAGAGCTATTGGTTCGGTCCGCTACCTGACGGCGACCTTGAGTTCGTTAATGCGTTTGCGGATCTGCGCCGCGAAGCCTTCGGTTTCGGCCTGTGTCGCGCCCCCTGCGCGGAACGCGTCGCGGATCTGGTTGTCGCTCAACTGACCCAGGATGCCTAGGAACCACCGCGCATGATCGTGAGAGATCGAACGCAGAGCGCTCATCTTGCCGGAGTAATGGAAGTTGACCGTGGAGCCTTTCGATCCTTCGATGAACTGCTGCTTGGAATAATCGGCCAGATCCCATTTGGTATGCGACATAAATCCGCCGGTCTTCCCAAACGTTCCGCCCCAATCGGCGACCAGATACCAGTCCTTGACGCCGCCCTTGTCGTCATACATTCCCAGCACGTTGTTGTTGGTCGTTTTGGCGTCCCAGTTGCTGAGCAGACAATTCAGAATCGCCAGCCCTGAGAGCTCCTTCGTGCCGACGAACGGATTCTTGCTCCAATCCCAATTGATGCGGCGGCGCGCGATATCGTCAGGGCGTTTCTCGGCCATGCCGCTGGTGAACGACCCGTCTCTACCGACGAATTTCGCGGCGCGGCCCAGCCCCGTCACGCCGTTCACTTTGCCGGACGGAATGAAATAACTCTCTTCGACCATGTAGCCACAGGCCCAGACGAGGCGGCTGGCGGCGACTTCGGCATGCACCTCCTCGTCGAACTTGATGTTCCATTTCACGCCGTTGGCGTCAATGACTTTGATCTTCGGGTTGGTGCCGGTCGTGTCTTCCTTGTCGAATTGAAAGGGCGCTTTCGGCATGCCCGCTTCGTTCCCTATGCCCATGATCAGATTCAGTTTTGAAATATCCCCGCGATCTTCCCAGAGCGCGGGCGCGCCCGGCTCAGCGGGCGCGGCGGACGACTTCTTGGATTTCTTCTCCTTCTTTGATTCTTTGTCCTTCTTTTGCGGCCCCACGACGCCGCTTGCGTTCGTTGGCGCCGGGGTTGAAGCGCTCATGACGGCGAAACAGACAACGAGCGCGAAGGTAAATAGAAAATACGAGGTGCGACGAGATACTTGCGAACGAGACATTGGATACCTCCGTTAATTGGGACTTCTTCTTGGTGAGGTCAACGGTGTATGTGCGTGACAGGATTTCCGTCAAACACACGCGGATTTTGCGTGTTCAAAGAGCGTCGAAAGGCAAAATTAAAGCGAGCGGTTTTACATCGAAAACCTTCTTGCCGATTCCCACTTTTGATTTTTCGACTTTCGCCTTTTGATTTCTATTTGTAATCGAGTTTCAGATAGCTTCCGGCGTCGCCGACCACGAAAGCGTAGCTGCGACCATTGATCGTCACACTGGTGACGCCTTCAGGCTTCATCTTGTCTTCGAGGGTCATTAATTTGGTTGGCTTTGCGTCCGGCTGCCCGTTCCATTCCCACAGTCCGAAATCCGTCTTCGGCGAAGTTTCTGGCGCGCCGGAAATGATCAAAAAGCTTCTCAAATACGTGTCATAGGTGATGTCGCGCACGCCCTGGCCGTCGAGCGACAGGACGATCACATTGGGATCGTCAACCTTCAGGTTCTCGCGCGTGAACGGCCCGCGAGGGTCGCGCAGTTTGAGAGGCACAAGCACGGCTTGCTTTCCGATTTGCGGCCCGCGCAACCCGAGCAGCAATCTGTCGTTGTTCGGGTCCCACGCGATGCCCTCGATATTCAATCCGCCCTGTATTCCCTCCGGCGCTCCGAGCGAAGAGATCGCCGCCACGTTTTGAAGCAGGAACGAACGAAAATCGGTGATGATTTCGGGTTGGCCGCGAAGCGTTTGCGTTTCGGGACTGATGTCGAAACGGACGATTGCGTTCTTCGCGCCGTCTTTGGAGGCCGACTGAGAAGTGACCAGATAGAAAAACGAATTACCGTAGGTGAGAGCCTCGGGGTCTTTGAAAATTACGCCGAGCGGAATTTCCTTGATCGAGCCGACCTGTTTGCCGTTCTCGTCAAGTTGCATCCAGTTCGCCGCGTTTTCCGTGCTGTCAACGATGAAGAGCACGCCGTTCAAGCCAGGAGCGAACGCCACGCCCGAAGCTTCAACGGTCTTCCCGAAAGACAGAAGCCCTGTGCTGAAATCCTCCCACGTTGCGCTGCGGCTGAGTCTGGCGGTCTGCGTCACGCTTGAAGGGCCGCCGCCGTTCTGGGTTCCCGCGTTCTGCCGCATCCCCGTTTGGATAAGATAGATGGTTATCACACCGGTCACCAGAGCACCAAGCACCTGCGCGACAATGCGGCTCAAGGCGTTCGCGCTGAACCAACTGTTTTTGTCTTTGTCCTTCTTCTTTTTCTTCTTGTCGCTTCTGTCGTCGTCGCCGTTCGAAGCGGCCACGACGGCAGTGGGGACACTCTGAACGGGCTGTTGGACGGATTGTGGCGGCGCCACGGAGACTGGCGGCGCCCATGAACTCGGGTCGGTTCGTACGCCGGGCTGGGCTTCGGCCCCCAGGTTGCGCGTCATCGCGCGGCGGCGAATCTCTTCAAGAGCGTCGAGCGAGAGCCGGGCAGTTTTATTCTGGACTGTTTCGGATGGGTTCCGGAAAGTCAGCATCGCCTGGCCCAACTGAATTTTGTCGCCGTGCTGCAACGTATGTGATTCATCGCCGAGCTTGCGCCCATTGACGAACGTGCCGTTGCTGCTGCCGAGGTCAACGATGTTGTAACCGCCGTCGCGCTCCAGCACGATGGCGTGCGTGCTGCTGACCGTCGGGTCCGAAAGCACAATGCGGTTATGCGGCGCCTTGCCGATTTCGGTTTCGAGTTGATTGAGCGACGCCTCTATCTTTTCGCCGGACGGCATGACGCCGACCAACCGGGGCGTGAAAAATCTGTCGAGATGCGCGGTGATTTCGCTCGGAATCGCCAGGCGCAGCGAAGCTGTTTTGCGCGTGATGCGTTCGACTTCGTCAATCGTGGATTTGTCGGTCGGATCGGCGACGGTAAGCGCCAGACGGTCGGGTTGCATGACGACCGGACAGACCAGGCGCTCGCGCAGGAATTGCGGGCGCAGCGCCGTAGCCGCGGCCACGTCAATCTCCATCGTTTTCAATTCGACCGGAGGGATGTTGAACGTGCGGTTCATCAGGTCGCGCAGTCCGATCTCGGTGGCGAGTTTCTCCTCGATCAACGCGCGGTAAAGACGGCGTCCACGCGCGTCACGTCCGCGCAACCGCTCGACCTCGCTCTGGGCGACCAGGCCGGAAGAGACCAGCGCGGCGGCCAGCGCGTCTTCGGTCAACGCCGCGGGTTTAGGCGCGGGCGGCGCGGGCGGCGGGAGCGGCGTCGCTGATCCGCCCAAAATCTGCGTGCGTTGGATTGACAGCGTATCGCCGGCCTCTTTCAACCGGAAGGTCATCGTGCAATGCCCCATTTTAACCAGGTCGCCGTGCTGAATCGCGCGCGGCTCGGTGAGGCGCATATCGTTGAGCAGTGTCCCGTTGCGGCTGCCGAGATCGCTGATTTTGTAGGCGCCGTCTTCAAAACTGATCATCGCATGGGCGCCGGAAACCGAGGCGTCGGAAAGGATGATGTCGTTTTGCGGCCCCTTGCCGATCTTCACTTCATGGCCGGTTAAATCGCGCTCAATCACGCTGCCATCGCGCAACAGTATGTGCACCATGGCTTCCGGCTGTTGGAGCTTCGCGTCGTCTTTTGGAGCTACCATAGTTGTTCGCTGGGGAGACTTTTCGAGAGGGGCGCTGTTCGGGGGGACAAGCTTCTCTGAAGGTTCAGGAGGGATTTCAATGTTAGACAACTCAGGCGAAGCTCCTACCCGGCTTATGTCAATCTGGCCCAATGGCGCAGAGACAAAGCGCAAATCGGCGCCGCACTGATTACAAAACCGGCTTACTTCGCGCGGTGTTGGGGCTTTGCATTGAGGGCATACGTTAATCATTCCGAATATGTCAACTTCAATTTCACGCCTATAAACAGGACACAAAAATCAATTTACGACTTCAAACCAAGCACGGATGCTAAATCAGTTCGCGGGCTAAATCAATGTGATTGTCGGTGGGGAGCGGGGAGTGGGGAGCGGGGAGTGGGGAGTGGGGAGTGGGAAATGGGGAGTGGGAAATGGGGAGTGGGGGAGCAGTGAATAGTGTCTTTCCCCTACTCCCCACTCCCTACTCCCCACTCCCTACTCCCCACTCCCTTTCTTTCCCCACTCCCCACCTTTTCGGAACCTCCGCGCAAGGGGTTCGTAAGGTATAATCGCTCGCGTCTTGTATCCGGCGGAATCCTTCAAAACCAAAAGCCGTTTTTTCAATGGGAGCAGTGGATGAATAAAAGACTGATTTTGGCGGCGTTTGCGCTGGCTGCGGCGCTCCTCCTCAGCGGCGTGTGGGCGCAAGCGCAACAACCGGCGCCATCACAACCCGCGGCCGAAGCCATTCGGCAACAGACTTTCGATATCGTTTGGCGAACCGTGAAGGAGAAACATTTCGATCCCGCGATGGGCGGAGTCGACTGGGACAAGGTGCGCGAAACCTTCGCGCCTAGAGCCGCCGCCGTCAAAAGCGACCAGGAGCTTTACCGCCTGCTCCAGGAGATGCTCGGCGAACTTCATCAATCGCATTTCAGCGTCATCCCCCCTGAATCGGTTATTTCCGATGATCAAAATGAGCCATCCAATGCGGGAGGCGCCGGCGTTGACCTGCGCCTGATCGGAGGCGCGCCGATGATTACGCGTGTCGAGCCGGATTCGAGCGCGTCGAAGGCCGGGTTGCGCCCTGGTTTCCTGATCAAACAGATTGGCGACAAACCCGTTGAACAGATCGTCACGGCTTTTGCGAAGAGCGCCCAACGTCCGGAACTCAAAAACATCTATATCACTCGCCGTGTTCTGGCCACGATCAACGGCGATCCGGGCACATCGGTCAGGATCGTTTACCTTGACGACAAAGACCGGACGCGCGAAACAACGCTTACACGAGAGAGACTGAAAGGCGAGCTGTCGCCGAAGCTCGGCAATTTCCCGCCGCAATACACTGAGTTCGAGACGAAGCGGATAGCGAATAATCCTGCCAATAGCTCTACCAATAGCTCTAATGGATCAGGTTACATCGGATATATCCGGTTCAACATTTTCACGACACCGGTGATCGAAAAGCTCAAAGCGGCCATCACCGACTTCAGCGGCGCCGATGGGATGATCTTCGACCTGCGCGGAAATCCGGGCGGGGTCGGCGGCATCGCCATGACCATCGCTGGCAAGATTTGTGAGAAGCCGGGATTACTCGGAACGATGAAGATGCGCAGCGGTGAGATGAAATTCGCCATCTTCCCGCAAACGAATCCGTACACCGGGCCGATCGCCGTTTTGATTGACGGTATGAGCGCTTCAACAAGCGAAGTTTTTTCGAGCGGAATTCAGGAGATGGGGCGCGCCGTCATTGTAGGCGAACGCAGCGCCGGGGCCGCGCTGCCATCGGTTTTTCAAAAGCTTCCCACCGGCGCGCTCTTTCAATTCGCCATCGCCGATTTCAAAACGCCGAAAGGCGTCCTGGTCGAAGGGCGCGGCGTGATCCCCGATATCGAAGTGAAATATGACCGCGCGTCATTGCTCGCGGGTCGTGACGCGCAATTGGAAGCGGCTATCGAACAAATCCGGGAGTCGCAACAAAAGGCGCGGCGGAACCCGTCCGCTGCAAAATAACGCGAACCTTAACATCAACTTTCAACATTCAACTCGGAAAGGAAGAACTTTATGAAACGAATTGCACTGATCCTGGCCTTCTCGATGTTGGCGGCCTTCCCCGCCGCCGCGCAGGAGAAACCGAAAACAGACGCGCCAAAGGCCGACGCCGCCAAAACCGACGCGAAACCAGCCGCGGCGATGCCGACGGTTGATGACATTCTCGACAAGCACGTCAAAGCCATCGGCGGCAAGGAGGCCATCGAGAAGGTTACATCGCGCGCGATAAAAGGCTCGTTCGAGATCGAAGCGATGGGCATGACCGGCACGCTCGAAATGAACGCGAAAGCTCCGAATAAAGCCTGGGTGAAGATAGATATTCCCGGCTTCGGCGTGGTCAACAACGCCTTCGACGGCGCGAAGGGATGGGATTCGAACCCGATGACCGGATTGCGCGAATTGAGCGGTACTGAGTTGGCCGCGATGAAGCGCAGATCGGATTTTCACGCCCAGATCAATTACAAAAAGCATTACTCGAAGATGGAAGTGAAAGGCAAAGAGAAGGTCGGCTCATCCGAAACCTACGTCATCGAAGCCACTCCAGCCGAAGGCGGCCCCGAAAAGCTGTATTTCGACATCAACACCGGATTGATGGTGCGCCATGACATGGAGGTCGAAGGCCCACAGGGAAAGATGGCGACCGAATCCTACATGGATGACTACAAGGTCGTGGACGGCGTCAAGGTCGCTCACACGGTGAAGCAGGTCAACCCGATGTTCGCAATGACCATGAAATTCACTGAGATCAAAACCAACGTCGAGATTGACGAGGCGAAGTTCAACAAGCCTTCGGGAAATTGATGTTGAATTGACAATGAAATCAGGTAGAAGGGAGCCGCGCGGCTCCCTTTCTCATTTCATTTTTTATCATCTCAAGTGATCGCGAGAAATCAGCGTAATGAATTCGCGATTTGCTCATTTCCGATTAAGGGATCGAATGGCCTAATCGCGGGTTGAGTTCTAATGAGCGAGGGGTTATGTCAGATGAAACAGTCGGGACTTCGGCAATCAGGAATTATCTGCTAGGCGATTTGACGGAATCCGAGGCGGAAGAGATCGAGAGATGGTATTTCGCCGCCCCCCAGAGCTCCCAAAGAGTTGATGAAATCTGGGCGGTGTTCGGCGTCATAGCCGAAGAGTATTTGAGCGGCGCTCTCTCCGAGATTGAATCACGGCGGTTCGAGCAAAAGCTGCGGTCTACGCCCGCCTTGCGCGAAATGTTCGAGAATGAAAAGGCGCTCTTCGATTACGCGGCCAGGGCCGCCGCGGGGACCTCACGGCAAGCTGAAACTGATGATTCAATTGCGGGCGTCCGATGGAGAGGGCGACCACCCGCCGCATTCTTCAAACCGACTCAGTTGATGGCCGCGGGCGTCACCACACTGATTGCCCTGGGCGCCCTAATCACGTGGTTTGCGGTGAGGACGCGCGAAGGCGCGCCCCCTGTTTCTCGCGCCCAACTTCAAAAAGGCCCACAACAAACTACATTGAAAGATCAAAAATCGCCGGAAGGTATCGCGCAACCATCGGCTGATCCACAGCGACCGCCTCAATCCGGACGCGACGCGAATGACAAAATCTCGAAAGCGCCTCCTGACCAACGCAAATCGGCAATTGGAATCAATCCGGGAATCGCGGCTACATTTCTGCTGTTGGCAGCGGGAGTCAGAGAAGGACAGAGTGACCCGATACTGGAAATTCCCGCTCAAGCGGAGACCGTTCAACTGGAACTCGAATTGCCGGACGACGATTGCGACGCGTTTTCGGCGGTATTACGCGCGGAATCCGACGAGGCGCTTCAACGCTGGGAAAAGCTGCGAGCGCGGCGCGACCATTCGACGCTGAGAGTGACGCCGTTGCGCGCCCGCGCCGACTCCCTGAAGAGCGCCAGCTATGTAATAAGGCTTGATTGCCTCACCCGTCATAAAAACCCCGTTCCCGCCAAGGAGTATCGTTTCAAAGTGGAAAAGAAATGATTCGATAATAAAACGCGTAACATTTTCCGCGAATCTTCATATTCAAGGTGAAGTTCAGTAACTGCTGACGAGGCATGAGCGAAGACTTCTGATGTGACGGCGGTATAGTTCATCAACTTCACGGAATGCGTAGGGCTGTGATGGGAAGGCGATTAAAGGATTACGCAGTAGAGATTCCGTGAGTTATGGCTTCCCTCAATCGTTGTTGCATCGGCGGCGGGAGGCGGTAGAGTCAAATCTTTCGCCTCCCGTATGTTTTTTCCTCTTCCGAATAGCCACCAGCGCTTTGTTCGGAATGGGAATGCTGAGTGGGAAGGATACGTAAGTGGGGATACATCCTTCCCACTTTTGCAATTACGCGAAGGCCGCAATCTATTTCCATTCGCCCTGAAGCGCAAATCCCGCCCAATAGTACGGCGTGGCCCATCGTTCCCGCCGCGACATAGAGATCTGAGCCATGCGCAGCGCCGCCGCCGGACGCAAGCCGTCGATAAGCAGGCGCCGATAGAATCGCTTCATCAATTCAGCCGTCGCCCGGTCATCCACTTTCCATAAACTG
>Ga0187894_10004868_pt1 | contig 14092 bp, 14 predicted proteins | sample GBC1701081metaG_FD_136650 | JGI IMG/M metagenome (GOLD analysis project Ga0187894, IMG submission 136650) | White microbial mat communities from a lava cave in the Kipuka Kanohina Cave System on the Island of Hawaii, USA - GBC170108-1 metaG ...
CGCGTAGGCGACGCTCTCGTCGAGCGCGCGGCGCGTGATGCCGTTCGCGAGCGCGCCGATCGACGGGCGCGTGCGGTCGAGCGTCTGCATCGCGATGCGGAAGCCTTCGCCCTCGGCGCCGAGCCGCTGCGCCGCCGGCACGCGGGCGCCGTCGAAGTGGACGACGCGCGTGTCGCTCGCGCGCTGCCCCATCTTGTCTTCCTTCTTCCCCGCCGTGACGCCGGGCGTCTTCGCGTCCATCACGAACGCGACGATGCCGTCGTGGCGCGCGCTGCGATCGAGCGTCGCGAACACGGTGAACACGTCCGCGACGCCGCCGTTCGTGATCCAGCACTTCGTGCCCGTGAGCAGGTAGGAATCGCCGTCGCGCTTGGCTTGGAGCTGGAGGCCGGCGACGTCCGAGCCGGCGTTCGGCTCCGAAAGGCAGAACGAGACCATCTGGAACGTCTTCGCGATTCGGCCGAGCCACTCGCGCTTCTGCTCCTCGCTGCCCGCGACGAGCACCGGCGTCAGTCCGAGGTCGTTCGCCATCAGCGAGGTCGTCACGCCGGAGCAGCCCCACGCGAGCTCCTCGACGACGAGCGCGGCGTCGAGCGCGCACAGCCCGACCCCGCCGTACTCGGGGGGAACCGTCGTGCACGAGAGCCCGAGCTCCCACGCCTTGCGCATCACGCCCATCGGCATCTCGCCGCTCTGGTCGTGGGCGGCGGCGATCGGCTTGATCTCTTCCCGCGCGAAGCGTCGCGCGGCCTCCTGCAGCGCGAGCTGCTCATCGGAAAGACGGAAGTCCATCGTCGTGCACCTCTCGAAACGCGAATCTTCGAGGATGCGCGAGCACCGCGCGAGGTGCCGCGAATGGCCAAACGGGGTCTGACCCCGTTTGGCCAAGTGCTAGGCGGCGGCGACGAAGCCCATGCGCTGCGAGAGCTCGCTGGCCGCGGCGATCACGCGCGGCGCGACTTCGTCGTGGATGCGCGATTCGCTGACGCGGAAGACGGGCGCCGAGACGGAGAGCGCGGCGATCACGCTGCCGGCCGCGTCGTGCACCGGCGCCGCGACGCAGCACAGGCCGCGCGCGCACTCCTCGAGATCGAGCGCCCAGCCCTGCGACGCAACCGTGCGCAGCTGCTCGAAGAACTTGTCGCGGTCGACGATCGTCGCCGGCGTGTGCGCGATGAGCTTGCCTGCGCGCACTCGATCTTTGTCGAGCTGCGCGAGCGCGACCGGGCTCTTGCCCGCGAGCAATACCTTCCCGAGCGCGGTGCAGTGCGCCGCGAGCCGCTGCCCGGTGCGCACCGCCGTCGCGACGAGCTGCCGCGCCGGCCGGCCGGCGAGGTGCACGACGTCGTAGCCCGAGAGCACGCCGAGATGCGCGGTCTCGTTCAGCTCGCGCACGAGCTTCGAGAGCAGCGGGCGCGCGAAGCGCACCAGCGAACGCGTCTCGCCGAACGCCTGGCCGAGCGTGAGGCAGGAGCGGCCGAGCCGGTAGCGGTCCGTGTCCGGGCACTGCTCGATGTACCCCTGCTGCTCGAGCGTCGCGAGCAGGCGGAACACGTTGTTCTTGTGCAGGCCGAGCCGGTTCGAGAGCTCGGTGACGCCGAGCTCGGCGTCCTCACCTCCGAACTCCTCGAGGAGCTGAAAGGCGTTCGCCACGGTCTGGATCACGTAGCTGCTCTTCGACCGACGCATGGAAGGGGGGATCTCCGCGAGGTCTACGCGGCCGCGACGGCTGGCCGCTCGGTTGGGGGCGCGCCTGCGCGCGTCAGCTTCGGTTCTTGACCTTCTCCCAGTCCGCGAGGAACCGTTCGAGGCCAATGTTCGTGAGCGGGTGCTGGACGAGCTGCTCGATCACCTTCGACGGCATCGTCACGACGTGCGCGCCGAGCTCGGCCGCCCGCACGACGTGCACCGGATGCCGCACGCTCGCGACGAGCACCTGCGTCCCATAGCCGTAATTGCGGTAGATCGTGCAGATCGAGCGGATCAGCTCCATCCCGTCTTGCGAGATGTCGTCGAGCCGGCCGACGAACGGCGACGCGTAGGTCGCGCCGGCCTTCGCGGCCATCAGCGCCTGCGTCGCGCTGAAGATCAGCGTGCAGTTCGTCTGCGTGCCTTGATCCGAGAGCCGGCGGATCGCCTTCAGGCCCTCGAGCGTCATCGGCACCTTGACCACGATGTTCGGCGCGATCCGCGAGAGCTGCGCCGCCTCGTGCAGCATGCCCTCGCAATCGAGCGCCGTGACCTCCGCGCTGACCGGCCCTTCGACGATCTTCGTAATCTCGCGCAGGATCTCGCGCGGGTCGCCGCTCTCCTTCGCGAGCAGGCTCGGGTTCGTCGTCACGCCGTCGAGCAGCCCGAGCGCGGCCGCCTCGCGAATCTCCTTCACGCTCGCCGTGTCGATGAAGAACTTCATGTCATTCCCTCGGATGTGCGCGCATCGCGCTCGGCGAGCTTACGAGCTTTCGTCGCTTTCGGGATTCGGTCGCGTCTCGGGTTCCGTCGGACGAGCAGAGCGAGCGGGGGACGACCTGGCAGGCTCGTACAGCGCAGCAACGCGCGGATTAAACCCGCGCGAGATTTTCGTGTCAAGCAATCTCGCGCGCGTCCGACGAAAAAATGCGCGCGCGAGTTGTTAGGCGGATGCGCGCGCGCTTCGGCGTCGTCTCAAGTCGCGCTCCCGGGGGGGCTGCTCTCGAGCCCTTCGCCTTCGGCCGCGAACATTTCGTAGATGAGCAGCGCGACGCCGACGACGACGAACGAATCGGCGAAGTTGAAATCCGGCCACGAGTAGCCGTTCCAGAGCACGACGTGCGCCCAGTCGATCACTTCGCCGTGACGGAAGCGGTCGAGCAGATTGCCGAGCGCGCCGCCGAGCAGGAAGCCGAGCGAGCATGATGCGAGCCGGTCCCGTGGGGCGAGCCCGCGCAGCATCGAGACGATCATCGCGAGCGCGACGATCGTCATCGCCGGAAAGAAGTACGCACGAAACCAATCCGGCGCGTTCGCCAGCATGCTGAACGCCGCGCCCGGATTTCGGACGTGCGTCAGGTAAAAGAAGCCGTCGATTACGGGCACCTGCTCGCCGCGCGCGATCGACCGGGTCACCCATTCCTTGGAGACGACGTCGAGCGGAAGCGCGATGCCGAGCGCGGTGAGGAAGACGCGGAGCTTCGGCGTCATGCGGGCGAGCAAGGTATCGGGACTCGAACGCGTCGCAAAAAACAATTCGAGCCGACGACGTTGCTGCGCGCGCCAACGCCTGGCGTTCGATGACAAGCCGAGCCGCGACGAAGCCGGAGCCGACTGCGAGCTATCTCAGCTCGCTCGGATCGAGCCGGCCATCGCCCCAGACGGTCGGCGCGAGCGCGCGCGCCTCTTCGAGATAGGGCGCGGCGAGCGCGCGCTTGCCGAGCTGCGCGAGCGCGGCGCCGCGCAGACCGGCGAGATGCGCCGCCGCGTCGCTGCGCCCGCCGGCGAGCGCGGCGTAGCGATCGAGGTACGCGAGCCCGCGGTCCGGATCGCCGGCGAAGATCTCGAAGCGCGCGAGCGCGAGCGACGCGAGCGGGTTGTTCGCGTCCACCTTGAGCGCGTCCTCGTAGCGCGCGACCGCGTCGCGCACGCTGCCGCGCGTCTCGATCGCGAGCCCGTCGAGCACGAGCTGCGTCGACGCGCGGCGGCGCGCGTCGCCGTCCTGCGCGAGCGTGCTCACGCGCAGCGGCGCGGCCACGGTGCGCGCCGCGACGCCGCGCGACGTCATTGCGCACGCGCTCGCGAGCGCGATCAATGCGCCCGCGAGCGCAGCCGCGAGCACCCTCGCGTGGTTACGTTCGCTGCGCACCTAACCCTCCTCCAGCCAACGGCGGAAGCGCTCGAGCAGGCCCGGCTCGTCGTCGGAGCGCTCGCGCCTTCGCTCCGGCGGCTCGGGCGCCGCTGGCTCGAAGTCACGCGGCTGCGGCGGCATCGGCTGCGAGCCGCGCCACTGTGGGCAAGTCTCGACGGGCTCGGTTCCGCGCAGGAAGAACTCGGGCCGCCGATCGGGGCAACCGTCGAGCGCGATCGCGCCGGTCGCCGGCTCGATCTCGAGCTCGGCGACATCGCCCGGAACGGGGAACGCGCCGGCGACGTTGCCGCCGCTCGCTTCCTCGACGAAGCGAGCCCAGATCGGAACCGCGATCTGCGCGGCCGCCTGTCCGAGCCGGCGCGGCTCGTCGAAGCCGACCCACAGCACGACGACCATTTCGGGCGTGAAGCCGGCGAACCACGCGTCGCGCTCGTCATCGCTCGTCCCGGTCTTGCCGGCGACCGGCCCGGCGACGCCGGCCGCGCGAATGCCGTATCCGGTTCCGTGATCCACGACACCTTGCAGCAGGCTCGTCATCAGGAACGCAGTCCCGGAATCGAGCACGCGCTCGAACTCGATCGACTGGCGCTCGAGCGTCTGGCCGCGCGCGTCGATCACGTCCTCGAACGTGCGCACGCGCGGGCGGATCCCGCCGCTCGCGAACGTCGCGTACGCGCGCGCGAGCTCGAGCGGCGTCAAGTCGCCGGACCCGAGGGCCAAGCTCGGCACGTTCGGCAGCGGGCTCTCGACGCCGAGCCGCTGCGCCATCTCGCGGACGCGCGCGATGCCGACGACCTGCCCGAGCCGCGCCGCCGCGACGTTGTACGACTTCTCGAATGCGAGCCGCACCGGCACCGTGCCGTGGAACTGGTGGTCGAAGTTCTGCGGCTCCCAGACGTTGCGCCAAACCGGAATGCTCAGCGCGGAGTCGTCGAGCGAGCTCGCGAGCGTGATCGCCGGCGCTCCGCTCGCGGGCTCGAGCGCCGCGGCGTAGACGAACGCCTTGAACAGGCTGCCCGCGGGACGCCGCGCCTGCGTGCAGCGATCGAACTGGCTCGCGGCGTAGTCGCGCCCGCCGACGAGCGCGAGCACTTCGCCGGTCTGCGGCCGCAGCGCGACGAGGCACGCCTCGAGCCGCTGCCCGCCCTTCGGGGCGAGGAAGCGCGACTGCTTCTCCAGCCGCGCGAGCTCCTCGCTGATGACGCGCGACGCCGCGCGCTGCAGCCGCAGGTCGAGCGTCGAGTAGATGCGCAGCCCCTCGGCCGCGAGATTCTCTTCCCCGTAATAGTTGGGGAGCTCGCGCCGCAGCGCGTCGAGGAAGAAGCGCGCGTCGCGCAGGTCCGGCGTCACGGTCGCGACGCGCAGCGGCTCCGCGGTCGCCTCCGCGAACTCATCCTGCGTGACCTTCCCTTGCTGCAGCATCAGCCGCAGCACGAGGTCGCGGCGCGCCTGCGCCTGCTCCGGCGAACGGTGGGGCGAGAGCCCGTTCGGGCTCTGGATCAGTCCGGCGATCAGCGCGCACTCGGACAGCGAGAGGTCGCGAACCGGCTTCCCGAAGTAGAAGCGCGCGGCCTCGCCGATGCCATGGATCTGCGTCGAGCCGCGCTGCCCGAGGTAGATCTCGTTGAGATACGCCTCGAGAATCGCGGACTTCTCGTATCGGGCCTCGGTGATCAGCGCCATCGCGGCTTCCTGGAGCTTGCGCTTCAGGCGGCGGTCGGGCGTCAGGAAGAAGTTCTTCATCAGCTGCTGGGTCAACGTCGAGCCGCCCTGGACGAAGCTGCCGGCGCGCAGGTTCGCGGCCATCGCGCCGCCGATCCGCCAGAAGTCGAGGCCGATGTGGCGGTAGAAGCGCTGGTCCTCGACCGCCATCACCGCGCCGACCATCTGCTGCGGGACGTCGTCGATCCGCACCAGCTCGCGCTGCTCGCGATCGGGCCCGTAGTACGCGCCCACCTGCTCGGGCTCGAGGAACAGCGCGCCGATCTCGCGCTTGGTCTGCAGATCGCGGATGCCCTCGATGCTGCGGCCGTCGAGCTGGAGCGCGACGAGGCGGGCCGGCTCCGCGCGGCTCGGGTGCTCGAACGCGCGCCGGTGGATGCGCAGCTCGCCGCGCGCGAGGCTGAAGCGGCCGAGCGCCAGCGAGTTGCCGCTCGCCTCGCGGTAGCCGAGCCGCTCGAGCGTGCCGCGCAGGTCGATCAGCTCGAAATCGAGGCCCGGGTAGAGGATCAGAGGCGCGGAGAGCACGCGCGACGGCACGCGGAACAGCGTGCCCTCGAAGCGCGCGCGCACGATGCGATCGAGCTGCACGAGCTGCCGGCCGGTGATCTCGCCGAGCGCGGCGCTCGCGAGGAACAGCGCGATGCCGACCCCGCGCAGCGGCCAGCCCAGCCCCGCGAGCCAGCCGCCGCTGCGGCGCTTGTTCCTGCTGGTGGCCACGAAGCCGTCCCCCGAAGCGACGGAAGCTGACATAGAGCGACGCCCCCGGTCAGCCCCGAGTTCTTGCCGCGCATCCTCGACCGCGCAGTGAATGTGCGAAGGTGCGCCGGAGCACATGATCTGGCGCATCCGGAAGCTTCGCCGCGAAGACGTGAACGCGACGGCCGGCCTGCTCGCGCGCGCATTCGCAGACAACCCGGCGTACGCGTTCATGCATCCGCGCGTCGCGACTCGCCCGCGTGACCTGCGGCGGTTCTTCGAGCGCAACCTGATCTGGCATCTGCCGGTCGACTTCACCTGGGTGGTCGTCGACGGCGCGGACGCGCCGGTGGGCACTGCGACGCTCGAGCCGCCCGGCGGCATCCCGCACTCGCGCTGGGAGCTGTTCTCGCACTGGCTCCTGCCAGCGCTCTTCGAGCAGGGTCCGCGCACGCTGCGTCGCATGCTCGAAGCCGACCGCGCGTTCGCGCGCCTGAACCGCTGGAATGCCGAGGCTCCCGACTACTGGCACCTGCACGCGGTGGCGGTGGAACCGAAGCACCCGCGCAGCGGCGCCGGCAGCGCCACGTGCTCGGCGAGCTCGACCGCCTTCTGCCGGCGCGGCCCGCCCCGGTCATTCTGAGCACGCAGCGCGAGAGCAACGTGCGCCTCTACCAGCGCTACGGCTTCGCGGAGCGCGGCACCTTCGCGATCGGCGAGGGCAGGCCGGACGCGTTCACGAGCTGGTGCATGCGGCGGCACTGACCGACGCGGCGCGCGATGCCAGCCGTTGCGAGCGGCGCCTCTATCGCAGAGATTCCGTCGCCATGACGGCCCGCAAGCTCTGGGGCGGGCGCTTCGCGCAGGAAACGGACCCGACCGCGCTGCGCTTCAGCGCCTCCATTCAGTTCGATCGCGCGCTCGCCCGCTACGACATCCGCGGGTCGATCGCGCACGCGCGCATGCTCGGCGCGGTCGGCATCGTCAGCGCGGCGGAATCCGCGGAGCTGATCGCGGGCCTCGAGGGCGTGCTGCGCGAGATCGAGGCGGGCGAGTTCCCGTACGACGCGCAGCACGAAGACATCCACATGAACATCGAGGCGCGGCTGCGCGAGAAGATCGGCGCGGTCGCGGGCAAGCTGCACACCGGCCGCAGCCGCAACGATCAGGTCGCGACCGACCTCGCGCTGTTTCTGCGCGACGCGGCGCTCGCGGCGCTGCGCGGGATCGCGGCGCTGCGCGGCGTGCTGCTCGAGCGCGCCGCCGAGCACGTGGAGACCGTGCTGCCCGGCTACACGCATCTGCAGCGCGCGCAGCCGGTGCGGCTCGCGCATCACTGGCTCGCGTTCGAGGAGCTGCTCTCGCGCGATGCCGGCCGCTTCGCGGATCTGCGCGCGCGCATCTCGCGCTCGCCGCTCGGCGCCGGCGCGCTCGCGAGCACGACGCTGCCGCTCGACCGCGCGCAGACCGCGCGCGAGCTCGGCTTCGCGGGCCCGAGCGCGAACAGCATGGACTCGGTCGGCGCGCGCGATTGCGCGCTCGAATTCCTCGCGGCCGCGGCGATCGCGATGGTGAATCTCTCGCGGCTCGCCGAGGAGCTCGTGCTGTGGTCGACCGCCGAGTTCGGCTTCGTCGAGCTGGCCGACGCGTACTCGACCGGCTCGAGCCTGATGCCGCAGAAGAAGAACCCCGACGTGCCCGAGCTGGTGCGCGGCAAGGCCGGGCGCGCGGTCGGGAATCTGGTCGCGCTGCTGACGGTTGTTAAGGGCCTCCCGCTCACGTACAACCGCGATCTCCAAGAAGACAAGGAGCCGCTGTTCGACAGCGCGCGCACGCTCGCGGACTCGCTCGAGGTGACGGCCGGCGCGCTCGCGACGCTGCGCGTGAACGTGGAGAAGATGCGCGCCGCGGCAGAGGATCCGATGCTGCTCGCGACCGACCTCGCCGAGGCGCTCGTGCGCGAACGCGTGCCGTTCCGCGAGGCGCACGAGGCCGTCGGGAAGGTGGTCGCGCACTGCGTCGCCGCGAAGCGCGATTTGCGGCAGCTCTCGCGGGAGGAGCTGCGCGGCTTCCACGCCGCGTTCCCGGCGAGCAGCGGCGAGCTGCTCGATCTCGAGCGCGCGCTGGAGCAACGCGCGCTGCCGGGCGGAACTGCGCGCGCGCGCGTGCGCGAAGCACTCGCGGCGGCCGAGCGGCGTCTACGGGAAGAGGCGGCGGCGCTGGGGGAGAGCGCATGAGGCGCGCTGCTGCGTGGTGGTTATTGGTTGGCGCGCTGGCCGCGTGCGGCAAGTACGGACCGCCGCTGCGGGCCGAGCAGGCTGCGAAGCCGGCGCCGGCCGCCGAGGCGAGCGACGGAGCGAGCGAAGAGGCGACGCCATGAGCACGAAGCTGCGGTTCACGAAGATGCACGGCGCCGGGAACGATCTCGTCGTGCTCGACGGCCTGCGCGCGCCGCTGCCCGCGTTCGAGCCGCACGTGCGCCGGCTCGGCGATCGCCGCTTCGGCATCGGTTTCGATCAACTGCTGGTGCTGAAGCCGAGTAAGCAGGCCGACGTGCGGATGGAGATCTACGACGCGGACGGCTCGCAGGTCGAGATGTGCGGCAACGGCATCCGCTGCGTGCTGAAGTACCTGCGCGACAACGGCTACACGACGAAGGACAGCGTCACGGTCGAGACGCTCGCCGGCATCGTGACGCCGCGCTGGCAGGGCGAGCTGGTGCGCGTCGACATGGGCGCGCCGGTGCTCGCGCCGGCGAAGATCCCGACGCGGCTCGGCGACCCCGCGAGCCCGGGACCGGTGGTCGACGCCGAGCTGCGCGCAGAAGGACAGAGCTTCCGCGCGACGTGCGTCTCGATGGGCAACCCGCACTGCGTGCTCTACGTCGACGACGTCGACGCCGCGCCGGTCGAGACGCTCGGCCCGAAGCTCGAGCACCACGAGGCGTTCCCGAATCGCGTGAACGTCGAGTTCGTGCAGATCGTGAGCCGGACGCGCCTGCGCCAGCGCACCTGGGAGCGCGGCACCGGCGAGACGCTCGCGTGCGGAAGCGGCGCGTGCGCGGTCGCCGTGGCGTCGATGCTGCGCGGCGTCGTCGACCGCCGCGTCGAGATCGAGCTGCGCGGCGGCACGCTCGCGATCGAATGGGCTGGGCCGGGCCAAAGCGTCTTCATGACCGGCCCGGCGGCGACCGTCTTCACCGGCGAGATCGAAATCTGAGAAATGGCCAAATGGGGTCAGACCCCGTTTGGCCAAATGGGAGGGGGTCCGATGTTCCGCGGCGTCTTCACAGCGCTCGTCACTCCGTTCCGGAATGGGACCGTGGACGAGGACGCGCTGAAGAAGCACGTCGAGGAGCAGATCGCGGCCGGCGTCGACGGCGTCGTGCCGTGCGGCTCGACCGGCGAAGCGGCGACGCTCTCGCACGCGGAGCACAAGCGCGTCGTCGAGCTGGTCGTGCAGACCGTCGCGAAGCGCGTGCTGGTGATCGGCGGCGCCGGATCGAACTCGACCGCGGAGGCGATCGAGCTGACCTCGGCGGCGAAGGCGGCCGGCGCGGACGGCGCGCTCTTGATCTCGCCCTACTACAACAAGCCGACACAGGACGGTGTCGTCGCGCACTACACGGCGATCGCGCGCGCAACGCGCTTCCCGCTCGTCGCGTACAACATCCCCGGCCGCACGGCTTCCAACCTGCTGCCGGACACGATCGCGCGGCTCGCCGAGATCGAGCAGGTCGTCGGCGTGAAGGAGTCCTGCGGCGACCTCCATCAGATCTCTCAGGTGATCGCGCGCGTGCCGAGCGATTTCTCGGTGCTCGCGGGCGACGACTGGGCCGCGCTGCCGATGCTCGCGATCGGCGGCGCCGGCGTGATCTCGACCTGCTCGAACCTCGTGCCGCGCGAGATGTGCGAGCTGGCCCGCGCGTTCGCGCGCGGCGACCACGCGCGGGCGCGCGAGCTGCACTACCGGCTGCTGCCGCTCTGCGACGCGCTGTTCAGCGAGACCAACCCGATCCCGATCAAGGCCGCGCTCGCGCTGCGCGGCAAGCTCGAGGACGAGCTGCGCCTCCCGCTGCTCCCGATGACCGCGCCCAATAAGAAGCGGCTCGAGCTCGCGATGAAAGAGTTCGGCGGGCTGCTGTGACGAGCGCCGCTCGAGCTCGCGTCCTGCTGCTGGGCGCGATGGGAAAAATGGGAGAGCGCGTGCGCGCCGCGCTCGCCGACGATTCCGCGCTCGTGCTCGGCGCGGCGCTGGAGGCGCCGTCGCATCCGGCGCTCGGGAGCGAGCTCGCGCCGGGCGTGAAGCTGGGCGCGGACCTAGCCGCTGCGCTCGCGAACGCGGACATCGCGCTCGCGTTCGCGACGCCGGCCGCGACGCTCGCGCTCGTGCGCGCCGCTGCCGAGCGCGCGCTGCCGTGCGTCGTCGGCACGACCGGCCTCGGCGCCGAGCAGCAGCGCGAGCTGGAGGCGCTCGCGAAGCGCAGCGCGCTGCTCGTCGGCGCGAACTTCTCGGTCGCGGTGAACGTGCTCCAGCACCTGACGCGCGAGGCAGCGCGCCTGTTACCCGCCGAGGACTACGACGCAGAGATCGTCGAGATGCATCACGTCTCGAAGGTGGACGCGCCGAGCGGTACCGCGCTCGAGCTTGCGAGCGCCGTCGAGCAGGGCCGCGGCGCCGGCCGCGGCCGCGTGCTCGCACGCGAAGGCCACACCGGCCCGCGCCCGCGCGGTGCGATCGGCATCCAGACGCTGCGCGGCGGCGACAATCCGGGCGAGCACACCGTGATGTTCGTCGGCCGCGGCGAACGCATGGAGCTCGTCCACCGCGCCGCGACCCGCGACCACTTCGCGCACGGCGCCGTGCGCGGCGCGAAGTGGCTGCTCGGCAAGCCGCCGGGGCTCTACGGAATGGCCGAGGTTCTCGGCTTGGCCTGACTCGCGCTTATCAGGGTGCCGCAAACGCCTCCTCGCTGGTGAATCCTGAAGCAATCATGAGTCACCCGCACGGCGGCCTGACGGCACTCCTGAAGCGGGTTGAGGCGCTCCGCTGCTCCAGGCAGACTGAGCATGCGCCGATGGCGTAGCTGCGGGGCTCGAGGCTGTTCGAAATGCGGGACGTCGCCACCAGGACGCTCGAGGTGCTGGGGATGCTGTACGAGACGGCGTCCCACCTCGATGGCTGGCCGCGCGCGCTCGATGCGATCTCCGAAGTCATCGGCAGTAATGGCGCGCTCTTGTTCGTCCAGGACGACGGACCGCGCGAGCTCCACATCTCGGCGGCCTCCAGCCGCTACGAGCCCGTGGACGTCCAGCAATACCTGCGCTCATTGGTGAAAGGCGATGAAGCGCGGTGGCTTCGCGTCCTGGACGAGCTGCCGCCGCGCACGATCCAGACTGACGCGGATATCTGGCCGGATCGGAACGTCTACGACGCGATGCCGTCGGTGAGCTTCCTGCGGGCGCTGAAGCTCTATCACCGCGTCGCCGTGCGGCCGTGTGTCCACGGCGGGTGGAAAGATTCGCTCGCGTTGCTGTTCCACGCGGGTCGCGAGGGCATCCAGCCCAGCGAGATGCGGCGGCTCGCGTTGCTCGTCCCGCACCTCGCGCGTGCCATCGAGATGCAGCGCCCGTTCCAGCTGCTGTTAGGCAGGTTCGGCACAGCGCTGGCGCTGCTCGACCGCCTCGGCATCGGCGTGGCGATCGTGCGCGGGCACGCCGAGCTCGTGATCTCGAACCGCGAGGCGGATCGCATCCTCGGCATGGCGGATGGACTGAGCCGAGATCGGCGCTCCCGGATCGTCGTCCGCGACGCGAACGCCGCCGCCCGCCTCGGTGCAGCGCTGCGTCGCGCCGAGAGCGCGGCGCGGCTCGAGTCGAAGGCGGGAGACGCCACGATCGAGATCTCCCGCCGCTCCGCGCTCGAGCCGTATCTCATCGACGTCACTCCGTTCCGCGACGGCGGCAGCGAGATCGGAACCGTGTTCGCCGGCGTGCTGCTGATCCTGATCGACCCGGATCACCGCGAGATGGTGTCCGTGCAAGGACTGGCGCGCAGCTACGGCCTGACTCCGGCAGAAACGCTCGTCTGCCGCTTGATCGCCCAAGGGATTCCGCTGCGGCAGATCGCGGAGATTCGCGGGGTCACCCTCGATACCGTGAAATCTCAATCGCGCTCGATCTACGCGAAGACCCGAACGCGAAACCGCCGCGAGCTCGTTCGCCGCGCGCTGAGCATCGTCCCGCCGCTGCTCGACAAGGGTGGGAAACGGATCAACTGAGCGCGGGCTTCACCCTTAAGGGTGATTCGGCCGCAGTCACGGCTCCCCAAGCTGGCGCCGCGCGCTCCGACCGTCGGCGCGCGTTGGTCTCGAAACGTCGGCCGAAGACCTCGGCCCTGGGGAGATGGAGATGCTGAAACGCTCGCTCGACTCGATCGCCCGCGGCGCACTCGCCGCCTCGTTCATCGTGCTCTTGGCTGGAGCCGCGCATGCCGACAGCTTGCTCGTCGGCAACCTCGCCGAGCCGGTCCGCGCCGCGACGCCGATCGGGAACCCGCAGTACTTCGCAGCGCAATCCTTCGCCGTCGATGCAAGCTACGACCTCACCACGATCATCGCGCTGATGGGCAACGCCGTCGGCGCGGATGCCGTGGTCGAGCTGCGCAGCAGCGACGCGCTCGGCGAGATCGATCTCAGCGCGAGCGGTCTCCTCACTTCGTTCGCCGTTCCGGACCTGACCGGACCCGCGGCGACTCGCAGCTTCACACCGAACGGTGCCGTTCAGCTCAGCGCCGGCGTGCAGTACTGGTTCGTGGTCGGAGTGAACAGCGGCGGCCTCGACTGGTTCTACGCCGACAGCAACAACTACGCGGGCCCGGGCGCGATTCTCACCTTCGCCGACTCGAGCGACGCGGGCGCCACCTGGATCTACGGCAGCGACTTCCCGTTCTTCATCGAAGTGCGCGGCGACGCAGTGCCCGAGCCGGCGCCGATGCTGCTGCTCGCGCTCGGCCTCGGCGGGCTGCTGTGGTGCGGGCACCGTGGCGACGTCGGGCGCTCACATCGTCGCGCGGGGATCGCGCGCTGATTTGGCCGCTCACCCGCCAAAGCTCGAAGGCCCCGCGGCGTCGCCGCCGCGGGGCCTTCTCGTACCTGCGCGCGAGCAGCGCGCTGCGCTTCGACTAGCAGTCGTAGTACAGCTCGAACTCGTGCGGATGCGGGCGCATGCGCATCGGGTCGATGTCGTTGTCGCGCTTGTAGGCGATCCACGACTCGACCAGATCGCGCGAGAACACGCCGCCCTGGAGCAGGAAGTCGTGATCCGCTTCGAGCTCGCGCACGGCCTCGTCGAGCGAGCCCGGCATGGTCGGAACGTTCTTCGCCTCTTCTGCGGAGAGCGCGTAGATGTTCTTGTCGAGCGGGTCGCCGGGGTTGATCTTGTTGATCACGCCGTCGATGCCGGCCATCAGCATCGCCGCGAACGCGAGGTACGGATTGCAGGCCGGATCCGGGTATCGCACCTCGACGCGCTTCGCCTTCGGGCTCTGCGAGTAGGTCGGAATGCGGCACGACGCGGAGCGGTTGCGCGACGAGTACGCGAGGTTCACCGGCGCCTCGTAGCCGGGCACCAGCCGCTTGTACGAGTTCGTCGTCGGATTCGAGAACGCCGCGATTGCGCGCGAGTGCTTCAGGATTCCGCCGATGTACCAGAGCGCCATGTCGGAGAGGCCCGCGTAGCCGTTGCCGGCGAACAGCGGCTTGCCGTCCTTCCACAGCGACTGGTGCGTGTGCATGCCCGAGCCGTTGTCCTTGAACAGCGGCTTCGGCATGAA
>Ga0187894_10004870_pt1 | contig 14083 bp, 11 predicted proteins | sample GBC1701081metaG_FD_136650 | JGI IMG/M metagenome (GOLD analysis project Ga0187894, IMG submission 136650) | White microbial mat communities from a lava cave in the Kipuka Kanohina Cave System on the Island of Hawaii, USA - GBC170108-1 metaG ...
GCATTTGGGTTCTTAAATGCTTGACAAGAAACGATCCTCTGGTAAACTGCGAGCGATCATAAATCAACGTTTATTTAGTAAACGATTGTTGATCGGAGATCCTGCCAATCAACACAAATAGTTTCTTATTCTTGTGCCTGGCAAATTCGTCCTTTATCTCTAATTTTGGCTGATTTTGGCGAGCATCAGTTCGACACCTCTAGGACGAGAAGTTCGAAGTCCCAGTTCCGCCTTGTCACTTCGGGCTGTCGGCGACGTCGGTCTGGTAAACGACACAATCACTAACAAAAGAATCAAAAATGGTCTGAAGGGAGAAATGTATGACTAAGGCAAAAGCAGCCCCGCTAAAGTTGTATTCGCTCGTTACCGCAGTGTTGGTTGCAATGGTTTTCGCGATTTCCGGATACAGCCAGGGAGTCACCAGTATCGCGGGGCGAGTTACGGATCCGAGCGGCGCGGTAGTGGCCGGAGCGCAAGTCACCGTGACAGACGTGAAGACGGGTTTTTCGCGTACGGCCGTGTCCAGTGAGGAAGGCTACTACACACTTCTATCGTTGCGACCCGCCGAATACAAAATGACGATAGAAGCTCCGGGGTTTCGGCGTTACGAGCGGGGAGGCATCATTTTACAAGTGGATCAAGCGGCGACCGTGAGCGTAGTAATGGAAGTAGGGGTTACTACCGATACGGTGGTTGTGCAGGCCGACGCCAACCGGGTTGATCTACAGACTCCGACGCTGAAGCAGGTGGTGGAGGAAAGACGCATAAACGAGTTGCCCCTGGATGGGCGTAACGCCGCGACATTGGCGTTGCTGGTAGCCGGGGTCAGCGAATCTCCGTCAGACGGCGCCACGCAGTGTTGTGACAAGACAGTGCCGGGCGCCGTGGCGTATACGACCAACGGCTCGCGCCAGAATCAGATCAACTTCAAGTTGGACGGCGCGGACAATATGGACGGCTATACCAACGTCAATCAGCCCTTTCCATTCCCCGATGCGCTGCAGGAATTCAGCGTCCAAACGAGCAACTACAGCGCGGAACTCGGCTCGCAATCGGGCGGGGCGGTCAACGTCATTACAAAGTCGGGCACAAACCAGTTTCATGGGAATGGTTTTGTCTATCACCGCAACGAAGTGCTGAACGCTCGCAATTTCTTTTCGCCTGTCCGCGACAAACTGAAACGCACTCAGTACGGCGGCACAGTAGGAGGACCGATCATCAGGAATCGAACCTTCTTCTTCGTGGGCTATCAGGGCACCGAGCTGCGCAATATCAGAACGGCCGGGTCGTCGGTCATTCCGACCATCGCCAATATGTCGGGAGATTTCTCGGCGCTGCTGGACCCCAACAATCCCGCTAACCCATTGGGTCGCGCAACCTATCTCAAAGACCCGCTCAAGACGGGCACATGCAGCGCCAGCAACCAAGCCGCCTGTTTCCCAGGCAATATCATCCCGACCAACCGCTTCGATCCGGCCGCGCTGAAGATACTGAAGTTCGTGCCGGAAGTCGGCCAAACCGGCGGCGCGGGCCGAGTGCAGTTTCCACGTCCCATCCGCAATGACAACAAGTCCATCGTTTTCCGCCTGGACGACAACTTGACGGCGAAGGATCGGCTCACGGGGCGTTACAATTTTGAAGACTACGACGAGGCCTCCACCTACAACGGCATCAGCATCGTGACGCTCAACCCGGAGGCGGTCACGCGTTCACAGAACGCGCTGATACAGGAGTCGCACACGTTCCGTCCGAACCTGATCAATGAGTTCCGGGTCAGCTATGCTCGAGTCCACAGCGACCGGCGGCGGCCCAAGATCGAAGGCGCCACTTCCACCGACGTGGGCATTAACGATCGTTTTCTCCCGGAGACCGGGGAGACCTTCGGCGTTGACGTGCGCAACTTCTTTCAGATTTCCAACACCACCAGGCTCTTTATCATCCGCAACTCCTATATGGCCAATGACGACGTCAAGTGGGTGAAGGGCCGGCACAACCTCGCCTTCGGCGGAATGTATCAGCTCAGCAAGGTGGACCTCGCGTTGCCCAGGACCATTCCTTTCATGCGCTTCGAGAGTAACAATCTCGGCACCAGCTATGCGATCGCCGATTTCCTGATCGGCCAGGTGAGCGGCTTCTTTACGCAGGGGCTGGAGCAGGAGCGCCGCAACAAGGGCTGGTTCTTTAGTCTCTACGCCCAGGATGATTTCCGCGTCACGCCCAGACTTTCCCTGAGCCTGGGTCTGCGTTATGACCCGTACTTTACCTGGGGCAGTCCGACCAACCAGGTCCGGCTCTTCAGCATTCAGGACGCCTTGGCCGGCAAACGCTCGCGGGTCTTCGTCAACGCGCCGGCGGGCCTGTCTTTCCCGGGCGATCCGGATTTCCCGAAGAACGGCGCGACGGGCGATCACAACAATCTGGCGCCACGCCTGGGCTTTGCCTACGCGCTGACCGGCGATGGCAAAACCAGTCTGCGCGGCGGGGCGGGTATCTACTACGACCAGCGTCCTCCGGCCATCACGTTTAACGCCTTTCAGGGCATCTTCCCCTGGTCGTTCACCTACACGCTGACTCCGCCGCCGGGGCCATTGAGCGATCCATTGCGCGGCGCCCAGCTGCCCGTTTTCGAGATTCCGCCCACGCGCAACGCGCCGTTCCCGAGCGCGATCAGCGGCGGCAACTCTCTGGCGCCGTATGAAAAGTCCACCAGCCCGATCACCTATAACTGGAACCTGACAATCGAGCGCCAGTTGATAGCGAGCACGCTGGCGCGCGTCAGCTATGTCGGGAGCCGCTCCAATCACATCGGCGTCCCAATCGAGTTGAACCCGGGAAGGTACATTCCCGGCAGCACGCTGCCTCTACAGGATCGGCGCGCGATCTCCACTATCAGCGGCGTTCGCCAAACCAGCCAGGAAGCGAACTCGATCTATCACGGGTTCCAGGCCGCCCTGGAAAAACGTTTTTCGAGTGGCAACAGCTTTCTGGATCGAACCACGTTGTTGGCCAGCTACACTTTCTCGAAGAGCATGGATGACTTTCCGCACGGCGCCGACCCGACGGGCAATACGGGCGGGAGCGATGTGGCCACGCTGCCCTTCTATGACCCCAACCGGCGCGACCTCGAATATGGGCCTTCGCGGTTTGATCGCAAGCATCGTTTCGTCGCTTCCTACATCTGGGATCTTCCTCGGCTGCGGGATCAACACCTGTTGCTCCGGAATGTGATCGGCGGCTGGCAGACTACCGGAATTTTCCAGTATCAGACCGGCTTGCCCCTCACTGTGCTCGCCGGGCAGGACCGTTCTCAAACGGGGATCAACCAGGATCGCGCTCAGTTTTTGGGTGGCGCCGCTTACGGGGCAGGTGGGTGCAGGCCAGGCGAAGCGCCCTGTGTTGACTTCCTCAACCCGGCGGCGTTCGGACTGCCCGCGCTCGGTTCGGCGGGCAATGCGGGCAAGGGGATGCTGCGCGGCCCGAACTTCTGGACCTGGGATATGGGGTTCCTGAAGAACGTCCAGGTGACCGAGCGGATGCGCGTGCAGTTGCGGGTGGAGTTTTTCAACATCTTCAACCACGCCAATTTCATCCCTCTCGCGGGGCAAGGCGAATTCAATTATTCCCAGGCAGGCTTCGGAGGCCTCCGCAGCGCCGGCGATCCCCGCATTGGTCAGGCCGCGCTCAAGCTCTATTGGTAGCGGGCGGGAATCAATGGATTGTGTGAGTTTCCTCTACCGCCGCAGGTCTGCCACAGCGCAAAGGGAACGCGGAGAGATTGCCAGGGGGCTCTTTTCTCTTCTCTCTCTCTCTTTCTTTCCGCGAAGTCTTCGCGCTGCGGCGACGCTGCGGCGGCGAACTCATAGCGGTTTTGCGCTTGGATGCGACGAGAGTAGCCGCTAGCCAGACCGTGAGGGAGGGCGTGGATACTGAATCCACGCCCTCCCTCACGGCTTATAAGGAACTTTGGAAAATGGCTATTCAATATGGAGTCAACACGTGGGTATGGACTTCGCCGCTGACAACAGAAAGCGCGCGTGAATTGATACCCAAAGTCAAAGCGATGGGTTTCGATCTATTCGAAATCCCGCTCGAAGACCTGTCATTGTTGGACGCCGTGACAATCAGGCGACTGCTCGCCGACCACGGCTTGGCCGCCAGCGCCTGCGGCGCCTTTGGGCCGACGCGGGATCTGAGCAGCGACGATGCGACGACCTTCATCAATGCGTTCGATTATATTCATCAGTGTCTGGTCTTCTGCCGTGATGTGGGCGCGCGCATCTTCGCCGGGCCGATGTATGCGGCGGTTGGAAAAGCCCGGCTGCTGTCGCCGGATGAACGAAAGGTCGAGTTCGACCGCTCGGTCTCCGGGTTGAGGGCGATGGCGGCGATGGCGGCGGATTACGGCGTGACGCTCGGTATCGAGCCGCTCAATCGCTTTGAGACCGATATGGTCAACACCGCCGCGCAGGCTGTGGCGATGTGCGACGCCATCGCCCATCCGGCCGCGCAGATCATGCTGGACGGGTTTCACATGAACATCGAAGAGACCAACATCGCCGAAGCCATCCAACTCGCGGGCCATCGGCTGTGTCACGCGCAGGTCAGCGACAGTCATCGCGGCGCGCCCGGCGCGGGACTGATGCGATGGGATCAGTTCAAGGCGGGGCTGGAAACGATCAACTACCAGGGCGCCGTCGTGATCGAATCTTTCACCCCGGGCGTGAAAGAGATCGCCCGCGCGGCGGCCATCTGGCGACCGCTGGCCCCGTCGCAGGATGCGCTGGCGCAGGATGGATTGAGGTTTCTGAAAGGACTGCTGTGAGGGGGCGCTGGTTTAAGCGCTGACGGAAAATTTTTGAGATTTAGCCGTGTTTCATTTTCCATTTTCCATATTACGTTTGTTATTTGTCATTGCCGGAACCGAACGGCGAGCGGCAATGACAAATAACAAACGTAATATGGAAAATGGAAAATGAAACACGGCTAAATCTTTGCCTGGCTACTTATGAAGAAACATCTCGGGTTGATCTTGCTCATTGCCGGCGCCCTCTCGCTGGCGGGAGTCGCGCGCTCAAAACCCATCCGGATCTTTGACGGCAAAACCTTCAACGGTTGGGAAGGGAATCTCAAAATCTTCAGGATCGAGCAGGGCGCGATTGTCGGCGGATCGTTGCAAGCCAAAGTGCAGCGCAATGAATTCCTCTGCACGACGAAGGAATATTCTGACTTCGCGCTACGGCTGAAATTCAAGCTGCTGGGCGATCCGCAGGGGGCGAACGCGGGCATTCAGTTTCGCACCGAACGGATTCCGAATCACCACGAAGTCATCGGCTATCAGGCTGACATCGGACAGAACTACTGGGGCGCGTTGTACGACGAATCGCGCCGCAAAAAAGTATTGGCTGGCCCCGCGACTGAAGACATTCCGAAGCTCTTCAAACCAAACGACTGGAATGAATATGTCATCCGCGCCGAGGGTAGACGCATCCGCCTGGAACTGAATGGCCGCCAGACGGTGGATTACACCGAGCCTGACCCTGCCATCAAACAAACCGGATGTATCTGCCTGCAAATTCATGGCGGCCCGCCGAGCGAGGCCTGGTACAAAGACATTACGCTGGAACCGCTGCCCGCCAGGCAATGAGTTTGGAGTGTCATCGAGACAGAAATCGAAACATTTCCCAATGCGTCAAAGGCCACATCCTGCTTTGCCTCGAAGGCGAATTACACACATCTCAAACTAACACCGTCAATGAAAAGCCATTGCTTTCTACTTCTGCTTTTACTCAGCGCCGTCACGTCCAGTGTTGGCGGTCGGGCCTTCCAGTTCTTTGAACCTCTCCAACCGCCGCGCCCCATCCAGGTGATGGCGCATCGGGGCGCGTCGGGGCAAGCGCCGGAAAACACGCGGCCCGCGTTGCAACGCGCGATTGAAGACGGCTTCGAGTGGGCCGAGATTGATCTGCAATTGACACGCGACGGCAAACACGTCCTTTATCACGATAGCCAGCTCGACAGTAAAACCAATGGCGCGGGCCGAATCGCGGATTATTCCGTGGCCGATCTCAAGCGACTGGACGCCGGTTCCTGGTTCGCGCCGCGTTATGCGGGAGAACGCCTGCTCACCTTACAAGAAGCCTTCGAAATCGCGCGCGGCAAAATCAATTTCTATCTTGACTGCAAAGCCATCAACCCGGAATCGCTTGTACAGGAAATCCTTGAGGCGGGGATGGAGCGGCAGGTCGTCGTCTTCAGCAACCCCGACACGCTTGAGCGCGTTCGCGCGGCTTCCAAAGGGCGCGTTCCCGTCATGCCGAAATGGCGCCCGGCCAATGGCATGGGCGATTGGCTTACCCGTTTGCAACCCGCCGCGGTGGAAATTGACGCGAACGAGATAACGCCCGAAATCTGCCGCGCCTTTCACCGGAAAGGAATCAAGGTTCAAGCAAAGACGCTGGGGAAAGAATGGGATCGGCCGGAAGTATGGGACAAAGTCATTGCGGCGGGAGCCGATTGGCTTCAGACGGATTTGGCCGAAGAGATCATCGCGCGTTCATTGTGGCAGCGCATTCCCAAGCGTCCCGTGCGCATCTCGCATCATCGCGGCGCCAACCGGTACGCGCCCGAAAACACGCTTCCGGCGTTCGAGAAATCAATTCGTCTAGGGGCGGACTTTGTCGAGTTCGACGTGCGCGCGACCAGCGACGGCCAGTTCTTTCTTCTGCACGACGCCGACCTGCGCCGCACGACAGACAGCGCCGGCCCTTTCCGGGATTTTTCCTCGACAGTTGTGCGCGGCCTGGACGCAGGCTCCTGGTTCGGCAGACCCTTTGCCGGCGTGAAGCTTCCCACGCTGGATGAGTTTCTCTCGGCCGTGGCGGGGAGAGTGGACCTCTATTTCGACGCCAAAGACATTTCACCCGAAAGCCTCTCGGCGGCGGTCGAGGAGTACCACGTTTCTGATCGCACGGTCGTCTATCAGGGCGTCAAGTATTTGCAAAAGCTGCGAGCGTTGAACCCGCGTATCCGCGCCCTCCCGCCGCTCAATGATCCGGCGGAATTGGAAACGATAGCCGCGGAGCTGAAGCCTTATGCTGTTGACGCGCGCTGGGAAATCCTCTCGAAAGATTTCATTGAGCGTTGTCATGCGAAGGGGATACTGGTCTTCTCAGATTCCCTGCGCAACCACGAGAAGATTGAGGATTTTGAAAAAGCCATCAGTTGGGGAATTGACCTGATTCAGACCGACCATCCACTTCGACTCATGCGCGCCATCGAAAGGCAAAAAGCAACACGAAGGGCCAAAGGGTAGCTCCACATTTAACCGCGTTTGAATTGTTGCGGCGTGAAGCCGAACATTTTTTTCACTTCATTGGTCAGGTGCGATTGATCGTAAAAAGCGAGCGCGCAGGCGGTTTGCGCGATGCTGTAATTGCGCTTCAGCAATTCAAGGGCTTTGGTGGCGCGCGCGTTTTTGTGAAAGCGCATCGGCGTGAGACCTTCATACGAATTGAACAAACGGATCAACTGAAATTTATCAACGCCGGCGGCGGCGGCCACGTCATCGAGCGTCAAACGTTTGTCGAGGTTGTCCAGTAAAAATTCGCGCGCTTTGGCGACCAGATACGGGCGCGATTTTGCCCGTAAAAATTGTGAATCATCGGCGGCGTTGGAAATGATGGATGAAAAAAACAGCAATAGATGCTCTTCAGCGACGGCGGCGTGATCCGCATAAAAAGCCTTGATGCAGCGTAGGAAATGTTTCTTCGCCCCCTCCGCCGTCACATAAGGATATTCGATAGCCAGCCGCTTTACCCGCGCCTCGCCCAGCAAATGATTCAACGTCCGAAGATCGGGATAAATCGCGGCGTATTTCCAATCGCCGTTTTTGTGCGGCGCGCCAGTGTGAATTTCGCCGGGCGGGACCGCCACGACGCATCCCGTGCCCGCCGTTTCAAGCCGGCGTCCGAACACAAAATCATGAGCGCCCGCGAAATTGACGCCGAACACGAACTGGTCGTGGGAATGTTTTTCAAACGCTTGTCTGCGAAAATCGCCCGCGACGAACAGCATTTCGCCGAGCGAGGCGATGCGTTTGACGGTTGTTTCATATGGGAGGCGTTTCATCGAGTTGGCGTTTTACAGTAATGATTTCGGTCAGCAACCCATCAATCGTCGCCGCCGTTACGTGCATGATTCAAGCCCAGCATTTCGCTCAGCCAGCCCAGCGTGATTTTTTCCAGTTCCGTGTTCGCTGGCGAAGACTTCCAATTCATCCCATTGGAATTCACCGCCGCGATCAGCAACTCCGCGATCAACGCCGGCTCTGAGGTGGTCGAATTGAAATACGCCATAAATCCCGGATGATTCCAGTGCGCCAGGCCAGGCGCGATTTTGCCGGCGAATTCGCGGAGAATGTCCGCGAGCGCAATTCCTTCGACAGGACATTGCGTGGGAAATAATCGGGAAATTTCTCCGGGTTGAAGATCAGGCGTGACCGCGTATTGCGGCAAATGGTCGAAGTAATCCGCAACCCAATCACACGCGGCGGCCAAAGCAGGTTTTAAAATCGTGGTTTCCATATCTTTTCGCTCGCGCCGAAAAGATAACGGAAAGACAACGGCAGGGTCTTGGAAGAAATTGACAATTTGCCGCGCAACCGCTGATGTTAGGACATCTTTGCAAAGTGGGCCTCATTCGAGGGAGTGCGGAGTGGAAGCAAAAAGGGCAAAAAGGCCAGACTTTTGCCTTTTTTGCCCTTTTTGCTTCCTTCCCGCCTACAACTTTAGCTTGATTAAGTAACTGTCGCTCAACGGCGCTTTTCTTGCTCGTTTCCCACCTCTCCCGAATTCCACCGGCTCGAATTCGATGTTCGCCAGGCAGTATAAATAACCTGCTTCAATATGCAGACACCTTGGATCATTGAAGAATTCGTGATCCGATAACAAAGCTTCCGTGCGTATTATTCCGTCTTCAGCTTTATTCAGGGTGTATTTCTTCAAAACGTTGGCGCCGACGCCGTACAAACAACCTTCATAGTATTTGAGTCCGTCGTTGCCTGCCGTGGCGAGGTCCCTGAAAGAGGAAAAACTCTTTGTCTTTAGGTCGAAAAACCTGATTCCCCCGTCATAAGAAGTCGAGAACAGCCTGGAGCCGTCGGCGGACAGATCAATCCCATGCACCCACGATAAATCCTTGTGCTCAACCAATTGTTTCAAGCTGTCCGCGGGATCGTTCGTGTTGACGGTATAAATGCTCGATTTCAACGTATCCGACACGTATGCGATTCCGTTTTTCTTTTAGAGAGACAACGACGATTTCTTTTTTATCCCAACTGCCCAGATAGGCTTTTTCCGTTTTCAGGTCAATCGCCAATCCTTTGAACCTGAACTCCCGGCCTGTTTCGAGCTTAATCACTTCAATGCCACCGGACTGTGGCGATTGTCCTGCACGGGTATGGGTTGAACCTGTGTCTTTTATCGGGAAGAGCGGGCTGGCTTTTTGATGGGCGCAGCCAGCGGAGAAAAAAAACGCGGCGACAACCGGCAAAAATCGCAGGTATCGGTGGTATATGGCAATCTGAATCATCGAGCCACGCGATTTAGTGATGGTCATAAGCATTCAATGCGTCTCCAGGCGCAGCGGAATTCGCATCGGCCCGTTACAGCGATCGCGCCAACTCAGTCTGCGCTAGACCGGCTGACGATCCGCGAGATTAAATTCGCCAAGCGGCTTGGCGCGTCCGTTCAATACCACATCAATCCGATGTCTTCCGGCGTAATGCTTACGAGTTGTCATCTCGGTTAAGGCAATGATCTTCCTGAGTTGTACGGTCTCCTTGGGATCAAACTCAAAAGTTTTTAGTTTGAAAACCTTGGCTCCGGTCTTTCCATTAGCCTTCACGAAATGGACGCGGAGATCCACCAGCGCTCGCTGCCGCGCCGAACCCGTGTTTGTGATTTCAAAGGTAATTTCCACCGAGTCCCCGATCCTGGGCCGTCTGGGCGTGATGCTCACTTTGCCGATTGAAACGTTTGCTTCATCACCGAATCCCAGCGTCTCAAGAACTCCTGGATCGGCGCGCTTCACGGCTGAGCGTAACGCGTGACGGATAAGCCAGCGCCTCTCTTCCGTTGCGTTCCTCATCCACTCGCGCGCGGTTTCGACAAGCAGCGACGGATGATCTTTGCCGATGTCATTCAGATTGTTCGCTACGGAGCGGCGCACATAAAGTTCCGGGTCGTCCTTGAGCAATTCAAGCAACGCCAAGACCGGGCGAGGGTCTTTCTGAAACATCCGTAAGCGAGGCGCCCACGGCAAGCGAGGCCGGGTTCCCTCCGATACCAGGCGTCGAACATGGGGACTTTCGTCATGCGCCCACTTTTCGAGGCGGGCAAGGGTCGCATCGAGATACCGTTCCAGGAATGGGCGAATGCTGAACTCGGCGGAGAATCGCTGCGTTAACTCATATTGAGCGTTCATCGAAGCCTCGAAGTGATCGAGTCCGTATTTCGCAACAAAGCAGACGTGTGGAAGATACAGGAAGGGCTCCATCCCGAAGTTTTCGGTCTTTTCAAGTTTCGGGCCGAGCGAGGCAATCAGAATTTCGACGGCTTCTTCGTAATTGGGAGGCAGATGACGGCGTAGCGCCTCTGCGATTTTCCATCCACGCGGCGTGATGTCGAGCGCCTCATATCCATCAAGAGCCTCTCGGACAAAAGCATCCGCTGAGAACGCTTGAGAGACTCCGAAGATCATCCCGGCGATCCTGCCGGGCACATCGGCTCCGAATTGATTCTTGAGTTTTTCAGCCATGCATAACTCCTAACGATTTCGCCCAACACAACTCTTAAATCATGACTTGCCACACTGAAGGCATGCAAATCAACGGTGCGCGCGCCATCAGTACCACGCGCGTAGCGCCAGCCCGGGCCATCATCTCGGCTTTCAGATAACCGCCGTCCATCGGCGACTTCCCCGCCTTCAATGAAGTTTTTTAGCAGTCGTTCAGCCCCGGAGGGGCTGAGCTGTTACGTTTTTTCTATTTTCATCGGGAAAACAGCAAAAACTTTATTTACAGCGTACTTAGTGGGATTTCGACTGTGGACGGGCATTCGCCGTTTCAGCGAAGATTTGCTTCATAATGGAATCGAGCGCGTGAAGCTTCGCGACAACGGGCCGGACTCGGATCATGCGGCCGAGTTCAAAGCATTGATCCGAACGCGCGTCATAGGCGGCCCAGCGCGGGAGGTTCGCAGTATTCGGGTCGCCCGTTTTTGCGAACTGCGTCCAGTAAGCGCGCATGACCTCGCCGAATTTTTTGTCGTCAGGGCTGCGCTCCCAATCATTCGGGAACGAATCGCTTAAAAACCAAAGCTCTTCCCCGTGGTGCGCGCCGAATTGCGCCCGCTTGCCTCTGCCAGCGTAGGAAAAATAGTACAGATAGGCTTTTTGGCCGGCGCGCGTCATAGCGCGCGCCATTGAGCGCGCTCCATAAGCAAAGACATCATTCTGGAGTTGCAGGAATTGGCCCGGCGCATCGGCGTCCGACGCCGCCGGATATAATTGGAATTCCTGATCGGCATATTTGCCGGCGTCCGCAAGTAGATACCGCCGATATTGCTCGACGGTTTTCGGGCCACTGTGTCCGACAAATATCGTCGCTTCATCGGTCGTGCTGCCGACGAGAACGGGAATGCGGAGTTGTTTGCCTTCGGCGAATATTTTTGCGGGTTGCTCCGGGATTACCCATCCGTCAACGACGGCGTCAAGGCTCAACTGTGAATCCCCACCCCACACCTCCAGAATCTTATCAGCAGGTATGTCGCGGAGCTTTTGCAAGAGGCGAGGCTCATTTGCAATCCCCAAATCGTTTGCCAGGCGTTCCCCCGCGCCTTCACCGCTGCCGGTGATCGAGTTGTACGCAAGAGGGGCGCGGATGTCCCGGTTGAGAATGCCCTGGCAATCCCCGCTTTGCATGATCGCCCCCTGAAACAGACCTTTCGCCAGCGGAGACGCCATCAGCAGGCAAGTATCAACTGCGCCGGACGAGTGGCCCATGACGGTGATCCGTCCGGGATCGCCGCCAAAGCGCGACACGTTTTCACGCACCCACTTGAGCGCGTGCAACTGATCGAGGAGGCCGTAATTTCCGGAAGTGTGGTGTTCGGACTCTGCCGTCAGCGCCGGATGCGCGAGAAATCCGAGCGGGCCGAGGCGATAGTTGACGCTCACGACAACAACGCCCAGACGTGACAGGGCTGGCCCGAGCGGAGTGTAATGACTTACGCCAGCCTTGTTGCTCCCGCCGTGAAACCAGACGATGACAGGTTGTTTCGCGCTCGCGGAAAGTTTCGTCGTCCAGATGTTCAGGCAGAGACAATCTTCATTCCAGATCAAATTCGGAAGCCAACGGGCGGGAAGCTGCGGGCATGCCGCGCCGAATTGCGTCGCCTTGCGCGCGCCAGCCCATTTACTTACCGGCCGCGGCGGTCTCCAGCGTAGTTCTCCGACGGGCGCCGCCGCGTACGGCACGCCGAGAAACGCCACTTCATTTGGCGCTGAACCGAAATGTATTCCTTCGAGGACGCCGGCTTCCAGCGTCACCGTCGGCGGCGGGGAATTCAGCGCGACAGCTGAGCGCCCCGGGTTAGTGAGAACGAACGCGAGACAACATGCTATAAGCCAATGGAAGTGTCGGCGCATGGATGCCACCTTTCTTTGCCCTGGAAAATCTTTTTCACACGATCAGCTCCGGGTTCGGATTGCGCCCGAACGGCATTGCGCCGAGGCGGAGCGCGGCGGCCGTATAGGCCCACAGCTCCTCGGGCGGCGGCGCGTTGGCCGGCGGCGAGCCGTCAGCTTGCTGCGGCCCTGCGGTACCCGTTTTAACGTACTTGCCGATGACTGTGGCGGTACCACCCGGTTCGTGATCCGACTTGGGGATGGTACGGCTGAACTCGCCCACCAGCAGAGTCACGACGTTGCGCCCGGGCAGCGCAAGCGTTCGGTCCAGGAACACGGTCAAAGACGGTGTGATGGGCGCCATGACCGCGCGCGCCGCCACGCCGGCGTCGTCCTCATGGGTATCGAACTGGCGATCGGCTCGCCCCGTGTACGCGGGCTGAGCGAAGATGACGCTCGTTCCCGCATGGATCAGCGACTCGACGGCGGCGAAGGTCGAGCGTTGGTCTCGGACGGACGTGTTGTCGCGAGACGCCCCGTACGCGGCGCGTACTTCGTCGAACCGCTTGGCTCCAAGCCGGCGCCCGATCTCCTCGACGTCGACGACGCGTTCGAGCGTGGCCCCGTCCTCGGGCGGAGGGGTTGCGGAGACGCCCGCCGGTAAACCAAGATCATTGACCACGGCGCAACGAATGGGCGCAGTCGGCATCACAGCCGCTAGCCGGAGGAGCTGACTGCGCGACCTCGCCTCCAGTACGGCGGCGCGAGCGTGTTCGTGCGGGCGGATGACGCCGTGCCGGAAGTTGATCGAAGCCATGTGTGCCCGCGCCGCCGGCGCCAGCGCCCCAAAAGAACCGGCGTCTACATAAAGACCGTTTCCCAAATCACGAACGTTGCTCTCAGTCACTCCGAAGGCGCCGCTCTTCAGGAACGAGCCCGCGCTGTTGAATAAACCGGCTGGCCCGCCGTTGAGCCAGAAAACAACCAAAGCCGGCCGCTCTTCGGATCGGGCCGCTTCGGATTCCTCCCAGTTACCGAGAGCCAGCGCGCCGGCCAGCGCGGCCCCTCCCTGGATAACGGTCCGTCGCGTAATAGTTCGATCTGTCATAGGTGTCTCCTTCGTTGGTATAGGACATTCAATGCTCTGGAAACGAAGTTCTTTGACATTTTCCTTTTCTCCATTTTCTTTTAAAGACAAGACCAAAAGGAAGATGTAGGAAAGGAAAATGTCAGATAACTTTGTTTACGGACTATTCAATGCAGCCGAATTTCTCCTCTGGAAAAAGGCATGGAGTTCAAGCTTTAGCTTGCCGCATCGGATTGTTCGAGGATGGAAGCGGCAAGCTAAAGCTTGAACTCCATGCCTTTTTCCATTGTTTCTGGGTGTCGCTCATTGCGA
>Ga0187894_10004871_pt1 | contig 14081 bp, 12 predicted proteins | sample GBC1701081metaG_FD_136650 | JGI IMG/M metagenome (GOLD analysis project Ga0187894, IMG submission 136650) | White microbial mat communities from a lava cave in the Kipuka Kanohina Cave System on the Island of Hawaii, USA - GBC170108-1 metaG ...
CGATTGATTCAGAGGCTTAAACCGCCGTTTGAAAGCACGGCGGCGGCGGCAACGCCCTACATCTCCCTCTAAATCCCAAAGCGGATGATAGAGGGAGTCTTGGGCTAATTCAAGATAAATAAACCCCAAACTATGAAAACCAAAACTATTCTTGTCGTAGTTGCGTTAGCCCTGCTTTCATCTGTCGTCTTTGCACAAAAACAAGGTGCATCCGACGCCGTAAAATCTTTCTACAACTTTCATCGTTCGCGTACAGGCGTTTTTAATTCATACGAAGTTGAACTGAGAAAGAAGTGGTTTTCAAACAATCTTTACAAACTTTTTCTCAATGAACTGAAAAGGGAAAAAGAGTTTCTGAAAAATAACCCGACAGACAAACCTTTTTTCGGTGACGGTTTTCCGTTTCAACCTTACGATGAATGTTCCAAAGAGAATAAATCGTATCCAAACCGATATGAAACCGACACGAGTTCAATTGATGGAAATAAGACAATCGTTGCGGTGAAATTTTACAACCCGAAACAATGTGATGGCAGTTTGATAGAAACCTTCAAAGTCGAACTCATAAAGAGTAAAGAGAAATGGTTAATAGATGATTGGGTTTACGCGGACGGAAAAAGATTGACCGACGATTTGAAACGGGAAAACTATTGACCATAGAAAAAAACTGACACGCTCTTTAATAGTCTGTAAATTAAGTTTTCTGATATTTGGCAAGAGTTTTGGGTCCCGCCTTCAGGCGGCTAATGTTTAGAAACAGCCGCCTGAAGGCGGGACTCAAAACATTAGATAATTTAGTTTACAGAGTATTTAACAGTCGCATTGCCTTTCTGAAAATTGAACTCCGAAAAAACATTCTTCTGAAAATTCAACCACGTCAAAATTGGCGCGGCGTTTGGGTTTGTTTGACGCTACGATGATTGTCATGGGCGGCATCATCGGTTCCGGGATTTTTATGAATCCTGCGGTCGTAGCCGGACAGGTTCACACACCGTTTTTGATTTTATTCGCGTGGGCGTTTGGTGGATTGGTTGCACTTGCGGGTGCGTTTATCTATGCCGAATTAGCTGAACGAAGACCGCACACAGGCGGGCAGTACGCTTATTTGCGTGAGGCTTATCATCCGTCTGTCGCATTTGTTTATGGTTGGGCTTTACTGCTTGTGACACAAACGGGCGGCATGGCGGCGGTTGCTGTCACGTTTGCAAGATATTTTGTTGAACTGACGCACATAAACGTAAGCGATAGGCTTGTAGCTTTATTGGTACTTGTGTTCTTAACAATCGTCAACTGTCTTGGCGTTCGCGCCGGAAGCACTTTTCAAAACGTCTTGATGACATTGAAAATCGCGGCGATTGTGGGACTTGTAGCTTGCGGCTTTTTCTTATCAAACAGAGAGGGCGCGACAACAACAAACTTGCTTGACCGTCCGGTTTCATTTGATTTATTGACGGCTGTCGGGGCGGCTTTGATTCCCGTGATGTTTGCTTACGGCGGCTGGCAGACATCTTGTTTCATCGCGGGCGAATTGCGTGAACCGAAAAAAGATTTACCGCGAGGGCTATTGATTGGTGTTCTTGGCGTGGTGATTCTTTATTTGAGCGTGAATGTTGTTTGCATTTACGTTCTGGGTGTTGACGGATTGATGCAGACGAAAACGCCCGCGTCACAAGTGATGCGTTTTGTTCTTGGCGAAAAGGGCGCGAAGATTATTGCAATCGGTATAACAATTTCGACGCTCGGGTTTTTGAGTCAAGGAATGCTCACAGCCCCGTGCGTCTATTTCGCAATGGCTGATGACAAACTCTTTTTCAAAAGCGTTGCATGGCTTCATCCTCGTACATTAGTTCCCGTCACAGCAATTATTTTGCAGGGCGTTTGGGCTATGGTTATTGCAGCATCCGGTAGATATGAGCAGATTCTCAATTACGTTGTCCCGGTTGATTTTATATTCTTTGGTTTAAGTGCGACATGCGTATTTATCTTTCGTAAACGTGATGAAAGCGAAACGAAATTCAAAATCCCGCTTCATCCTTTCACCACGATTTTCTTTATTGCCGTGTGTTTCTTTGTTGTCGCAAACACAATCTACAAATATCCCGCAAACAATGCGATTGGCTTATTGATAATGCTTGCGGGAATCCCCGTTTATTTTCTATGGAAGAACAAAAAATAAGAACAATGAGTTCGCCTTACATGAATTGGGCAAAGTTGAAATCTTCTGCACGATTTAATTTGGCAACCAGCGGTGTGCAGAATTTTTTGATGAAAGAGTTTCCTTTTGAAAAAGAAGATTTGGAACTCACTTACGGCGTTTATGGCTATGAGCCTTTATTGGAAGCAATCGCGGATAAAAGCGGCGTCAAATCCGAAAATGTTGTTCTGTCATTCGGAACATCAATGGCGAATCATCTGGCAATGGCGGCAATGATTGAAAGCGGCGACGAAGTCTTAATCGAAAAGCCCACATATGAACTTATTGTTTCAACCGCAGAATACTTGGGCGCAGACATAAAGTTTTTCGGGCGAAGTCACGAAAACAAATTTCAGATTGATATTGATGAGATTAAAAACAAAATCACGGACAAAACAAAATTGATTGTCATTACAAATCTTCACAACCCGTCGGGCGTTTACACGGACAATGAAACATTAAAACAAATCGGCGCGATTGCCGCCCGTGTAAATGCGCGTGTGTTGGTTGATGAAGTTTATCTCGACACAATGTTTGAAGACGCGCCGCACTCATCGTTTCATCTTGGCGAAAATTTCATCATTACAAACAGCCTTACAAAAACTTACGGCTTATCCGGGCTTCGTTGCGGTTGGATTTTGGCTGACAAAGATTTAGTGGTGAAGATGAACCTCTTAAACGATTTGTTCAGCGCATCAAATGTTCATGTAGCCGAACGATTAAGTTTAATTGCTCTCAAAAACTTAAACCTCTTTCGTAACCGCGCTAAAAAATTGCTTGATACAAACCGCCCTTTGCTAAATTCATTCTTCGATTCGCGGGCAGATTTGGAAGTAGTAAAACCTTTGTATGGCACAACTGCTTTTCCGCGTTTGTTGCAAGGCGATGCGGAAAAGTTTTTCAATCTGCTTCGTGAAAAATACGAAACATCAGTTGTGCCCGGAAGATTCTTCTACGCCGAAAATCATTTTCGTATAGGGATTACCGGCGATACTGAAATATTGCGTGAAGGGCTTGAAAGGTTAGGCGCGGCTTTGGACGAAATCAACACAATCGGTTGACAGCTTTTTGGCTGAGGCTATACATCTGTTATACAAAGCGCGAGGTTGAGTATGACTACGAAAATTCAGAAATGGTGTAACAGCCAAGGCGTCAGAATCGCAAAACATCGATTGACCAATGTGGGTGTAGATATTGGTGATGAAGTTGAATTGAGCGTCGAAGAAGGTCAGATTATTGTGCGGAAAGTCCGGCACAAAAAGTTTGATTTGAAAGAACTGGTGGCACAAATGCCGCGCCTCTACAAAGCGCGGGAAGAAGATTGGGAAAGCCGTCTGGAAAGGATGAATGGTAGATGGCTCGTTATATTCCTCAAAAAGGTGATTTCATTTCGCTCACTTTTGATCCGCAATCAGAACATGAGCAAAAAGATAGCCGTCCGGCTCTGGTTGTCAGCAATTATCTTTTTAACAAACATACAGGGCTTGCTATTGTCTGTCCCGTGACAAACACAGACCGCAAAATTCCGTTTCATCTGCCTGTCTCAAATTCTTTGTCTTTGACAGGTTTTGTTATAGTCGGGCAGGTTAAGTCAGTTGATTTCAACGCAAGAAAAGCAAAGTTAATCGAATCAGCATCGGATGATTTGATTGAAGATGTTTTGGGCATCTTGGATGCCTGCATAAAGTAAAAACAGAAAGGTTTATAGCTTGAGTTTATCAAACCACGAACTAATTTTAATTCTTGATTTCGGCTCGCAATATACGCAACTGATTGCCCGGCGTGTGCGTGAATTCGGTGTTTATTGCGAGATTGTACCGTTTCACTATTCGCTTGAAAAAGTTAAAGAGCGAAAACCAAAAGGCGTGATTCTTTCCGGTGGTCCTTCGTCTGTTACGGACGAGGATGCGCCACTTGTGGGCGCGGAATTTTTCAGCGAGGTTAATGCACCCGTGCTTGGGATTTGTTACGGAATGCAGCTTCTCGCATTGAAACTCGGCGGTGATGTTAAGCCTGCCGCAAAACGCGAATACGGTTACGCGCATTTGAAAATCACAAAAAACGAAAGCCCGATTTTCAAAACTCTTCCGAATGAAACAGATGTCTGGATGAGTCACGGCGACCACGTTATCGCTCCGCCGAAAGATTTTGAAATAACGGCTTCGAGCCATGGTGCAATCACGGCGATTGAAAATGCTGAAAGAAATTTATTCGGTTTGCAGTTTCACCCTGAAGTTGCACACACGCCGCTTGGCGGTAGAGTTTTAAGAAACTTTGTCTTTGACATTTGCGGTTGCGCGGGCGATTGGTCTGCGCGTTCGTTGATTCAGGAGCAAATCGAAAAAATAAAAGAAACCGTTGGCGAAAACGATTTGGTTGTTTGTGGGCTTTCGGGCGGAGTTGATTCGACTGTTGCGGCTGTTCTTGTTCACGAAGCGATTGGAAACCGTCAGACCTGTGTGTTTGTAAACAACGGAGTTTTAAGAGCAAACGAATTTGAAGACACGCTCAAACTTTATAAAGAGAATCTTCATTTGAACGTGCGCGGCGTGGATTCGGCAGAGAGATTTTACGCGGAACTTGCAGGGCAAATTGACCCTGAACAGAAACGCAAAACAATCGGTCGCGTCTTTATCGAAGTCTTTGAAGACGAAGCGAACAAAATCGGTGATGTTAAGTTTTTGGTTCAAGGCACGCTTTACCCTGATGTGATTGAATCCGTCTCGATTCGCGGCGCGTCCGTCACAATCAAAAGCCATCACAACGTAGGCGGCTTGCCTGAGAAGATGAATCTGAAACTGATTGAACCGCTTCGTGAACTTTTCAAAGACGAAGTGAGAATGTTAGGGCGCGAGCTAGGAATACCCGAAGAGATTTTAATGCGTCATCCATTTCCGGGTCCGGGGTTAGCGGTAAGAATTTTAGGCGAAGTCACACAAGAGTCTGTTTTACTTTTGCAAGCGGCAGACAAAATTTTGATTGAAGAATTAAAGACACAAAATCTTTACTCCGAAGTCTGGCAGGCGTTCGCTGTTCTGTTACCAATTCAAAGCGTTGGTGTGATGGGCGACTTTCGCACTTACGAAAAAGTTATAGCCCTTCGTGCCGTTACAAGCTCGGACGGAATGACAGCGGATTGGGCGCGGCTTCCACACGCATTTTTAGCGCGTGTCTCGTCGCGCATTACATCGGAAGTTCGCGGGATTAACCGCGTCGTTTATGACGTGACATCAAAACCACCCGGCACGATTGAATGGGAATGATCGGATTTTGGATTTATTCTCAGTGCATCACGTTGAAATTTTGTGGAGGTTTAAGTAATGGGAACATTTGTTGCAAAGTGTAAGGTCGAGAACATTGTTGACCGGAAGAAATCGTCCGTGTTGTCAAAGATGTTGGTTGACACCGGAAACGAATACACTTGGATACCTGCCACTACGCTGGAAAAGATTGGCATTGAGCGTGAAAAGAAAGACCTTACGTTTGTGATGGCGAACGGTCAAAAGATAACTCGCAGTGTAGGATTTGCAATCATTCGCCTTGATAAGTATTTCACCGTTGATGAAGTCGTGTTTGCAGAAAAGGGCGATTTGCTTTTGCTTGGTGTGCGAACCCTTGAAGGTTTGAATCTTTCCATTGACCCAAGCCGTAGGAAATTGGTTGCGTCAGGCCCGCTTCCTGCTGCAATTGTGAAAAGTTGAAGTTCAAAAGCTCAATGTCAAAACATCGTTTGATGAAATGCAAACCACAGTCATAACTATTGAAGGTTACACTCAAGATGAAATTCTTAGCTTCTCGTCTGAGAACATTGACGAGTTTTTGCTCTGTAACACACCCGTTGTTATAAAAATCGGTTCGGCTGAAATTCTTTGTGAGTTTAGACAGCGAGAAAATAGGCTTATTGTGGAACTTGCTCACATAGACGGCGGGGGTGAAGGCATACTTCCCACGCTCTTAGTTTTTATTGAGCAGTACGCAAAAAGAAAAGGATTAAAACAAATTGAATGGAGAGTTTATGCTTTGAACTGTGCTAACCCAAATCTGAAGTTGCGGCGCATTATTGAAAGAAAAGGATTTGTCGCAAAGCAATTTGAGAGCGGCATGGCTTATCATCTTTTACAAGAACTTTAAAAATGAATGCTCAAAGTTAAAATCAATAACGCTGAAATTTACTATGAAGAACATGGCGCGGGCGCAGAGACAATTGTGTTTGCTCACGGGCTTTTGTGGAGCGGTGAGATGTTTGCGGCGCTAGTTCAGGAGTTGAAAGACCGTTATCGTTGTGTGACGTTTGATTTTCACGGGCAAGGAAAAAGTGAAGTCACACAAGACGGTTATGACATGGATACGTTGAGCGTTGATGCGGCTGAGTTGATTGAAAAATTGAATTGCGCGCCCTGTCATTTTGTGGGACTTTCGATGGGCGGTTTTGTCGGAATGCGTCTTGCGATTCGTCGTCCCGAATTAATTAAAAGTTTGACGTTGATTGAAACATCCGCAGACCCGGAACCAAAAGAAAACGTGCCGAAATATAAACGCATGGCTTTTATTGCGCGTCTGTTCGGGTTAAATATCGTTGCAAATAAAGTGATGCCGATAATGTTCGGGAATTCGTTTATGAACGACCCGTTGCGTGCAAATCAAAGAGAGAGGTGGAGACAAAAGCTGGTTTCAAACAACAAAGTCGGAATCATGCGTGCAGTGAACGGCGTCATAACAAGGCAAGGCGTTTATGAGGTACCAGCAGCAACCGTGCGAAAATTTACGATAGCCTATTGTACGCAATATTATCCCCACAGTTAATTTGGTAAGGTTCAGCCTACTTAATTGTTTTAAATCTAGGAAAATTAACAAAAATTTTTCAGAAAAAACCTTGACCCTCATTTATTTGTAAGCGTATAGTGCGGCTCAAGTTAATAAACGATGTAACTGTGAGTTAGCGGCTAAACTCAGGTCGCTAATTTGTGTTTTTTCCCCGCGCCCGCTGTTGCTAACCAGTTGCCGTACACTTAATCACTTTTAATTAAATTTTGTAGTGGCGGACATTCTTTCAGGAGAATATTTCTATGGATGGAAATGGACAAGGTTCGATTGACCCTACCATTAGTCAGGTGTCACCAATCGGCGGAGCTTTGGCTGGCGGGATTACTGTAACTATTACCGGAACAGGGTTTCAAAAGTGAGCAATAGCCTATTTCGGAAGCCAGCTTGCGAGTTCGACGGATGTCGAAGATGAAAACACCGTAAAGGCAGTAGTACCGGCGACAACTGAACCCGGGAGCGTAGAGGTTACAGTCGTAAATCCTGATAGCAGTCAATTCACACTGGTAGGCGGTTTTACATATGTGACAATGGAGAATACCGACAGGGCTGAGGTAATGGGTGTTTCTCCTTTGACCATTATTGAAGGTGTTGACACGGTCGTAACCTTGCGCGGAAGAAATCTGATTCTCGCTTATAACGAAGGCTTGCTTGCCTTACGATGTCCAAGCCGTGCGACCTTGAGAATTTCTAAGGTGGACACCAGCACGGAGGAAGGAACCGATATTGAAACCATATCCTTTCATGTTTCCGTGTCGGCTTCACCGCCACTTGAACCGCTTGAAAGAATTGCCGTTCAGGTATTAGCCAGCCGTAGAGCCGGATCGCAGGATGATTTGGTAGCAGAAAGCAGCAAGCAAATGTTTACTGTGCTTCCAGCCAATATCCCTGTGCCTCTCGCGTATTCTCCGGGCTTGAATAAAGATAAGCCGACTATGGTAATGGTTTTAGGGCGAAACCTTGAAGGATGTACGCTGGAATTTGGAGGCGATGTAGAGATTCACTTGCAACAGAGCAATGAGCGTTTCCTTGCCGGAATCGTTACTGTTCCGGAAGGTATGGCTGAAAGCACAACATCAACTCACGTTTCGGTTTTAGATAGCATATGCAACTCCGTCGCACAATACAATTTGACTATTGCCAATAGTGCTGAACTGTTAAGAGCGACTCCGGTTGTAGTACCGGACCAATCATATTTTGAAGGATCACCGAGAAATAATGATAAGCCTTTTGAAGGCAGCCTTAGCATTGACTTTGCGCCTGTTTCCGAACAACTGTTTTTTGGTCCGACCGCAGAGGATAGTTCTGTCTATGATTTACGCAGTGAGTCACAAAGTGCAACGGAGAGTTTCATCTGGATAAACTTCCAGATAGTGATCGCCGATGTCTATATAATCCTGCCAATCATAAATGAAGTGTACACGGTCGCATTATTTGACGGCGGAGGTGATGAGTTTGAATCGCCTATACTGGCACAGGTCGGGAAACTGTTTCCGGTACGCGGCTTGGGTATTTTAGTAGCCGTGCGGGTCGAGGTCACAATTCACATTACGGTCATTCTCATCATTTCTATTTATTTTGACATTTTTGACTTTGGTTTGTTCAACGAATTTTCAGAGTTATTTCCCGAGGCGATTGCAACGGTAACAGTTGGTCTCATTGTTGAAATTGAGGTATTAATAACAATCTCTTTCCTAAACGCTTTGGTCTTGCCGGATGGGAGAATGCGCTTGTTGTTTGCGTTTAATTTGACAATAGGCATAGATTTCACTATCAGTACGGACGGACGCCATCTCAACTTTGAGCCGAATTTCTCTCACTCTATTCGATTCTTTGGCATTCATCCTTTTAATGAACCGCTTCCGTGTGGTGGACAATTCCAACTCGCAGCAGATAACGGGCAGACAGTCTTTACAGATGCTTTTGGCGGGCAACAATCGTTCTATTTCGCTCGTTCAGCCGGAAGATGTTGTACTCCGTGGAGATTTGAACTTGAATTGGTTAGATTCAGTTCAGGCGGCAATGAGGAAGTCATACAATCTCCCTTTGATGCACAGATTTGCATCACCGCATTTGCAAGCCCCAATTTAATGGATGTCATCATCACATCAGTTCCACCACCCGAAGGAGTGCCACTAACATTGGTGATGGATATAGGCGATTCCGCCACTCTCTTAGCACTGGCACAGCCTGTTGATGAAAACGGCAATCCGGATGGTCCACTACAAGACATACGCGACCTTGGTTATGGAGTTGAGTTCTATCTTGAAGAACCGCTTGAATTGCTTGATCCGAATACACTGCCGCCCGGCGATGCTTATGCTATCCAATCGGGACAAAATCTTATCCGCGCTGCCGTTACTTCCGTAAGGGTAGTGGATGAAGGTCCGTTATACACTTTCTTTCCAAACAGCATATTAGGTTTTGATATAATCCGATTTCTCGCACAGGGACAACCGCCGCGTCTTCGCGTTGGCGGACTGCCTGTTTCGGTCAATCCGTTGGCAAGTGCGATAGGGGTTGAGCCAACTCTCGCTTACCGCGATGCAAATAGTCAACTGGTTGCCACTTCCGAAATAGAACGATATGAGTCTTTTGAAACACAGCGACAGTATGTGTTAGCCGTTAAACTTAATGTGCCTGCCGGAACTTCATTTCCCCAGACGATTAGATTTAAGGTCAAGCGGACGCAAATGAGTTTATCAACATCCCCTTCACAAGAAAAACCACCGTTGGAAATTCCTGACGTGCAATTTGGGCGTAATCGTCGTACCGCAAAAGATCCACAACTGTTTTTTACCGGAACATTGTCTGAAGTGAATCAGGAATTCCCTATAACAATCAATTCAATACCAAGCACAAATGACTTGATAGAGGTTGTCGGATTTAATGTTGTACCGAATCAATTAGAGGTTGGACCGCCAGCTACCGGAAATCTAACCAAACTTGTTCCGCCCGGAAAAAATGTTGGAAACAGAGACGTTCTGCTCAAAATTACGTTTGACCGTCCAAGTAGTTCTACTGGGGCGAGCGTTTCGCTCAGGCAGTCAGAACTTAAATTAAAAGTAGTAAATGATGAAACCTTTGAGGAGTATTTGCGGGTTTTTGTTGAAGCTCAAGAAATTTTAACCGCTCCCGCTGTTCCAAGTGCCAAACTAAGAAACTTTGCCGAGAATTTTTACAGCGAGTTGAAAAATACTCTTCCGTCTCCGCCGACACCACCTACGCCACCATCGCCTCCGCCGGATGCTTTGCTTATTACACAGGGAAAAGACCTTTGGACAAAAGCGGTTGATTTTGTACAGAATACTGCCAAAGATGACCGCGTACTGTATTACATCCGATTACAGTCCATTGCGGCACTCAGATCGCACTATCGGCGTAATAATATCTTCACTGCTCTTTCTGATGCGAAGCTAAATATGTTTGAATGGTCGTCGCGGGGTTTGGAAACAACGGATGGCATCAACGCCAGTATTACTTTTAGTTCGACCAATGCACGCAAGGCGATTGTTACGGGTTTTGATCCCTTCGGATTGACGGGAGAGCCTAAGCGAAGTAATCCGTCGGGCTTGATAGCACTTCATTTCAATGAGCAACCCGTTAATGTGCAAAATCAAGACCCCGTTAATGTAAGAACGGCTATATTCCCTGTCCGCTATAAAGATTTCAACAACAGAATAGTGGAGAATGCTATAACTCAAAGCCTCGGCTCAATAATTATGCTTATTACAACCAGCGAAAATGCAGGGATAAATTACTATGATGTTGAAAGATGGGCTGGGAGATTTAGAGTCAACGGTATTGATAATGATAATAAATCACGCGGTAGCTTCCCGCCTGACCCGGCTGGACCTGAATACTTGGAGAGCAGTTTACCTTATGAACTGGTGATTACAGCGGAGGAGGAACTAGAATCGCCGGTGCGTTCAAATCCTTCGGATCCTACATCCCCATTTACAATGGCTCCTTTTGTCATGGATCAATCTTATAGAATAAAGGGACAAACCAAATTTCGGGAGACCAGAAGGTCCACGCAATCACCTGCTTATCCGCCCCTTGATTTAGATAAAGGGAAATTCCGTCCTGAACCAATAAAAAGCGATCCTGAAGGTCACACAAAAATAACTGATGCAACTGATAAGCCGATAGGAATTTCCGATGAAGGTTCTGGAAGTAGTTATCTTTCAAATGAGATTTTTTACAGGATCGCCCTCAAACGCAATGCCGTAAGAGACAAATTGGCGTCGGGGCATATACATATTCCATCTACCGGTTTGAATCCTGCGCCAACATCCGGTCCTCCTCCGACCCAAGGAACTGGAGGGCAATTGATAACGGGTTTTACTAGAGCTTTAAGCCGATTCTTTGCATACGGGTTTCGCTTTTCAGTATCCGGTTCAACTGTTTTTCCGGCAACAATAATCAATCAAAGTAGCCCGGAACAAATGCTGACCATAACCAACAATTCAACGGAAACACTCAAAATTAACGCAGTGGATGTAGCGGCACCGTTTTCTGTAATTCTGCCTCCTCCAACCCCGCCTAATACAGACCCATTGCCTATAACAGTGAACGCAAATTCTTTGGTCGCACTACCGTTCAAATTCACGCCGACCGCAGCCGGTGTACAGACAGGGAAGGTGACATTGCGTGAATTGAGCGGCGAAACACTTCTTATATTTGAGCTACGTGGTGAGGGGATTCAAAGTCAGCCGCCGCCTGTAATAACAGGTTTCAGTCCAACTACTGTTTACCGGGGCGATCTTGTGACAGTAACAGGGCAGTATTTCACTAGAACAACGCAGGTGAAAATCGGCAATACAAATGTCAATTATCGTATTACAAGCGATACTGAACTTCAGATAGAAGCGGAAGCAATTAGCGGAAAGGTAACCGTAGTTACGCTCTTCGGGACAGTAACGAATGCCGATATATTACATATAATATTCCGTCCGCCGCCGCCCGATATATAATTTTTTACTGATGATGCAATATGAGTCTGTCCACATTATAATGTCACGGAGTGTTGGAGTATTTTAGTTCAATTGTGTGGAATAGAGTTAAAATAATTTCAGGGAATATGGCAGCAATCTGTTTTGTGATTATCTCTGTCTTTTTCTCCATTGTGACGATTGTGGCACAGCCAACGAGTTTACGTCACTTTAGTCCTGGTCAACGCAGAACGATGACGTTGGATACTCAAGGACGTGTGGATAAACTCTCACAGCAAATACAAAGCGATAAAAGTAGTGTTGCTCTTTATAAAGAGCGTCGAGACCTTTACTATAATTTGCTCCAATTAAATTTCGACAATAGCAGTTGGGAGATGTATGCGAGTAAATTTGAAGCCGATTTGTCACGTATTATCAAATTAGAAGAAACAGCGGAAAACTACAGTCGGCGAGGTAATTGGCTTTTAGCGAGATTAATTTACACTTATCCATTTCATTACGCTTCTCCCCCAAAGCTTTCAGAACTTTATCCCCACAACCGTTATGTTGATGGAGCGGCAACCGATTATCTGGAAGCAGCCAAGCGAACTTCTGACCCTTTAGAGTTATTAAGTATTTATACCAATCTAAGACATCTGTACGAAACGCGCCCGCAAAAACTGGTTACAGCTCCCGACTTTCCAAAGTGGCGTTCAAAAATACAGCTCAAGCTAATACTTGATGATTTTGATAAATCAATCAAATATGGTCTCAAAGCAGTCGAAATAGATGACAAAATAAGTGATTCCGATACGGTCAGGGCACTTTTGGCAGGAACATACAAGCTTAACGGCGATGCGGCTTTTAAGTTGGAGGCTTATCAAATTGCCTTAAAATTGTATGAGGATGGTAAAAAATACTTGAGCAATAAGTACCCGCAATGCGCGTATTATGCAGCATGGGGAAATGTTTATGTAAAACTCAAGGAGTTCGATAAAGCCATCCAATTATTCAATACAGAAACAAATACTAATAGCGACATTTGTGGGGAATTGTTTGGAAATAGAGGAGACGCTTTTGCAGCAAAGGGCGAATTTGAAAAGGCTCTATCCGATTACAACAAATCATTGACATATGACAAAAGCGATTTTCTAAAGAGAAACGGTTGGCTCTACCTCAAAAGAGCAAAATTGTATTTGCAATATAATAAAGCAGAACAAGCATTAGCTGATTTGAGCGTAGCGATTGAAAAGAAATACATTGCAGAGTGTCCGCAAGTTTATCAGCTTCGGGCAGAAGTTTATCGAAAACTTGGTAAACCCGAATCGGCAGCCGATGACATAAAAACCGCCAACAAATTAAAGAATCAAACAGATTGCATGTTTAATCAATAGGCAGCATCTAAAGTGTAAAGTTCACCTCGGCGCGGCGCGTTGTAAGCGAAGTCGTCTTTTCGGACTACTAAGCGGCGAGTATTTCAGCAGGACAACAGAGGTGAGAATTGGCAATACTCAAGTAAACTTTGCTATTGTGAGCGATACGCAGCTTTCCATAGATGCAGAAGCAACTACCGGACGCATAACGGTAGTCACACTATTTGGTTCTGTAACGAGTAACAACACACTAATAGTGAGATTTCGCCCACCAGATGATTTATAAACTCCTGTGACTATTACAGGAGGTATTGTTTGACGCGTACTCATTAAATGAGGTCGCTGGTAATGAATACGATTATGCTAATAGTACATGATTTAGCTAAAGCTATTTTGGGAAACAGAGTAGCAACAGGCTTTAGAATTTTTGTTCTCACGCTTCTTTTCATTGCGGTACCGATCGCAGCACAACCTGGTGTTTATGGTACACCACCTAACATACGAAAATACGAAACTCAAAGAATTCAGGAGAGAATAGATGAGCTTACTGAGAGTATAAAAAAAGATGATCGTAATACAGCTCTCTATAAAAGGCGTCTTGAACTCTACAATATGCAGATTGAACGAAACTATGACAATAGATATTCCGACAAAGTTAAAAAGTAGTTAAGCTACGCCTGTTCTTTGAAAATCTTAGTTCATTAAATCTGCAAATTGAAGCAGTCCCACAATCACTGAAACAACCGTTGGGAAAATGCC
>Ga0187894_10004872_pt1 | contig 14079 bp, 11 predicted proteins | sample GBC1701081metaG_FD_136650 | JGI IMG/M metagenome (GOLD analysis project Ga0187894, IMG submission 136650) | White microbial mat communities from a lava cave in the Kipuka Kanohina Cave System on the Island of Hawaii, USA - GBC170108-1 metaG ...
CCGCTCTCGTTGCCGGTGAGCGCGCCATCGACGAACCGTACGTTTCCGCCATTGAAGATGCCTCCGCCGTCACCGCCGTCGCCGCCTACGCCCGATTCGGCGTATCTCGCGTCCCCGCAGCCGGCGGCGCCGCTGCGGCTCTCCCGTATGGTGCTGCGGCTGATCGCGAGGGTTCCCTGATTGAAGATTCCTCCCCCTGCGCCACCGTCGCCCCCACGACACCCCTTGGCGGAATCCCAGTCGTCGTCCTGGCACGCCGCATCGCAATAGACGGTCGCCTTACCGCCGGCGCCCGCGGCGTTGCCCGCGACGATGCTGTTGGTGAGTGTCAGGGTGCCACGGTTGAAGATGCCTCCGCCGTTGGCCCCGGGCCCGCCGTTGCACAGCACGGGATCGTCCACCTGTCCCTGGCGCCCTGGAGGCAAGAGTCCGTTGCGAATCGTGACGCGCTCCATGGCGAGCTCGCCACCGACGTCGACGAAGAGCACGCGAAAGCCCGGCGTCGTCGTGGCGCTGCTCCGCTCGATGATCGCGCCGTTCCCGATGACGGAGACCAGGCCGGTGATCGGCGGCAACCCGTTGGGCCCCTCTCGGACGTTGTCCACCTCGGTCAATCGGTACGTGCAGTGGCCGGGCAGGACCAGCGTGGTCCGGAACGCGCTCGCGTTCGCTCGCTCGATCGCGTCCTTCAGCGCGCCGGGATCGCACGGCACGATGACGCTCAGCGCCTCCGCCGCCGCAGCACAGAGGAAAACGCCGATGGCGACGAGCACTGTGGTACGGATCCTCGTCCGGGACAGTGGACTGTGGCAGCGCGTGGCGGGCCAACTGAATGCCGTCATTGATCCTCCCTGAGGCGACTCGGGATCCGTTGCAGGCGCGCGCGGCGCGCACGATCCAGCAAGCCGGGTGCCAGCGAATCGAGCGCGCGTTGGAGACGACTTCTCCGGGAGAGAGCGGCAGCCACGCAGGGAGTTCTGGGAACGTGGGTCCCCAGATTGGGGACCGAACCTCCGAGGCGCGCCTTGGCCTCGCCTTAGCCTTGACGGCCGTCGGGACCGCGGTCGAACACCCAGTCCACGGGGTCACGCGCTTGGCGCAGCGCTTCGCGTCGCTCTCCGGTAGCCATCCCGTCGCTCGATGGAGCTGATGATCGGCGAGGTCAAGCCGCGGATCGAGAAGGTCCTCGCCTCAGCCCACCACTGACTGGGCACGGAGCGCGTCGATCTCGTCGTGCTCCATCTTCAGCCACTCGGCGAGCACCTCCTCGCCGTGCTGGCCGAGCAACGGCGCCGGCCCGAGCGGCGGCGTCTGGCCGCCGAAGCGCACCGGCCACCCGCTCATGACGTACTCCCCCGCCCTCGGGTGCTTCATCGTCTGGCGAATGCCCCGCGCCTGGAACGTGCGGTCCGCGGCCAGCTCCGCCGTGTCGAGCACGGCGCCCGCCGGCACCGTCGCGTGGCTGACCAGGCGCATCGCCTCGTGCTTGTCGTGCTGCCGCGTCCACGCACTCACGATCGCGTCGACCTCCTCGCGCCGCTCCGTGCGCGCCTCCGGCGTGGCGTAGCGCGGGTCGCCGATCAGGTCCTCCCGGCCCATCACCTTCAGCAGGCGCGTCCAGTGCTCGGGGTTGGCGCGGCTGGTGAAGATGTACACGTAGTCGTTCGGCCCGCCGCCCTTGCACGGATACACGCCGATGGGCGGGTTGCCGCCACCGACCGTTCGCGATCCCGCGCGCGGCGCCGGCTTGCCGCCGGTCCGCTCCATCACCGTGAACGCGTTGCGAATGTAGTGCATGACCGCATCCTGCATCGCCACCTGCAGATGCTCGCCCTGCCCGGTCCGCAGGCGGCGCACGTAGGCGCCGAGGATCGAGATCGCCATGACCATGCCCGTGCCGGTGTCGCCGACCGTCGCGCCTGCCTTGCAGGGCAAGCCGGCCTCGTCCCCGGTCACGCTCATGAGGCCGCCGCAGGCCTGCGCGATCATGTCGAACGCGAGGCTCTTCTCGTAGGGGCTGCCGGCGCCGAACCCCTTGACCTGGCAATAGATGATCGACGGATTCACCGCGCGGATCACGTCCGGTCCGAGGCCCAGACGCTCGACGGCCCCCGGCGCGAAGTTCTCGATCATCACGTCCGCCTGCCTGGCCATGGCCTTGATCAGCTCCACGCCGCGCGGGTCCTTCAGGTCGACCGCCACCGACCGCTTGTTGGCGTTGTACTGGAAGAAGTAGTTGCTGTCCCGGCCCGGCTGCCCGAGCGTCGTCCGGCCCGGGTCACCGGACTTCGGGTTCTCGATCTTGACGACGTCCGCCCCCATCCAGGCGAGGGCTTCGGTGCACGACGGCCCGGCCTCGAACTGGGTCAGGTCGAGGATCTTCATCCCGGTCAGGCAACTCTCTCCGCTCATAGGTTGGACGCTCCTCTGATCGAGTCTCACGGCTGCCGTGCATGGTGGCGCGTGGGCGGGGTCGAGGTCAAGCGGAGTGGTGGCCCACGGCGGTGGGCCAGCGTCGCCTTGTCGCCAGTTACGGACCACCGAGAACAAGCACGGCGATGCCAGAGCAACGCGCGGCGTCGGGCGGTTCGCCTGAGCGCGGCCGGCATCGTGCCTTGCGAGGCACCGTCGCCGAAACCGTCCGATCTGTAACTATCGCTCTACTCAATTCTCACATGGCCACCGCCTTGGAGCGCCCTATGCAGTGGTCACTTTGCTGATGGCGTTCGTGGGAACGCCCCATGGCCGGATGTGGGGATTGGCGCATCGGACTCCTAAAGGAGAATGACAGCCATGAACGAGACGAAACGGTCGCCAGCACTCTTCTCGATTGTCGCGTTGTCGGCTGCCGCATTTGCGGTGATGCCCGCTCCCGCCCAGGCGTTGGGTGACGACTGCAAAGACGTTCGAATTTCCGTGTTCAACGATCACCCGGTCGAGGTCAAAGTAACGAAGATCGAGTATCGAGACTTCGACAGGGACGACAAGTGGCGGTCGGAAGCATTCGTCGATCGCAAGATCGCCACCACGAAGCACTACCAATTCGTGCGGAACCTGGAACACGTGAAGAACGACGACACGATGATCAGGATCACCTACAAAGAGGACGAAGGTGGCAGCCGATGGAGCGACGATAGGGTTGTGACCGGTTCCAAGCACAAGTGCTCAGAAGGCGAGTACAACAGGATCCACCTTCCCGGCCCTTCGGTGTACGACCAGCCGTAGAAAGCCCCGTAGAGCAAGTGCATGATCTGGGCTCGAGAACTCGAGACGCGAGCCCGCGGCCGACTTCCTTGCCGAACCGCTCGAAGCCCTGAGGTACGCGTTGCCGAGGCGGCTCGAGCGCCGCCCAGCGGTCGCCATTCTTCGCCGCCCTGCTCGGTCGCCGGCCATTCCACCCCCGAGCGCGGGCTCCTGGACGAGATCCTTGCCGTCCGCGCGCCCCGCGGGTTACGATTCGCGCGCTCGGGCTGGGGCTCGTGGAAACCCCGCGGCCGAGGCGCCGTTCCTGCGAACAGGGAGACCGCCGTGAGACATGTCGCGTTGGCCGCGGTCCTGTCGGCGCTCATCGCCGGAACCGCGTGGGCTCAGACCTCGGGAACCGGTCCGGCCGCCGGTGACGACGGCGGACGCTTCAGCGTGAGCGCCGAGGCGCTCGTGTGGTGGTTCAAGCAGAACCCGGCCCCCCCGCTCGTCACCGATGGGCTCCTCGGTCAGCCGGGGACCCAGGTCCTGCTGGGCGGCGACGACCTCGACACGAACCCGAACCCCGGCTTCCGCCTCACCGCGGGCTACGGGTTCGATCGCACCTGGGGCGTCGAGGGCAGCTTCTTCTACGTTCCCCCGCGCTCGACGAGCCGCAGCGTCAGCTCGTCCGGCCAGCCTGGCTCGACGAACCTCTGGCTCTCGTTCATCGACGCGAACATCCCTTCGGAGAGCATCGAGCAGATCTCGGCGACCGGCTTCTTCGCCGGCACCGCGACCGAAGAGCTTCGCAACAGCCTCATGGGGGCCGAGCTGAACGGAACGGCGCGGCTGCCCGCGATGGGCGCCTTCCGCCTGGAGGGTCTGGGTGGCTTTCGCTGGCTCCGCCTGAAGGAAACGTACACGTTCTCGACGAGCAGCCCCAACATCCCGCCACAGCCGGCCGACGTGTTCCAGACGACCGACCAGTTCGAGACCACCAACAACTTCTACGGCATGCAGCTCGGCGGGCGCGGCCGCGCCAGCCGGGGAGGCCTCTTCCTGACCAGCACGGTCAAGGTCGGCCTCGGAGCGATGGTGCAATCCGTGGACATCGACGGGCAACTGGTCACCAACGACTTCAACAACTTCGGATCTGTCCAGACCTTCCCGGGAGGGTATTTCGCCCAGCCCACGAACATCGGAACGCACACGCGCACCGTCTTCGCGGTGGTGCCCGAGGTGAACCTGACGATCGGCTACCAGATCACCCCGAACCTCTCGGTGTTCGCCGGCTACAGCTTCCTCTATGCGAGCAACGTCCTTCGGGCGCCGGCCCAGCTCAACCGCACGATCAATCCGTTTGGCATCCCGGCCATCACCGGCGATCCCCCGGGAGCGTTTCCGAGCCCGAAGGAGCCGTCCTTCACGTTCCAGTCGTCGGACTTCTGGGCCCAGGGTCTCAACGTGGGCCTCGCGTTCCGGTTCTAGCCGCGAGGCGGCCGTGCCACGCTTCGCGCCCGTTAGAGGGAACTCGCGATGATGAAGCGGATCCGGATCTCTCGCCAGGTGATCGTCTTGTTCTCCGCGACTCTGGCGCTCCTCGCGAGCGGAGGGCGTGTCGACGCCAAGGACGTCGTCGGCGGCGCCGTCTCGTCGGAGGAGTGCGTCAACGGCAAACTCGTCGGCTGGGAGGGCGGCGCGGACAAGGACCTGCTCGTGAGCGGCCGCGACTGCAAGATCTCCAAGGGTGTGCACAAGTACCGGAACGTGCACGTGTGGGGCAACGGCCGGCTGATCTTCGAGGACGACGGTGAGGAGATTCACTTCTGGGCCACCGCCATCCTCATCGAGACCGATGGCAGCCTGAGCGCGGGCAAATCGACCGACCGGTTCGGCCGCAAGGGTGGAAAGCTGACCATCCACCTCTACGGCCCGCCGCAGCCGTCGGGAGGCACGGGCGTGCGATGCCACACGGGCGACACCTGCGGCGTCCCCGAGAAGATCTGGACTTCCAACCTCGACGAGCACGGTCATCCCGGCAACCCGGCCGTGGCGCGGAAGGTCTCCGACAAGGCGTTCGACGACGTCCGGGCGCAGTACCGCGGCCCGGTCGACGACTACTTCTACGCGTACCATCCGCTGTTTCACGACGATGGCGACCCGAAGGCGTACTTCGGCTACAAGGTGCTCGGCGTGTCCCACGGCGGCACGCTCCATCTCTACGGCGAGAAGGGCGCGTGCACGAAGAACTGCACCGAGCCCAGGACGACCGGACAGAGCTGGGTGCGGCTGAACCAGACGGTGAGCCCGAGCGACGCCGGCACCGCGAGCACGCTGATCGTCGACGCCTCCGTCAACTGGAAGAAGGACGATCAGATCGTCGTCACCACGACGGACTACCTGCCGGGCCACTCCGAGCTGCTGACCGTCGCGAAGGACACCGACAACGGGACGACGGTCGAGGTCAAGGAGAAGGTCACGTACCACCACAACGGCCAGCGATATCCGATTCCGAAGGACGCCGTCAGCGACCTCGACCTGAGCCCCGAGGTGGCCAAGGGGGCGGAGACGCGTGCCGCCGTGGCGCTGCTCAGCCGCAGCATCCGGATCGTGTCGGCGGGCGCCGGGCCGGACCAGCTGTTTCCCGGGGAGAAGTCGGCGGAGTGCAACGATCACGACCCGAGGACCAGCCAGTGCTTCTTCGGGGGCCATGTCGTCATCCGGCAGGCCTTCACGTCGGTCCAGATCCAGGGTGTCGAGTTCTACCAGCTCGGGCAGGGCGGCCGCCTCGGCCACTATCCCGTGCACTTTCACCACTCCCGCAAGGCCAACCCGGACACGTTCGTGGCCGATTCATCCATCTGGGATTCCATGACCCGCTGGATCGTGCTGCACGGCGCCCAGGACGTCACGCTGGCCCGCAACGTCGGCTACCTGTCGATCGGACACGGGTTCTACCTGGAGGACGCCACCGAGATCAACAACCGGCTCCTCGCCAACATCGGTATCTTCGCGCGGGCCGCCGTCAAGAACGACCAGAATCCGCGCAACGTCCCGGGCATCCTGGCCGCCCCCGACCTCGACAATATCCCGGACCTCGAGGAGTTCCCCTTCAAGTCCGACTACGACCATCCCACCGTCTTCTGGATCACGAACGGCTGGAACGACTTCCAGTACAACATGGCGGCCGGCGCCGGCACCTGCGGAGCCTGCTACTGGTTCGTGACGGCCGCCAACAGCACCATCTCGCGGACCGTCGACGGCAAGGGGGAGCGTTGGGAGTCGTACGCCTCCCTGCAGGCCACGATCGGCCAGGCCGGGGCGACACCGCTCATGAGCTTCGTCGGGAACGCCTGCACCTCGGCCATGATGTCGTTCATGACCGTCACCAAGACCGAGGCGTGCCTCGGCGTGGGCAAGACCAACAATCCGGTCGGCTCCATCCCCGCCGTGCCGAACCCGATGGCGGGCAACAAGGAGATCGTCGACACCACGGGCAAGAAGGTGCCAAACCTCGACTACTATCCGACGGTCGACGGCTCTGGCGGACGATTCGGCGTCCAGTGCGGCGGTCCGCTCGCCAAGTCCGATGCTGACTGCAGCAAGACGCCGCGGTGCTCCGCAGGCAATCCGGACTGCATGGCCACGATCCTCGACCACTACACGACGTCCTTCAACTGGGCGGCGTTCAACTTCGCGGCGATCTGGCTTCGGCCCCAGTGGTATCTCGTGACCGACAGCGTGATCACGGACGTCCAGGGGGCTGGCCTCACCATGGTCACGGGCGGTGGCTACAGCGCCTCCGACGTGATCCCTGGCCACTGGGCGCTCGTGCAGAAGAGCGTGTTCATCGGCCACACGCAAGAGCAGAAGCCGGTCCCGGGCCACCCGACGGTCCTGATGCCGGACAACCGCTACGCGGCGGACGGCGGCCCCTTCAATCCCTACTCCGGCCTCCGCTGCGCGCAGGACGCCAGCAAGAACCGCCCGGGCAGCTATTGCATGTCCCTCGACGAGGGCGTCTCGTTCCAGATGAGCAACTTCGGCATGTACCAGCGCCTGTTCAGCGTGTACGACGGCCCGGCCTTCCAGGCATCGAACGCCTATCTCAACATCAAGCGGCGGGAGATCGACGACTGCACGCCGTTCACCGACCTCCCGAACAAGGCGGGCCGCTGCCAGGTGGGCCCGGAGATCGAGAAGGAGTTCCGTCAGAGCGCCTGGATCGCCGGGGTCGTCCAGGGCCTGCCCCTGGGCGTCGCGACCGTCTCCAATCAGGACGTCCCCGTGTGCTTCATGCCGAATGCCGCCATCGGGTGGAAGCAGCCAAACGGGTTCTTCTATCCGCCGGCGTTCCACTCGCGAGACCTGTATTTCGGAACTGACGACGCGGCCGGGCATGGGGGTGTCGACGTCCGCCATTTCGTGGTCGAGCCGCTGTTCGAGGAGGGCACGCTGACCACCGACACCGGCAAGGTGGCCAAGCAGTACTGCGTCTGGGACCGGTCGCTGTTCAACGGCTTCGCCGGCAACGACCGCCAGACCGTGCTCAACGACGACGACGGGACCCTCACGGGATACAGGGATACGATCTCGGTCAATCTCGACGACTTCTTCCTCGCGCCCGTCACCGCGTTCGAGTGCCGGTCCGAGAAGACAGCGCGGACCAGTCCATACGAGTACGTGACGACGGTCGTCTATCCCAAGTGCGTCGTGGATGGGACCTGCGCCAAGGCGCCCAATCCGCCGCCACCCGACGGCGACGGGAACAAGAACATCAACTTCGGCGACTGGAACCGCGCCTGCACCAATGAGAGCTGCTACGGTGTGCCGCTGTACCGCCAGGACCTCATGCCGAAGGGCGACCGCGATCCCAACGATCCGAGCAAGACGCTCTCGCGAAGCATCCGCATGATGGGTCAGGAGACGGGTCAGCGAAGCACGCTCACCGTGAACCACGGCACGTACTACCTCGACACCTCGGTCGGCAAGGCGCCGCAGCTCGTGTGCCCGACGGCGCCGTGCGTGATCAACGAGTTCAAGAAGAACCAGACCTACTACCTCTTCGTCATCTTCGCGAAGGAGAACACCGAGCAGCGATACCAGATCTACGTCGGGCACGACCCGGCCTTCGAGCCGTCGAAGATCCGGATGTTCCAGGCCGACATCGGCCCCAACCCGGTCGTGTTCCACGATCGCGGGGAACTGCCTGCCGGTCGCGCCAAATGGCTCGACGAGGCGAACGGAGTCATCGAGGTGACGCTCAAGGTCGCGGACCTCCCTGGCCTGGCGACCAAGATCGAGGCTGCCAAGGAGAAGAAGTGCCAGCCGAAGACGTTTTGCACGTGGAACTCCCAGAAAAAGACATGCAACGACTGCGAGTACGATGACACGGGCCAGTGCAAGGACAGCGGGAAGAGCGACGTCTGTCGCTGGGCCACCGCCGACCTGGACTGTCCGGACGAGGGCTGCTTCGGCATCGCGTTCACCCTTCCCGACAAGTTCGCGACGTTCGACACCCCGCCGAACCCGGACCCGCGTCCGGCCGCGGTGTGCCTCAAGGAGGCGGCGCCGTGGAACATCTCGCTCGCGTCGCGGAAAGTATCCGACGGCGTCTGCCCGGTCGACTCGGACGAGCGCCCGAAGGACTTCTGCGAAGTGAGCGGTCCGAATCGCCGCAATCCGCCGAGCCGTCCGCTGCGACCGTGGCTCAACCGGTAGGAGGCGACCTGAAGTGGCCGCGCGACTGGCGGTCCCGATCGGCCGGGACCGTCAGTCGCGCGAGGTCGGGTCGAACGTGATGTCGTGATCCAGGAACTGGCCGAGGAACGTGAAGCCGGCGGTGAGGCGGGGGTTGTCCTGGCTCGGGTCCGGCCCGGCTCCGCCGTTCATCGGCCCGCCCACGCGGCCGATCACGTCCGGCGCCAGCTGGAGTTCCCGAGCCTTGAGGCTGCGCAGGTGCGGGAACATTCGGCCGAATCGGCCGGCCTGGTAGAACCGCCCCTTCGGGACGAAACTGCCTCGAAGATCGCCTCCGTGTCCTCGGTGCATGCGCCCCTCCTTCCCTGGTGAGAGCCGACGAATGTTCGGGCGCGGTCCAACGGGTCCACGGCGCGCCGCCCGGCCTGCTGCCCGCGGTCTCTGGTAGCTGATTGCTCGCGAGAACGCGCGCGGCGGTCAGGCAGATTGTGTCGTTATTCCGTGGACGCACTGCGGAAGTGGAGACGGTCGGGACCGGAGACGAGCACGCACCCACCAGCCCCGGAGGACGCTCGCATCGGTGACGTCGCCGCCGAGCTGCACCTCAGCTTCGACGCCGTGGCCGTGGCGTACCGGCGCGCGATACGGGCGCAGAGTCTCGGCTGAGCGCGGGCGCGAGGCGCAGATCGCGGATGCAACTCGTCAGCGCCGCTCTGACCGAGGACGGCGAGCGGCTGGAGCGGCGCGTCCGAACCGAGCCGCGTCGATTCAGCGCCCGGCCCAGAGATCGCGGAATTGCGTCGCGACGACCTCCTCGTAGGGGACGGGCGCCTCGAGCAGCCCGATCGCTTGCGCAAAGTGGTTCATGCCGGCGACGGCGGCGTCGCTGATCGCCGGATCGTAGAACGGCAGATCACGCGCCACCAGGTCGGCGATGATCGCCGCCGCCGCCGGCGGGAATCGGCGGCGGCCGACCTCGGTCGCGCGCCCCGGGTTCTTCCTGAGCAGGCCTTGAGTCTGCACGATCGCGCGCACGGCCGCGGCCACGCGCTCCGCCTCACGAGCGATGAGGGCGTCGGTCGTCGCGAGTGCCGCGAACGTGTACCGACCCGCTGCCGGCGGGCCATCGCCGCGTCGCACGTCGGCGACGATCTGGCCCACGCCCCGTCGCACCGCGGTCTCGCTTCCGAGTGCGTTGGCCCAGAAACCGTCCACGAGGCCGCGCTCGAGTGCGTCCGCGGCGATCACCCCGAACGACGCGCCGGGATCATCGGCGCCGGGCACCGGTCCGATCGTGATCTCGTCGCGTGCGGGATCGATGCCCACCTCCGCGAGCAGGCGAGCGAATGCGCGGTCCGGTCCGGCGGCGGCGCCGATCCGAAGGCCCTTGACCGATCCGATATCGCCTCGACGCGCCGGGAGATCCGACCGCAGCACCAGCAGCCACGGCGTGCCCTGCGAGAGCGCGACGACGAGCTTTGCGCCGCGCCAGCCGGGAAACGCGAACAGCATCGTGTGGGCGCCGCCCGCCACGAAATCCACCGCGCCGTCGCGCAGCGCACGCACCGCGTCGAGCGACGGCAGCAGCTCGACGTGCGCGTCGAGGCCTTCGTCGCGAAAGACGCCCAGCTCCTCTGCGGCGAGGGCCGGGAAGTAGGAGTTCGTGACCAGATCGGGTGTCGCGATCCGCATGGTCGTTGCTCCTTCCTCATGAGCTGCTGGACACGTTGGCCGGCCACGCTGCCCAGCCACGACAGGCTCGCCGCGTACCAGCAGTTCCTCATGGACCACCTGACGCGCATCCCCGGCGTGGCCAGCATCAAGTCGAGCTTCGCCCTGAAGCAGGTGCAGTACCGGACGGCGATGCCGCTCGCCCAGCTCCGCGCGAGCGGCTGATTCTAGTGTATCGGCGCCCTACTTTGGGCGCTCGGCGTTGGCGACCGGCTGCGCGGGTGGCTCGAGCGGTTCGAGCGCGGCCAGCCGCGCCTCCAGCGGAGGATGGGTGTCGAGCGCTCCGCCGAGCCGCTCCTTCGGCTTGGGACGCGAGGTGTCGATCGCACGGAGCGCCTCCGCCATCGTGCGGCGGGGCCTCGAGTAGCCCATCGCCCTCAATATCTCCACCGCCTTCTGGTCGGCAGCCAGCTCCTGGCGCCGGGAGAACGCGCGGACGGCGAGTGGGTTCACGATGAAGTCCACGAGCCCCGCGCCGGGGGCGATCATGCCGGCGGCGCCGAAGCCCGCGGACAGCGTCAGCGAGAGCGCCCGGCGGGACCCGACGTGTCCCAGCACCTCGTGGGCCACTTCGTGGGCGACGACGGCGTCGATGACCGGTTGCGGCTGCCGCATCAGGCCGTCGGTGATGTAGAACGTCGCGTCCTCGTCGCTGGCCGCGGTGGCGACCGGGCTCTTGATGAAGGCGAAGCTGTAGCGCGTCGGGTCGTCACCGGCGGCCACCGCGGCGCGGTGCAGCGTGTGGGAGAGGCGCGCGGTCGCCGGATCGCTCGGCGGCGGAAAGTAGCTTCCGGCGGGGGCGGAGGCGCACCCGGTCGCGAGCAACGCGATCGAAACGATCGAGCGCAGCCGGCGAACCCTCATTGCGCCTTCATCTTAGAGGGCGGCACAGAAGCGCCCAGAAGGAAATGGAGCCGCTACCGGTCGCGGTGACGCGGATTCGCTTCCCCCGCTGAATGTGGGCGGCGCCGGGTTCGCACCGGCGGCACCCACGGCGCACCTCGGCCCGACCGGCGCTGTCAGGAACGGAACTTTTGACGCCCCGACAGACGCGGCGCAGACGGCCGCCCTGGTAGAAGAGTGGGCAGACAGGCGAAGGCCAGTCGCCGGCCAGAGAGGCGACGGTCCATCACGTCCACGCGCCGAAGGCGCAGAAGGAGAACAGCATGAAGAAGGTCGAGGCTCTCCAGCAGACCGAATGCGGCAAGAGGCTCATCGCGTGTGCCATGGTTCTTGCCATGGCGGTCGGCGTGTCGGTGCCGGCACCCGTCGCTGCCGACCATGTCAAGCTGCCGGCGGTGCCGTCGAACATTCAGGCGCCCCCGGGAGCGAAGGCCTATCTCAAGGCTCACGCCATCGGCACCCAGAACTACATCTGCCTGCCGTCGGGGTCCGGCTTCGCCTGGACGCTGTTCGGACCTCAGGCGACCTTGTACAAGGACAACGGCACGCAGCTCATCACCCACTTCCTCAGCCCGAACCCTGACGAGTCCGGCACCCTTCGCGCCACCTGGCAGCACGCGAAGGACACCAGCAGCGTGTGGGCCGCGGCGATCGCCTCGTCGTCCGACCTCGCCTTCGTCGAGCCAGGAGCGATTCCGTGGCTGCTGCTCCGGGTGCTCGGCGATCAACCCGGGCCCACCGGCGGCGACCAGCTGTCGCAGACGACGTTCATCCAGCGGCTGAACACGTCCGGGGGCGTGGCGCCCTCCACCGGGTGCAACCAATCGGCACACGTCGGCGCGAGGATGTTCGTGCCGTACGCGGCCGACTACGTCTTCCTCACGGGTGGCGTGGACGACGACGACTAGGGCTCGGCGGCGTGGCGAACCCGGGCGTCCATGGCGCGAGAGCGGATGGTATCCTGACGCCGCTTCGATCCTTGTCGGGAGGCGGTCCCATGGGCGCGGGCGCGAGCCGCGAGATCTACCGGGTGGTGTGGCCGAGGGGCGTGCAGGTAACGGTGGCGGCGGAACTGGCTCCGCGGCTGGACTCGCTGGCCGGCAAGACCATCGGGCAGCTGTGACAACCTGTTCCGCGGCGACGAGATCTTCCCGATCCTCGAGCGAGAGCTGTCCCGGCGTTTCCCGGGCGTGCGCTTCGTGCGATACGACGTCTTCGGCTCGACCCACGGCGGAGAGGAGCAGCGGGTGATCGCCGAGCTGCCGGAGCGCCTCTACGCGCTCCAGGTGGACGCAGTGATCTCCGGCATGGCCTGCTGAGGGAGCTGCACCCCCGCCGTGGTGCGGGCCAGTGCAGCGGCCGAGCGAGCCGGCGTCCCGTCAGCGTCACTGGTGTGCGAGGGATTCCACCACAAGACCGACAAGGGCACCTTCGGCAACACGTGGCGCGTGGTCCTGGCGGAGAACGAGGCGGTGATCCGCGAGATCGGCTGGACCACGGTGGCCGAGGACCAGGGTGTCGTCGGCGACAGCGCGGTGACCATCTCCCGCTACACGGGTGGCGGCGTCATCGCGTCGGTGTTCGGCAGCACGGCCGATCAGATGATCCCCTACCTCGGCGACGCCATCGCCCGCGACGTCGGTTGGGAGCTGATCTTCACGGTGGGGCTCGCTCAGCCCGGGCGCTACACGCTCTGCGTGGCCGAGCGCGCCCACGACAGTCCGTGGCCGGCACTCCACGTCGAGCTGGGCCATCGACCCGACCAGAGCACGGTCACGGTGCTGCGCGCCGAGAGCACGATCAACGTGACCGGGGGGCTCGACGAGCTGGCCAGCGTGATCGGATCGGCGGCGTCCCTCTTCGCGATGCTCCACGAGGGAAAGGTGGCGGCGCTGGTGGCGCCACACGTCGCCCGGAGGCTGGCGAGGGAGGGCTCGGACAAGGCGGACGTGAAGCGCTACCTTCACGCGCGCGGCCGGCTGCCTGCGGAGACCTGGCGTCGCTCGTGGATCCGGTCGGTGGTGCGCGAGACGGAGTGGCCGGCGTGGGTGACGGAGGCCGCGCGCAGTGGTGACATTCCCGCCGTGCGCGATCCGGAGGACATCACAGTGGTGGTTGCCGGCGCCGACCTCGAGATCCCCCAGCACGCGTATTTTCCGTCGTGGGGGCACCCGCCGTGCCGGGTGACGCGCGAGATCCGGATGCCGGCGGATTGGGCGGAGCGCCTCGGCGAGTGATCCGGACATGCCCGCAACCGTCCGGACGAAGCGCTCGACGACAGTGGTCGCGCGCGCGTCAGTCGGCGAAGCGAGCGCGGAACGCTTCGGCCGGCAGGTCGTCGCGCCATTCACCGGCCAGCACCAGCTCGGCGCCGAGCCGGCCGATCTCGTCGGACGATTTGGCTGCCTTGCCGTTGCCGCCCACCGCGATGCCGAACCGTCCCTCGGCAATCAGGTCGACGTACGGATAGCCGCTGACCGTCGCCGTCACCGCGCACGTGTCGGTGCGGATCGGCGCGCCGTCCATCTCGGGGATCAGCGAGACCAGCGTGCGCCGTAG
>Ga0187894_10004873_pt1 | contig 14077 bp, 8 predicted proteins | sample GBC1701081metaG_FD_136650 | JGI IMG/M metagenome (GOLD analysis project Ga0187894, IMG submission 136650) | White microbial mat communities from a lava cave in the Kipuka Kanohina Cave System on the Island of Hawaii, USA - GBC170108-1 metaG ...
AAGGAAAAGGGTTGAAATGAGGATTCGCATGGTCTTTTTCGCAAGTTATTCCCTCTCCGATCCCCGTGTTCCCCGTGCTCCCCGTGGTTGGTTCAGTCCTGCAACTAATCCCGATAACGTCTATTGAACTGTCTGGTATTGACTCGGCGTCGGTCTACGGGCAATGACAAATCTCAAATCTCAAATCTCAAATCTCAAATCTCAAATCTCAAATCTCAAATCTCAAATCTCAAATGACAAATGGAAAATGAAAACTACATGGAGAATGCGTCTTATTTCGCCTGCGGCCTCTCAAAATAACGCTTCACTGCGCCTCTGTGCCTCGGCAATATCGTTTGCGTGTAGGCGGAGCCGCCGCCCGACGCCGCGTTGTTCAACGCGCCGTGCGCCGCGACGCCGCCCGTGTCAGCCGCCGGCGCGGTTGCGCTCAGGCCCACAAGTTGACTGTCGTTCAAACCGGCGACGGATGAAGGCGGCAGAACCTTCTCCTTGAACTTCGCGTCTTTCTCGCTCGCGCCGTCGGTCCACGTCATCGCCGCGTCAGCCCGCCCACGACTGACGCCGCCTTTGCCGGGATTTTCACACCACTGACCGAGGGCTTCTTCGACCGACATCTTCTCGGCGTTCTCTTTCAGAAACCGGGCCAGGCCGGAATTGTCGCGGCGGTCGGCTTGCGCGCCGCCTTTGAGCGAATTCGGATTGATTGTGCCGGACTGGTTCAATTTCGAAAGTTTTTGGCTGAGCGATGACTTGCCCTGGCCGAGCGCTTTCGAGACGCCTTTGAGATGTTCCGGTTTGAGCGATCCCGATTTGATCGCCGCTTGCGTTTCGGGCGACAGATCGCTTGCGAGCGCCGCGTTCTCTTTCATCGCGCCTTGCATCATTTCACTGAGCGTTTGCATCGCTTCGGTCATCGTCTTCGAATCGAGTTGATCGGAGCCGGCCATTAAACCTTCGGCCAGCGCTTCGGCTCGGGCTAATCGCTCCTGCCTGGCTTTGGCGTTTTCGGCGGCTTCTCTGTCGGCCTTTTCGACCGCGTCGTTCAGGTGATCCAGAGCCTCCCAGGTTTTGGCCGGGTCTTCGCCCGAAGCCTCCTGGCTGAGTTGATCGAGTTTCTGTTCGAGAGCTTCGGCTTTCGCCTCTTCGATAATCTGAGCCTCTTTCAACGCCTCGATCCGGGCCGACAGGTTTTCGACTTCCCTGCCGACATCCATTGGGCGGGCGGCGTTGATCGTCGCGAACCGGACGGGCGCAAGAAAGCTGATGACGACAAACGCGAATGACGCCGCCAACAATCCGAACGCGCGCGCTTTCCGCCAGCGCAATCTCGGCAATGTGATTTCGGGCATTCGCCAATCGCCCAGGTCGGCGTCCGCGCCGGCCATCAACAACCCGCCGCAATCGTTTCGGTCGTCGAGCAGCGCGCGAACCGCGGCGCCGGATGGCAATTGTCTTCTTGAAAGCGCCGCGGCCGCGATGACGGCGACGGCGATCCCGATTGCGCCCCACAGCAGCGGCTTGCGCGGCGTCGCGGTCGCCGCGCGCAGAACGAGGGCGGCGGCGCCCCAGGCGAAGAGCCAGATTGTGACGAACGTCAACGATTGTTTGAACGCGAGCAGCAGCCCCAGTCTTCGAATAAACAGGCGGATGGGCTGTTCATGGTTGGCCGAGTTTGATTGCGGATTCATTTTCCCCTTTTTCATAAACCAAGCATAGCAAAACTGCCACGGCAAAACTCTACAAAGTTTTTCCAGTTCCTCGCCACAATTTAGACGCCAATGCGCGTCGCCGGTTCCACGATGTTCATGCCCAAAAAGTTCAAACCCGGCGCGGCTCATCTTTGCGCGAACCCGACGCGATCCATTATCGTAGCAGCGTTATACCCCTTTGCGCTAAAACATCCAATTCAAAACCGGAGATAAAACTCATGCTAATGACGATCTGTCTTTTGCTGTTGGGTTCAAACAACGTCCCCACTTCGACCAGCGCCCCGATTGAATACAAGCTGCTGGCCGCGAACAAGACCTCGACGATGGAGAAAGAGATGAACCAGGCCGCCGCCGAAGGCTTTCGGTTCGAAGGCACGATGGGCGGCGAGACCGCGGGCGGCGGCAACGAGATCGTGATCATAATGTCGCGCAAGCCTGGCAATGGCGGCGGCCGTTACGATTACAAGCTGCTGGCGACCAAGAAGACTTCGACCATGCAGAAAGAGCTGAGCGAGGCGGGCGCGGCGGGTTTTCTTTACACCGGCCAAACGATCTACGACTCGGCGTTCGGCGGGCGCGAGGTCGTGGTGATTCTTGAACGTTCCGACAGCGCAAAGGCGGTTTATCAATACAAACTCCTGGCGACCTCGCGCACTTCGACGATGGGGAAAGAGCTGAATGAGGCCGGGCGCGAGGGGTTTGTGTTTTGCGGAATGACCGTCGCCGAAACATCGTTCGGCGGGCGCGAGGTGGTTTCGATCCTGCGCCGGCAGCTGGGCAAGGAATAGCCGGCGCTGAGAGTAGTAGCACAATGGCTTGTGGAAGCCACAAGTGAGGGAAGAAGACCGGACAAAAAAATGTGAGACAGAAAAATAAAGAATCTCCAGTCCGTCTGTTCCGTTATTTCCGTCTTTTCCGCACTCTCTCTTCCCTCATTGATCAGGCGCCACGGTTAAATGTCTTGCAAGCTTTGTTCGCCGGATCCCGGTCACAGCGCGCGTAAGTGTGATCGAGCCGTTGTTGAAATTGGACGCAACGACCTGGGCGTTGTCGTCGGCGATCTCGCGCGTCACGAGCTGATCGCCGAAACTCAACGTCGTCGCGGTCGCATTTCCGGTGGCCGCCGCGGCGAAATTCAACACGACTATCCGCCGCGCTCCCGCCGAAAGCGACTGTCCGGCCGGCAAAGCCATGACAATTCCAATGCGTCCGTTGTTTGCCTGGCTCGAATTGACATTGAGCGTCGCGCCGATCACGTCCTCGCCCGCCGCCGCCGATACGAAACGCAGTTGCGCGGCGTCGAAACTCAGGCTGAAGCCGAGCGCGCTCTCGCCGCCCTGAGCTTCTATTTCGATTATGACGGAACCGTTCCGCCCGCGCTCCAGGCTGGCCGGGGCGATTCGCACTACGCGCGCGGGCTGATTGCCGGCCAGTGATTGCCGGCCCGCGAACCGCGGATCATTCCCCGCCAGGCTGCTTGGGGCGGATGGCCCGCCCGCCGGGACAGGGGGATCGATCCCGGCGGCGTAGCGTCCCGCCTGCACCCAATCGGTGGCGGTCAACGCGCCGTTGCCGAAGGTTTCTTTCGGCGCGCAATCGGCGCGTTGGAATTCGCTCCCCGTCGCGGGCGCTTCGATACCAGCGACAAAACGGCCTATCTGCACCCAATCGGTCACCGTCACCGAGCCGTTGCCGCCAGGGCGCGGCGCGACATCGGCCTCGAGGCCTTGCGTGGTCGTGATCGTCACCGCGCCGCCGGTGTATGTCGCGGGTAGCGTGTTGGCGCTGGCGCCGGAAATCTCGCGCGGCACGGGCTGATCGCCGAAACCTATGTTGGTCGCAGCCGCCGACACCCCCGCCGCGATGGTGAAGTTCACGACGACGACCTGTCGCACACCCGCGCTGAACACCCGCTCCGAAGGCAGTGACAATACGACGCCGACGCGGCCTTGCGAAGCTTGGCTGGTGTTGGCGTTGAGCGAGGCGCCTGTCGCGCCGCTGCCCGGAGCGATTTGCGGATTGCCGAGCGCAGCCGGATCGAAAGTCAGACTGAAGCCGAGCGCGCTCTCGTCGCCCTGTGAAACCAGTTCGACCGGCACGGCGACCTGCCCGCCGGGCGCGCCACTGGCCGGGGCGATGCGCAACACGCGCGCGGTATTCACCGTGGCCCCCGCCTGCATGAGAGTGAAAGTCTGTCCTGCGATGGTCAGCGCGCTCTGCCGCTGACTTGTGCTGGTGTTCGCGCCGACGGAGTAGTTGACTGCGCCATTGCCACTGCCGCTCGCGCCCGACGTGATCGTAAGCCAATTGGCGTTGCTCGTAGCTGCCCACTGGCATCCGCTCGGCGCGGTGACGTTCACGCTGTCCGCGCCGCCAGTGGCTGTGAAGGAGCGGCTGGTCGGAGCGATCGCGTAATTGCACTGCGTGGGTAAGATGACCCGCGCGCGGAATCCATAGTTGCCAGCCGTCGCCCCTTGAATGTCGTCAATAAGATCAAATGTCAGGCCGAGATCAGTTGAGCGGTAGGAACGACGGCTCGATGGGGGAGTAGTATCCAGAGAAATGGGAAGCTGGCCGGCGTTATGCGTGATTTTGATTCCGACTATGAAATCGCCGGATGTAATGGTCAGACTCGGCGCATTGTAAACATTGAATCGTCCCAGGGCCTGCACCGTCGCCGGAATCTGCTGCAAACTGACGCCGTCTATGTTTCCGTCGCCATCCGGATTTGTCCCAACCAGAAGGTCGAAGGTAGCTCCTACTGACAGGCCGCTGCTGTTACTAAAGTGAATGGCGGCGCCGGAGAGCGTGGCCGGGTAACGAGGTGGCGTCAAACGGTTGACTCGCACTGTCGTGCCGCCGTTGGCCAGACCGGTGACAATCTCGAAGCCGCCATCATCCACAGCCAACTCTGTCGGCGAGCCGCCCGGAGGGGTAGGTGTCGGCGTTGGCGTGGGCTGTACGCCGGAGACCGTCGCTGTCAGAGTGAAGCTAAGCGCCCCCGGCCCATTATTGCCGACCCTCAAGTAGACCGTCCCCGTGGCAAGCGGAGGACTGCTTGAAGCCGACAGTGTGATGGTCACGCTTGTGCTGGCAGTCGAATTGCCAAAATCGGCGAGCAAATTCCCGTTGGAAACGACTACCGGCTGCCCGAAACGACCAAACACGAACGCCTGTTGGTCCCCGGTCAACTCGACGCGCAACTGTGTCGCTCCTTGTGGAACCTGGATGGTGTAGTTGGCTGCGCTGAGTACACCACTGTTGGCGTTCTGGGGCGCCGACACCTGACCGGTTTGTGGCGCGCCGGAGGTCAGCGGGATAACGTTGCCCGGAGTCGGTGTCGGTGTCGGCTGCGTCGCCGAGAGCAGCCGCAGCGTGTAATTGCCCGTCTCATCCGGGTCGAAGGAGGTCGCGGCGATAATGTAGGGACCACTGCCTGGAAGCGTAATAAAGCCGCTCTCGGGCGGAATCCGCGAGTCTGAGCCGGGGCCGCCGTCGTCATCGTCCGCGATCACGTTGTTGTTGAAGAGCAGGAACAAGCGCGTATCAATATCCGATGAACCAAGCTCGATGGCAATCTGCTGTCCGGCGCTTCCCGTGAAAGCATGGAAGTCAACATACTGGCCGTCCTGGAGACGACAATCGCTGGTCGTTAACTGTCCGTTGATCGTCTGGCCGAAATTGATCGTGGTGGCCGTCTGGCACGGATTGCCCTGCTGCCCGATCTGGTAGCCGAGGGAGGCGAAAGCGCGGACGTCGTTATCAGTGATCCTCAGGCGCTGACCGCGCGTGTCGGTCGGGTCCATCAGTCCAAGGTACTGACCGCCGTTCAAGGCGTCGTCTTTCCAATGGCTGGCCTGCCTTTGGTCTCCTCCGGTTTGGTTGGGCCGCCCGGTTGAAAACGCGACTGCCGGCCGATTGTCGAAGAAGACCTGCTCGCCGCCTGACGAGAGGATGCGCGGCGCGTTCGTAAAGTCGTTGAAGGTAATGCCCGGACGGAAGCGAAAAAGATCAAGCGGCGCCAAAGCGAGTGTGGTATTGGGATTCAATTCGCGCTGGCCCACCAATGAAATGAAACCCAGCGCGTGGCCCAATTCGTGCGAAGCCACTCCTTCAAAATCGGTCGTTCCGGGATCAACACCGTTGCGCGGATCGAAGTCGAAAGGGCCGGCGGCGGAATTGAAGCCGATCGTGGGCGGCGCTCCCAATTGATTCACCTCAGCGTTGGGATCGGCGTTCGGCGGCAACAACCCGAGGGCGCGCAACGGCGCGGTCGGAGATACAACGGTTGTCACACTGCCCAGGTCGGACGGCACGGTGGTTGACGGCAAGGCGTTGAAGAGCTGCGACTGCGCGCCGGACGCCGTCGCAACCAACCGGCCGCGCAAGCTCGAGTAAGGGCCGCCGGTGAGTTGTGGACTCGCGGAACCGATGACACCTGGCGGATAAGGCTCCCCGAAGCGGTTCGGCCCATAATCAACGTCAACCACGATCGTTATCGGAGTCTGAATGAGCGACTCCCAGGTCGCGGCGGCTCGCAGGAAAGCGGCTTTGGCTTGCGGGAAACTTTCCAGTTGCGTGGTGGCGCGTAAAACGATTCTCAAACCGCTGGTCTGCTGGCGGAAATGATCGGGAATAAGGGTGTGTAGAGTTTCGCCCGGAGCGGGTTGCAGAAGACGGCGATCCTCTTCGGTCGTCGCCTCGGCGCAAACATTCATCCCGTCCTGGCGGCGGATCACATACCCGCCATCCACCGGTTCAAACTCCGTCAACGACGCCCCCACGCCCGCCTGCTGACCATCGCCGCGCAGCGGAAACCAATCCTCCGAAGAGGATGGCGAAGAGGATGGCGAAGAGGATGGCGGGGTCTCCCGCGGCGCTGGCGTGATGTTGTCAAAGCGATGCTTTTCGAGTTCCGCCTTCAAAGCTTCGTCGAGGCGCGCCGGCTTGGCTTTCTTTTGTCCACTGGATGCGGCGCCAACGACAAACCCTGATCGCGCGGCGGATGAACGCCCGATCAGCAACAGGAGGCTAAACAGACTCAGGCCGAGGATGATTGCGGCTGACAGGCGGAAGCGCATTGTCACACGTCCCGCCGCATTGATGATCTTGTTTTGCATAGTAAAGTTCCATAAACCAAAGCCCTGCTGACCGGCTGAAGACTGTTGCGTCGCCAGGGAAAATCTGCGAAAGTCTGCGAGCCACACGAAGCCCTCAAGCACAATGCGCGACAGACCTCGTCGGCTCGGGTGTTAATTGCCTTCATTAACTAAACGCGCGGAACGTATGGAGAATTGGTCATAGGGAAACTGTTTTGGATGGATAGGAGGAAGCCGCGTGAATTCCCCAACCTCGCATGAAGTAACCGAACTCTTGCTGGCCTGGAGTAACGGCGACCGGACGGCGCTCGAACGCCTGCTCCCGCTGGTCTACGCCGAATTGCGCCGCATCGCCGAGCGGGAATTGAACCGCGAAAACCGCCCGCACACTTTGCAGCCGACGGCGCTCGTCAACGAGGCGTATCTCAAACTGGTTGACCAGAATCAGGCCCAATGGGAAAACCGGCGGCAGTTCTTCGGCGTCGCGGCGGAGCTGATGCAGCGCATCCTGATCGATTACGCGCGCAAGCGTTTCGCCGCCAAACGCGGAGGACGATCGCTCAAAATCCCGCTCGATGAACTACCCGAATCGCCCGACCAGCCTGTGATCGAGTTATCAGAGGAGAAGCTGGCTGAGTTGTTGACGCTCGACGCGGCGTTGAGGAAATTGCGCAGGCTGGACCCGGAGAAAAGCCGCATCGTCGCGCTGCGCTACATACTCGGCTTCAGCCTTGAAGAGACTTGCGAGGCGCTCGGCCTTTCGTTATCCACCGTCACACGCCAATGGCGAGCGGCTCGCGCCTTTCTCAAACACGAAATGACCAGAGCCAGTAATGGATCGGCGGGCGCCGAAAACCTGCCGCCCACCGCCGATCCCAATTCATCAGGGAATACATTCATGATGCCAGGCGACGACCTGGAAGAATGAAAACGCGCCGCGAGGGTAGGGCAAACTGTCAGTTTGCCTTGACTCCTTGTGTGACGCCGCGTTGGCCGAACTGTCAGGCAAGAAATAGCCGGCGCCGCGAGCAGCGGCTCAGTCGCTCATTTTTCCGATCTGCCGATCAGAAAGCTGGGCAATATCCACCAATTCTTCTCCTGCCTCGACCGCGATCTTTTTCACCTCTTTCAGATCGTTCAGCAGTTTCCTGACTTCCTCAACCATCGCCCGAATCTCACTGATCAACTCTTTACTGCTTCGAACGATAATTACGGCGGCTGCGATTCCCGCGACTACCTCGGCGCCGGTCAAGCGGCTTACCTCAGGTCTCACTCCGACCTCTTCCACTTTAACAGTTTGAAGCGCGGCGAGGCGCTCCCGAATGAGTTGCGCTGTGCGGTCCAGGTCTATCCCCTCGGCGACTTCAAAATGAAAAATCAATTCGACTGAATTCATATAGACATAGCTCCTGTTTCCATTTGTGAGATTACCTTCCCATCATGACAAGAAAGAACGGCGCCCAGACGTCGACCTTACGCTCCACCAGATCCGCGGTGGCAAGGAATTCTTTGATTGCCGATTGTAAAGCCAGTTCAGGAGAAACGCCGTCCGCCAGGCAGCGATGGATGAAGATCATCAACCGTGCGGCGACCGAATCGTCCACCGGCCAGAGAGAAGAGAGAATCCTCCTGGCGCCTGCCGAAAAAAAGGCCGCTTGCAGCCCGAGCATTTCATCTCCGGGCAATTCGTCCAAATCCCTGACCGAAGCCGGGCGCTGCCCGGAGCAGCAAGCGCTCAACACGACTAAATCCGCCTTTAACTTCCAGTTCGCGATCTTCAAACCATCTAACGCCGAACGGCCCAGAAAAAGGCGCGACTCCATCGGCGTGTCACTCTGCGCGTTTTCACCGTGAATCGCGAAGTGCAGGCAGGTGAACGCGCCTAATTCGCGATCGAGATCAAGCTGCCGCAATCGCTCTTCGCTGGCCTCCACCTCTTGCAAGAGCGTGACATGAATGCCGCGCTGGTCGTAGACGTCTTTAATTCCTTGAGTCTCTTCCAAAGTCTTCTCAAGGGGGGATAACTTTGCCATGCCCGGAACATCGTATTGGCTGACGCCTAGCGCCAACACTCGTGTGGTTTGTGGCGGCGAATAAGGCAACAAAAGGCTACTCAGGTTGGGCGCGTAGGTCACAGCAAAACGCTGAATGAGGAACTCGCCTTCCCACGCCAAAGATTGAAAAGGGAAAGCGTGAAGCATGCGATGTGGCGAGATAAGCAGCCGTCGTTTGTTTCTCAGGCGCGCCGGCGCGGCAGATGGAAGCAAGAGGCGGGAGAGCTTTCTGACCTCTCTTTCCAGGTATGTCATGTTTCGCTCTTTCGGCTTCAGGATGAAGTCTGTGAGATTCTTCAACGCCTGCCAGTCCTCCGGCGAAACAGCGCGCAGTTCTGTCTCCACTCGCCGCTGATCCAGAGTTGTGATCAGCAGAGTCTGCCGGTCGATCCAGTAGTAATAGATGACTGCCTCGTCCTCTTCAATCCTTGACTGAACCGCCGCAAGGCTGAAGACCGGCAGACTCATCCCTGTTCTTGCCCGAACCCGCTCTGTGAAAATCAAGTCCCAGAGCGCTCGCCGCTTCTGAAGGAGTTCCCGCTCTTCTTCCCCGCGCGCGCGCGCAGCGTCAACCTGCTCACAGACGAGCCGGAATTCTTGTTCCAAGCCGTCCAATCCGGCGGACGCGGCCTGCGAGATCTGTGTATAACTCAACGCGTAACGGCATTTGGAAAGCTCGGCCCGCCGCAACATCAATTCAATGTCTTCGAGTTCGTAAGCGGCGCGCGCGCCATAGACATAGAGATCGATGCGCGGACCAAGGTAGGCGTTTTGCAGGTCCAGGTGATTGATCTTATAACGGTAAAGCTCGACCAGTTTAATTCCTTCCTCACATGTGGCGGAAACGGCCGCCCAGTCCTGGCAACCGGCCTGCGCCTCCGCCAACAAGCTGAGAATTTGTACCATCAGGTCAGCCTGTCCGGGGTTTCCCAGTTGGCGGAGGGCTTCCGATGAGAAGTGGGCGGCTTTTTGGGCTTGGTTCATGGCTAAATGAATTCCGGCGCTCCGCAGAAGGGCTGTCGCGATCAATTCAGGAATTCGCGACTGGCGGGCTTGCTCCTCCAACCGGCTGGCCCACGCGAGCAGGTCGTCGCGCGGGGCGCCCTTCGCGCGGCTTCGGTTCTCCATCCCCAACGCGTCAAGCTCGCGCGACAAGCTGAGGGAGTCAATCAAGATGTACGACGTCTCCGGCTCGCTCGACAATGCGGACGACTGCGTTCGCCACTCTCCGGCGGAAAACATCCCCGCATTGTCGCGCGCCCGCTGATCAAAGCTACCGATCTGCGCCGCGAGTTCCCCCCACTTCCTCTCATAGGCTTCATCGTCCAAGCCGCCAGTATCAATTTGCTTGACCTTCCTCAAGTATTCCGCGGCGACTGTGGGGTCCTGCTTGCGGCAGGCGTAGGCGAGCGCGCGGTATAATCGCTTGTAAAGTAACTGCCTCTCGGCCAGGACAAGATGAAGCGAAGGTCCGCCGCTCAATTGACCAGCGTTGATCTCATCTATTCTGCGCTGGAACGCGGCCTCCACATCATCGTCGCCGGGAAGTTCGATACCCAGGCGGCGCAGATCTTCCTCGGCGGTTTCGAGCAGCCTTCTGGCCTCAAAGGTGTCGCCGACTCGCAGATGGAGTTCGCCCAACTCCACGAGCGTCTCAACATTTTGCAGTGAATCTTTCGGAACGGCATCGAGCGTTTGCCGAAGGCGCGCCAACTCAGCATCCACGTCCCCCTCCTCCCGCCTCTCCGCCGAGAGGATGTGGCTCCGGCAGGAATCCGCGCTCTCCTTCTTACCGATGGCTTCATAAGCCCGCGCCGCGTCTTCGTAGTAGCGTTTGGCCTGCTCGGCCCTTCCGATAAGCCCGCAGACATAAGCCATCGTGTTTTTGCTGTCGGCGATTTTGTCCCCAATCTCATTTAAATCCACAAAGGCCGGAAGCCCAATTCGGCGTAATTCCTCGAACTCCGCGCAAACCTCGGCCAGTTCGTCAATCACTGCCTGGTCATTCAAACCAGCCCAGGCTTTCTGGATTGCGACGAAGTAGCGTGACTTGATCCGCCAGAGCCAGTCCAGCTTGGCCTGATCGTCCAACTGTCGGGTGAAATCGTCATTCATACTTCTTTTCCGCCATTCTACGGCAGTCATACGCCGTCTCCTCAATAACGGCTCTGATAAATCTGCGTCTGTCGGTTAAGTAAGGAATCTGCCCGATTTGAGCGCGGTATAGCTCGATTGCGCACAACCCAGGCTGAGATGGACGGGCTTCCTCTGGGAGAATTGCGAATTCCAGCGTGGCGCCGAGGACGAATAAGTGGGAGAGATGCGGCAGGCGTTGAAATGGCGCCGAGCGCATATCCAACAGCCAAGCCGCCATCTCAAGCTTATCGCCGTTCATGGATCCCCAGGTTTGGTCCAATAGATATTTCAGGCTGAATGAAGTTTCAGACAGGTCCGGGCATTCAGCCACAATCTTGTCGGCCAGCAAATTCAGCAACTCGCCGCTGCAGTCAGACTGCGTATGCCAAAAGAGGTTTGAGTCGCTGATCACCTCGCGCGCCAGCAGAACGATCTGTATTATCCGATGGAACCCGCCGTAAGTGCGCCCGGAAGCCCACGCCGAGACTGCGCGATTGATGGTTTCGTGAGCTTCCAACCGCTGCACGCGCGCCTCCAGCGCTTCCAATCGCGTATGTAGATCAGCCGCCAGTTGGTCGAGGCGATGGCTCAGCGCATGCAAAGCCGTCGCGTGAACTTGCAGATCCAGCGCCTGCCTGCGAATCGCCTCACGCGCTTCCAGCAACGACTGCTGCGTATACGTGAGCGCGGTCTGGCTGACCCGCAGCGAATCACAAAGCTCGGCCACCCAACCGCAGAGCGCCTCCTGCGCCTCGGACAGATTCAAGTCCAGAACCAGTCGCCGCCGCCGTTCGTTCCCGTTCATCCTGTCAATCAACCGGCTCAATCCTCCCTGCCGTTGGCGAAAACGCAAAAGGTCACGATTGACTTGGAGACCGTTGACTAAATCAATGAGCGCTTTATCGCCCACAACCGGCGCTTCACGCTGCAGCTCTTTCAATGTCGAGAGCGCGAGAGTGGATTGTGGTGTGTGGATCGTTGTCATAACTTGCTCCCGGTGAAATAAAGCGTTTTCGACTAGCGTACCGTAGACTGTCCAGTCTGCGGAGGTCTTCTCAAGTAAACGACTGGCGGAGCCTTCCGCAGACTGGACAGTCTACGGTACATCGCTGCCGAGGCGCCCAATGGGTGAAAACCTGAAATAGCGAAAAGGCCCGTGATTATTGGTCGAAACCGCATTTTTCAAATCCTTATCCGTGGATTTGGGTTATTAACCCGCCTTACCAACTACCTGCGCGCGAAACTCGAAAACGCTGTGGATAGTGGCGGCTGGTCACTCTCTGACGGATCGCGCGCTTTTCAAATAGTATGCGACCCCCTCTTTTAGCTCATCAGCCAGCGGGGCGATATTCTCCAGCCGGCTGATCAATTCCTCTTGCTCCGTTTGCCCCAGCCTCTTGTCTTCAAGGGCCTGAGTCAAACTGTCTTGATAGTTGCGCAGGTAATCGTCGAGGTCCCCAAAGAAGTCTTCGATGAGCCGGTTGAAATCCTCGTCAAGGTATCTGTTAGTACTCTGCTCAATGCCGAGCAGGGTATCTTTAATAGACAAGTTGATTCCCTTTACAAGCGCGGGGATGGAGAAGGTATAGTACTTGACATCCTTCGGCGATCTGGGAATCTTCACTTCCGTGTAACCCAGCCACAGTTTCCACCAGGCTCTCTTGCGTACTATATCGTAGCCTTGCTCCGTCCTTGTCCTCGTTTCGAGACTATATCTGCGAGGCTTCACCCACTCATCCGACTGATCGAGTGGGGCGAAGGTAGGCCAGGACAAATCCATTTTGAAGGCCCGATTCAATCTTTGGCGCGCCTCAGCGATAATGGGCTGGGTTCCTTCCCTCAAAAGAGCGGTGACTTTCGCACGTTCCCGTTCGAGTAGCGATTCAGTCTCTTCAGCGGCGGCTTGCAGAAGCTCGCTCAGGATACGCCGCTGGTAACCATAAGCCTCGTTGACGAATCTTTTGGCGGCGTCCTCGCTGTTGAACTCGATCTCTGAAGTCTCGGGACGATTTAGCGCTTCAAGCGTCTCTTTGATGTTGACCTTCGTCCTTTCCTCGATGTCCGACAGGCGGTTTTTAATGTTTCTGCGAAAGCTTTTCTTCGTACCCTCGACTTTCTCCTGCAGTTTCCGCCGGTGTTCTTTCAATTTCTTAAGCGCCGCTTCAAGCTCGTCGATCTCCGTTTGCAAAACTCCCGCGGCGTGGCCAATGCTTTTGCGGCGCAGCGCCACATCTTCGCCCAAATTGGTCAGGCGCTGCTGGCACCGGTTAAGGGCGGAGATTATAGCCTTGGGAGCCGCCCCCCTCATCAGTTCTTCAATCGCGCGCTCCAGGAACGGAGAGAAACCCGCTTTCTCCCAAAGCGAATTGGCCTTCCGCACCAGCTTCTCGCAGGTGGCGTCCCTTAATTCCTCTTCCGGATCAACTTGATAAATTTCGCGAGCCAGCGCCTGCGCCGCCTTTAATTCGGGTAAGGGAACTCCCGGCTGTCGGTCCAATTCCTGCATGAAATTGAGGAAACAGAATGCCTGTACCGCCGAGACCTCGAAGATCCGGTCCTCGTGGCCGGAGTTCACCAGTTTCAACTGGCCTGCGACAAACTGGCGTACTTGAGGCGGGGTCATTGATTTCTCCCGGCGTTGATCAATCTTGTTGACCAACACATACAGGTTTTCCCGGCCTCGCGCTTCAATCACTTCGGCGACGGCCCGTCTGATCTCCGCGGCGGTCTGGTTATCCAGCGCCGTATAGTCGAGCACGATCAGGACGACCGAGCTTTCCCGCAACTGGTCCAGCACTACGGCATCGAGGTGTAGCACACCATCCTCATTCGGCCCCGGAGTATCAACCAAGACCAGGTTGCCCAGCATCTGTGTGTTGTCCGAGTCCGAGGCGCGCCAGTAAGGGGTATTGATACGCGGGATCTCTTCGAGGTGAGGCAGCGGGTTAGCGTAGGACGCTAGCAGCCTGTCGGAAAAAGGGGAACCAGAGGCTCTCTTTCCCTCCATCAGAGGGCAAATTTGAATCCTCTCTGGCCTATCTCAAGCTCAATGCGAATCCGACAGGAAGCAGTTTTGTAC
>Ga0187894_10004874_pt1 | contig 14075 bp, 15 predicted proteins | sample GBC1701081metaG_FD_136650 | JGI IMG/M metagenome (GOLD analysis project Ga0187894, IMG submission 136650) | White microbial mat communities from a lava cave in the Kipuka Kanohina Cave System on the Island of Hawaii, USA - GBC170108-1 metaG ...
GGGCGGACACGCGCAGAGGAGCAGCGCCATACAAGACGTAGGCGCACCAGCGAATACGGCAGGGCATCCGGGCTTGGTCCGGTGGGGCGCGCACGTCGCGTTCTGGGCCGCGTATTTTGTGATCCGCACCGCCGCCGCGGCCGCCGATCCGCCCGAGGACGTTGGCGACTTTCCTTACATGGTCAACCGCGCGATGGCCGTGGCGAGCTACGCCGTGCTCACCGCCGTGCTGCTGATCGCGGTGGCGGGGTGGAAGGCCGACAAGTCCGACCGCGCGCGCAATTTGGCGCTGGTGCTGGGCGCGCTCGCGCTCGCACCCGTCACCCAGTTCAGCGAGCATTCTTGGCCGCGGCTCTTGGGCGGCGTGGCGCCCGAACCGTACCCATTCGTGATCTATCTGTTCCAGTTCGGCTGGGCGCTGCTGCTCTGGGGGCTGATGCAGGCGCTGCTCGGCTATCATTTCCAGACCGTCGCGCAGGCGCGCGCCGTCGCCCGCGCTCAGGCGCTCGCGTACGACGCGCAAGTGCGGATGCTGCATTACCAGATCAACCCGCATTTCCTGTTCAACACCTTGAACGCGATCTCGACGCTCGTGCTCGAGAACCGCAACGCCCAAGCCGAGAGCATGTTGCTCCGGCTCGCGGGCTTCCTGCGCTACTCGCTCGATCGCCAGCCGACCGAACTCGCAAAGCTCTCCGACGAGATCGAAGCGCAGCGGAAATATCTTGAGATCGAGCAGACGCGGTTCGAGGACAAACTCACCGTTACGTTCGATGTCGAACCTGGGCTTGAGAAAGTGCGGCTGCCGAGCCTCATCCTCCAGCCCATTCTGGAAAACGCGATCAAATACGCGATCTCGCCGCGCAAGGAGGGCGGACGCATCGACGTCTCCGCTTGGCGCGAAGACGGGGCGCTACGGATCGCGATCGAGGACGATGGGCCGGGTCTGCCGGCGGCGAACGCGAGCGGACGACAAGGCGTCGGGCTCGCAAATATCCGCGAGCGGCTTGAGCTCATCTACGGCCCACGCGCGGGCCTAATCGCGCGCAATAAGCAGCCGAACGGCTGTCATGTGGAGATCTGGTTACCCTTGGAGGAGGAACGTGTCGGCCGAACCCTTGCGCCTACTTTTAGCTGACGACGAGCCCTTGGCGCTTAGGCGCCTCCGGCTCGCGCTGCAGGCGATCCCTGATGTTGAAATTGTCGGCGCCGCCAACGACGGCGTCCAAGCGATCGACGCGATGCGCGAACTGCGCCCCGATGTCGTGCTGCTGGATATCAAGATGCCGCTGGCGGACGGCTTTGCCGTCGCCGAGGCGATCGAAGAATCCGGCGGTCCCACTGTCATTTTTGTCACCGCCTTTGACTCCTACGCGCTCAAAGCGTTCGAGACGTCGGCGGTGGATTACCTCTTGAAGCCGGTCGAGTTCGAACGGCTCGCTTCGGCGTTGATGCGGGCGCGCGAGCGCCGCGCGGCGCAAAGCGCGGGGAGGCGGGCGGAAGAGCTCGCGTCCGTGCTCGACGCGCTCCGGCGCGAAGCGCGCGATCGCGAAGGCCCCCGCTTCGAGAAGGAGTTCTGGATCCGCGAACGCGGCCGGTTCCTACGCGTGCCTGTGGTGGACGTGGAGCGCATCGAGGCGGAGCGCGACTATGTGCGCCTGTTCTGGGAAGGGCGGACATTGCTCTATCGAGAGACCATGTCGCATCTCGAGGAGCGGCTCGATCCGGAAGTGATGCTGCGCGTGCACCGCTCGGCGTTCGTCAACTGGAAGCGCCTCAAGGCCGTCCAGCGCGACGCCAACGGGCGATTGCTCGCGGTGCTCGACAGCGGCGACGAGGTGCCGGTGAGCCGCGCCTATGCGCAGCGCGTGCTGACGGAAATGAAAACCCGCACTGCCTAGTGTTTGTGCAAGGCCGATCGGACCGCGCGTCTGGTCGGCCTGCACACCTATGCAGGACTGGCTACACGCGCCGCCCTGACGCAATCTCCCGCGACACAACGGGAGAGGTGCATGACCAAAACCAACCTGTTCGTTCACGGCGCTTGGCTGAACTCGAAGAGCTGGGAAAAGTGGAAGGCGCGCTACGAAGCGAAAGGTGGTCGCGCCGGACTGGCCGGGCGATGAAGGCGATCCCGTTGAGCCCAAAGCGCACCCGAACAAACAGCTCACCCATTTCGGTCCGAAGGAAATCGTCGACCACTACGAGCGCCTGATCCGTGCTCTTTCTGAAGCACCGATCCTGATGGGCCATTCCGCCGGCGGCGTGTTCGTGCAGCATCTGGCCGATCGCGGGTTGGGCGTTGCCGCGGTGGCGATCGATCCTGCGCCGACGCCGGGTGTCGGAATTCCGCTTGACGGTCTGCTCTCGGCGCTGCCGGTGCTGAGCGATCCGTTCAGCGGCGCGAAAAAGTGGTGTCGATGTCGAAGGATTTCTTCGGCGCGCGTTTCGCAAACGGCCTGCCGCGTGATCAAGTCGATTTGAGCGCTACGTCGTGCCGACCGCCGGCAAGGTCTATTGGGACGGCGTCACCTCTGGCGGCGCAGGGCACATTGATTGGGACAGCAAGATCCGCGCGCCGATGCTGCTGATCGGCGGCGGCGAGGATTTGATCGCGCCATCGAGCATGACCGAAGCGATCTTCAAAAAGCAAAAGCAGGCCACCTCGCTCACCGAATACAAGCTCTATCCGGACCGCTCGCACTACATTTGCGGGGAGCCGGGCCGGGAAGAGGTGGCGGACTTCACCCTTGGCTGGGCTGAAAAGAACCAGCGCGCCAACGACGCCGCCGGGGCGGCCTGAACACAAATTGCCGCGTCGGCCCGCGTGCGGTCGGGTCAGGCGACGCGCGCTTGATCGACTGCCGCCGCGCCAATCGTCGCCAGCACGCAGACGCCCTTCGCGCCCGCTACCGAGGTGATCGGCGACAGGCTCAGCGTCAGCGTTCGCTCGGTCAAATCTTTCGCCAGAAGCCGCGCGTTGACGACCAGCTTGTGCTCCAACGCCCGCTCCAGCGCGTCGGAAACCTCGCGCCGCGACGCTGGCGCGACGATATCCACAAACCGACAATGCAGGATGGCGTTCGGCTCGAAGCCCACCCAGGTGCAGAAGCGCGCGTCTGCATGGGTGAGCCGGCCGCGCACATCGCACGTCGCCACGGCGATGTCGGGATGCTGGTTGGCGGCCGCGCGCATAGCTTCGCCTTCGGCCAGCGCCGCGCGCAACGCCTCGCGCTCGGTGACGTTGACGAACAGGATGCCGACGCCATGGAGGAGGGGGAACACTCGACACTCAAGCCGGCGACCCGGAAACACCACGGATTCAAACTCGAAGGTCGCCGCCTCGCGCGAGCGCAGCACCCGGCGCACCTGGTCGGCCAGAAGCGAACCCTCCAGCATCGGGAATACGCTGGTGAAGGGCGCGCCTTCCATGCTGTGTCGGCTGCGGCCGAAATAAGCTTCGGCGATATGGTTGGCGGCGGTGACGATATAATCTCCGCTGATGGCGACGAAGCCTTCCGCCATGTTGTTCAGAACTGCGGCGAGCTGGTCGAGCATCTCTGACGGCGCGCCCGCGTCGTTACACGCCGCGAAGCTTTCAGCCGCAAGAAGCACCAATCTCTCTCGGCCGTGATAGGTGATGGCGATCGGTCCGTGCAGCGCGCGCTCCTGCCACATGCCGATGTTGCGTACGAAGTCTGCGGAACTAACGGAAACCCGCTCCGACATGATGCCCCTCCAGAGCTTCAGAGACTCTGCATGCATCGACGCTGACACAATCATAAGTTGATAACAACGTGATCAATGAAACATTTGCAGCAACTTTTGTTGCGCGGAAAGTCTGCAAATCAGCGAATTTACACAGTCATGCAGCGCAAACTTGTCGTCTGTATCTTCGCTCAAATGGCCTAACCATAGGTAGAGCGAGGGGCGTAGATCGTGCGGGGTTGGCGATGGGAATTGGCGTTTGCGTGCGCAGCGATCGCGTTCGCGGCGATCCAGTCGGCGCACGCCGCAACCGACAGCGACACCATGGCCGTCACCGCCACCGTCGTTGCGAGCTGCAATGTCGATGCGTCCGACTTGTTGTTCGGCAATTACGATCCCGTCGCTGCAAGTCCGCTTGATGTCGGCACGAGCATCGACGTCACCTGCACCAACGGCACCGCCTACACCGTGGCGCTCGACGAAGGCCTCGGCGCCGGCGCAACGATCGCCAGCCGCCGCATGACCGCCGGCGCCGACACGCTCGTCTATTCGCTCTACCGCAACGCTGGCCGCACCAATGTGTGGGGTGAGACCGCGGGCGTGGACACCGTCGCCGGCACGGGCACAGGCGCTGCGCAGGATATCGACGTTTACGGGCGCGTCACGGCCAACCAGACCGCGCCCGCGGGCGCGTTTTCCGACACCGTCACCGTCACGGTGACCTATTGATGCGGCCGGCGCTGCTCCTCGTGCCGCTGGCGCTGCCGTTGGCGGCGCCAGCCTCGGCGGAAACCAACGGCGTCCAAGTCACGCCCGTCATCATCCAGATCGCGCCGGAGCGGCGCTTGGCGTCCGTGCGCGTGCGCAACTGGCGCGAAAGCGAGGTGTCGTTCGAGGTCGATGTCTTTTCATGGCGCCAGGACAACGGCGAGGACGTGTTGAGCGAGACCGACGACGTGGTCGTCGCGCCCAGCGTGTTCGCCGTGCGTCCTGGCGAGGAACAGATCGTGCGCTTGGCGGTCATCGCCGCCGCGCGCGAAGCTGGACGCGAAGCTGCTTACCGCCTCATCCTGCGGCAGCTCCCCGCTGCAGAGGCCGAAGCCGGGCTTCGCGTCCAGCTGCAAATGTCGCTGCCGGTGTTCGCCCCGCCGCGCGGCGCCACAACGGCGCTCGAGGCGCGGCGCGGCCGCGACGGGGCGGTCGTGCTGTCCAACATAGGAAGCAGCGTCGTGCGCCTCGCGGATGTGCAGTTTGGCGCCGATGCGTCTATGCCGCGCCTGCCGCGCTATCTGCTGGCTGGCGCCGAGGTCGAGCGTCCTGCGCCGGACGGCGTCGGCGCGCTGCGCGTGACCTACACAACGCTGGCGGCGCCGGCGCCCTCCACCGAAACGCTGGTGATAGATGCGCCGCTGGCTCTTGTCGGCGTGCGCTAGCGCCATTGCAACGTCGGCCGCGGCGGGCGAGCTTGAGCCCCTCGTTCTCGAATTTCGGCTGCCGGCGCGCGCCGCGGCGGTGGAGGCGCTGGCGTGGCGGCGCGACGGCGAGATTTACGCGACGCGCCAAACCTTGACGGACCTCGGCCTCGACACCTCCGGCCTCAGCGACGATGGCCCGATCGCCCTCAGCGCCGCGCGCGGCGTTTCGTATCGCTTCGTGGCCTCCGAGCAGGCGGTGGAAATCGTCTGCGCGGGCGGCTGCCTCGCGCCGCAGACGATCGGCGCGGAAGCGTCGCGCGCCGCACCGTTGCTGGAAGGCGCCGGCGCGTTCCTCAATGTCGATTTGTTGGCCGAGCGCGTGAGCGGTGAGGCGCACGTGTCCGGCGCATTCGATCTGGGACTGTTCCGCCCCGGCGGCTTCGGCGGCCTGAGCTGGACCATGGGGGCTGACGACGCGGCTGACATCGTCCGCCTCGACAGCAATTGGACGATCGATCTCTCCAGCCAACGCCAGCGCGTGCTGATCGGCGACGGCGTGACGTCTTCGACCGGCGGCGGGGCGCCGTTCCGGTTCGGCGGCGTGCAATGGGGCACGGATTTCGCGCTCGATCCGGCGTTCACGCCATTTCCAACGCCGACCTTCGCCGGCGAAGCGGCGACGCCTTCGACGGTCGATCTCTACATCAACGGCGCGCTGCAAGCGCGCATGCGTGTCGACGCTGGTCCTTTCGCGTTGACGGATGCGCCAGTCGTGGCCGGTGGAGGCCAGGCGCGGCTTGTCGTCACCGATGCCTTGGGGCGTGAGCGGATCGTCGGCGCGCCATTCTACGCGAGCCCCTTGCTGCTGCGTCCCGGCCTTTCGGATTTCACCATTGCCGCTGGCGCGACGCGACGCAATTTCACGCGCGCGAGCTTCGACTATGCGGATGGCTTTGTTCTCGCCGCCTATCGTCGCGGACTTACGGACTGGATGACTGTGGAGACACGTCTCGAATGGAGCAAAGACGTCGCTTTGCTCGGCGCGGGCGTAGCGCTAGCGCGCCCGTGGCTCGGCGAGTTCAACGCGCGCGCGGCATTCAGCGAGGGGCAGGACGAGGGCGCGCTGATCGGCGCGGGCTGGTCATGGCAGGGGCCGCGCGTGAGCGTGGCGTTCAATGTCGAAAGCGCCAGCGACGGCTTCCGGCGCATCGGCCAAGACGAGACGTTGCCGCGCCGTCGTGCGCAGGCGACGTTCGGCCTTGCGCTGGGCGAACTCGGCTCCCTATCGCTGACTGGCGCTCGCCAGGAGACGCGCGCCTCCGGGCGCGTCGAGACGCTCAATCTCGCTTATGCGCCACCAGCCGGCCGTTTTGGCGCGCTTTCTTTCTCTGCACTCTACGTCGATGACGGCGAGCCATTCACGACGGCGAGCATCGGCCTCGTGCGCCCGTTGGGCCAATTCGGCAGCGCGTCGGCGGCGGTGCAAGCGGATGACGGCGATCTCAGCCTGCTCGCACGCGCGCAAAGCTCACCGCCGAACGAGGGCGGTTGGGGATGGCGTCTCGGCGCCGAACAGGGCGCGCGAGAACGCCTCGACGCCGGCGCAATGCTGCGCGGGCGGACATTTGAAGCGCGCCTTGAAGCCGCGCATGCGGCCGGCGAGGACGGATTGCGGGGCCAGTTTGAAACCGCGCTGGTGTGGATGGACGGTGAGACGCTAGCCTCGCGCATCATTCGCGATGGTTTCGTGCTCGTTGACGCCGGCGCGCCCCATGTCGGCGTGCTTCGCGATCGCCAGCGCGTTGGCCACACCGACCAAGCAGGGCGCTTCCTGGTCACCGGCCTTCGGCCTTACGATTCCAACCGCATCGGCGTCGAGATCGACGATCTGCCGCTGGAAGCGTTGGTCACCGCGGATGAGATGATTGTCCGCACCGCCGCGCGCAGCGGCGCGCGTCTGTCGTTCGGTGTGCAGGGCGGCCGAGCGGGCGAAGTGCGCATTGTCGACGCGCACGGCGCGCCCTTGCCGGAAGGCGTCATGCTGATCCGCGACACAGACCAGGCGCGCTTCCCGATCGGTCGCAACGGACGCGCTTATGTGTCTGGCGTCGCAGCGGCCGCGACATTGGTCGCGAGCGGCGCGCATGCATGCCGCGTGCTGCTAACGCCTTCGGCGCTAGAAAGCGGAGCGCCCTTGCAATGCGTTGGCTGATCCTGGTGCTCGCGCTGACGTTCGCGCCGTCGGCGCAGGCGATCTGTGTGCTGTGCTCCTGCAACGTCGAGCCCGACTCGATGGCGTTCGGCGCCTTCGCCCCGCTTGACAACGCGCCGCTCAACGGCGCGAGCAACATCAAAGTGACCTGCAGCGGTATCGCCGCGCTCGACGCGGTCACGCTGAGGCTCAATGGCGGCGTCAACGGCACGGTGGCGCAGCGGCGGATGAAGAGCGGCGCGAACCTGTTGGACTACAACCTCTACCGCGACGCGGCACGCACGCAGATTTGGGGAACGGGCAGCGGCGGCTATGCCGCGGTGGAAGTGGAGAACACGCTCGGTTTGTTGGGATGGACCAGCAACACGCCCGTCTGGGGCCGCATAGCGCCCGCGCCTGCAACGCCGCCCGGCAGCTACAGCGATACGGTGACCGTTACGGTTGAATGGTAGCCGTCGCGACAAAACTCAAGCGCGCATCAGCTCGCTCATCAAGCCTGAAAGGCCGCGCGCAGCGGCGCCGGCGAGCGCGCCCTTGTCAAGTTCGGGCGCGTCAAACGCCAACTCAATTGCGGCGTAGCCCATGTCAACCAGCAAGCGCGCTTGCAGCGCCACGCGCGCGCGCGCCGCGCGCGACGGCCGAGCGGGCATCGCCGCCGCCGTGATCGCTTCCGCCACGCGCTGATGTGACTGAAGCCGGATGTGTTGCAGCGCCGGCACTGCGCGCAGCACCCGCAACACCCACGGCCCGCCGGGAAACGCCTTCGTCACCGCAATCGTTTCCAGGATCAGCGCTTTGACATCAGCCTCTGACGCCGCGCCCGCCGCCAGCAGCGGCGCCATCGCTGCGTTCTGCGCCTCCATCAAGCCTTCGCCCAATTCCGCGAGCGCGGCGTACTTGTCCTTGAAATAGCGGTAGAAGGCCGGCGGCGTGAGCCCGGCGCGCGCGCAGATCAAATTGGACGACAAGCGTTCGACGCCGATCTCGCCGAGCAAATCCGCCGTCGTCTCAAGCAGCAGCTCCCGCGTCGCCTGCGCGCGCGCCTGGATGGGTTCCGCCTTCTTGCCTGGCCTCGGCAAGCATCTGCTCCGAAAGATAGTCTTGACTATCATTCCGCAAACACTAGTGATTTGTCCAGCCAGGAGATGTTCGTGCGCGCAATGATCCTTGTTTTGGCGTTGGCGCTTGCCGCTTGCGGTGAGACGGGCCCAGCAGGCGCGTCCGCGGAGTACACGCTCACGACGGCGCTCGCCGCCACGCCCTCAGAAACGCGCTTGGCGCGTCTCTACGAAGGCTCGTGCAAGACCTGCCACACCTCGCGCGAAAGCGGCGCGCCGCTGACGCTCGATCGCGGCGCATGGGATCCGCGGTGGGAGAAGGGCGTCGATACGCTGCTCGACAACACGATCAGCGGATTTGAGGCCATGCCGCCAGGCGGGCTCTGCTTTAGCTGCACGGCGGACGATTATCGCAACCTGATCGCCTTCATGGCCGGCCGCGAGGAGCCGCAATAATGGTGTCGCGGCGCACCTTGCTTGCAGGCGCCGGCGTGCTCGGCGCGGGAGCAGCAGGCGCTATCGGCTATCGTGCGTGGCGCGATCGCGAGCCGCCGTCACCGCCCGCGCAAAACGCCGACGGCGATTTGCTGTGGCGCAATTGGTCCGGCATTGAGCACGCCTATCCGGCCGAGCGCCTTGCGCCGACGAGTGAAGACGAGCTTGCATCGCTGCTGCGCACCGCCGCCACGCCGATCCGGCCCGTCGGCTCGGGCCATTCCTTCACCGGGCTCGCAACGACGGACGGCGCGCTGCTTTCGCTCGATGGCATGAGCGGAATCGTCTCGCACGACGCCGCAACACATCGCGCCAATGTGTGGGCCGGCACGCGCCTCGCCGACCTTGGCCCTGCGCTTTCGGCGATCGGTCAGGAAATGCCGAACTTGCCGGACATCAACAAGCAATCGCTCGCCGGCGGCGTGGCGACCGGCACGCACGGCACCGGCCGCGACTTCACGGCGCTGCACGGCCAGATCACGCGCTTCCGCATCGCCCGGCCGGACGGCGAGATCGTTGAATGCGCGCTGAACCGCAACGCGGAGCTCTTCAACGCCGCCCGCGTCGGCCTTGGCGCGTTCGGCGTGCTGACGCAGATCGAATTGCAGAATGCACCACTGACGCGCGTGCTGAAGCGCCAATGGGGCGCCGATCTCGAAGAGACGATGGAGGCGTGGCCGCAGCTGCAGGCGCAGCACCGCAACATCGAATTTTACGCCGTGCCGTTCACTGGCTACGCGGCGATCATCTCCGTCGACCCTACCGATCGTCCGGTTTCGCCACGCAGCGCGGATGAAGATACGGGCGCACTGATGTCGCTGAAGATGCTGCGCGATACGTTGGGCTATGTGCCGGCGCTGCGGCGCGCTGCGGCGCAGGCGGCGTTCGCGGATCAGCAACCGACGGAATGGGTGGACGAGGGTTGGAAACTCTTGTCCAACGAGCGTCCGGTCCGGTTCAACGAGATGGAATATCATCTGCCGCTCGAAGCGCAGATCCCGGCGCTGCGCGATGTCATCGCCGTCATCGAGCGCCATCGCGGCGACGTGTTCTTTCCGGTCGAAGCGCGCACCATTCGTGCAGACGAAGCGTGGCTGTCGCCGTTCCACGGCCGCGACAGCGGCTCGATCGCCGTGCACGCGTATTACAAGGACGATTATCAGTTCCTATTCGACCTGATCGAGCCGATCTTCCGCCGCCACGACGGCCGCCCGCACTGGGGCAAGCTGCATTCGCTCGGCGCCCGCGATTTCACGGCGCTCTATCCGCGCTGGACTGAGGCTGCGGCGTTGCGGCAGGAGATTGACCCGGAAGGGCGCATGCTCAACGCGCATTTGCGGAGGGTGTTCCTCGATGAACCAGCCTGAGGCGAAGACGAAGCGCAACCGTCGTGGCTTGTTGATCGGTGCGGGCGCAGCTGTTACGGCCGCGGCGGTGTTCGGCTTGCGCAAACCCGATCGTGGCGGCTCTCACGATTCTTACTTCCAGGCGCTCTCGCGCGCTCTGGGAGAGGCCGGCCTGTCGCGGCCGACTTTGGTCGTCGATCGCCGCCGCATGCTCGCGAACGTGGACGCGGCGATCAATACGCTGGCGCCCAGCGCGCTTCCCGTGCGCGTCGTCGTGAAATCTCTGCCGGCGTTTGGCTTGATCGATCCGACCGCCGAGCGCCTCGGCACGAACCGCTTCATGGTGTTCAACGGCGCGATGCTGCGCCACATGATCGAACAGCATCCGGCTGCGGATCTGTTGCTCGGCAAGCCGCTACCGATCCGCGAAGCCGCGCCCTTCATCGCTGCGTCACGCGCGGGCGGGCCGCCGGCGACGCTGCCGCAATGGTTGATCGACACGCCGGAGCGCCTCGCCGCCTACATCGAAGCCGCGCGCGCCGTCAGCGCGTCGCTGCGGGTGAATTTCGAGATCGATGTCGGCCTGCATCGTGGCGGCTTCACGACTCCGGAGACGCTCGCCGCCGCCGTCGATATCGCTCGCGCCGAGCCGCTGGTGCAGATCGCCGGGCTCATGGGCTACGACCCACACGTGCCAAAAGTGCCCAATCCGGGCGGCGCCTTCGAAAGCGTGCAGCGAAAGTACAGCGCCGCTCTTTCGGTGCTGACCGAAAAGCTAAGCGTCGCGCCAGAGACGCTGACGCTCAACACCGCCGGCAGCCCGACCTACAAGCTCCATGCCGCTGGCACGGCGGGCAATGAGGTCGCCATCGGCTCAGCGTTCGTAAAGCCGATGGATTTCGACATCGAAACGCTCACGCACCACGAATCCGCCGCCTTCATCGCCACGCCGGTGATCAAAGCGCTCGACCGCACGCATCTGCCCGCGCTCGAGGGGCTCGCAGGTGTGTTCTCGTTCTACGATCCGAACAGCGAGCGGGCTTTCTTCATCTATGGCGGCCACTGGCTGGCGCGACCAGTTTCGCCGTCTGGCCTCGAGTACAGCGACATCTTCGGCCGATCGAGCAATCAGGAGCTGCTGACTGGATCGCGCCGCGTCATGCTCGCAGTGGACGATTACGTGTTTTTCCGGCCGACGCAGAGCGAAGCCGTGTTCCTGCAGTTCGGCGACATCGCCATGTACGACGAAGGCCGCATCGTTGAGATGATCCCAACGTTCCCTGTTTCAGCCTGATTGATTGGCCTTGTGCGTTTCATGGTGGCGGATCACTTCCGTCACGATGAAATTCAGGAACTTCTCCGCGAAATCCGGATCGAGCCGCGCACTCTGCGCGAGCGCGCGTAGGCGCGCGATCTGTTCGGCCTCGCGCGCGGGATCGGCGCTTGGCATGCCGCTTGTGGCTTTCAACTTGCCGACGCGCTGCGTGAATTTGAAGCGCTCGGCGAGCAAGTGCACCAACGCCGCGTCGATATTGTCGATGCTGCCGCGTAAGGCGAGCAATTCCTCGCGCGCGTTTTCCGGGATTTCAGACATTCAAACACCAACGATGAGGCTGACGGTGGTGGTGGTTGAGCCACCGATGTTCAAGGTTTGGCACGTGCGCGCGCCGCGTACCTGATAGTCGCCGGCGTCGCCCGTCACTTGCCGCGCCGCGTCGAGCGCCATGCGCACGCCGGTCGCCCCGACAGGATGGCCGAGCCCGATCAGACCGCCGGAGGGATTGATCGGCAGCTTGCCGCCGATGGCGATGTCGTCGGCCTCGATGGCCTTCCAGCTTTCGCCGGGCGCGGCGAGGCCCAGATGATCGATCGCCATGTATTCCGTCATGGCGAAACAATCGTGCGCCTCGACCACATCGATCTGTGAGAGGTCGCTCACGTCAGCGCGGCGGCGCGCGTCTTCGATCGCGCCGCGCACTTGCGGGAACACGTAATCGCTCGAAGCGCTTGCGCGCACCTTTGCGTCATAAGCGATCGGCGCCGAGCGATGGCCCCAGCCTTTGATGCGCGGGAGCGAGTCCAGCGGCACGCCGCGTTTCTTGGCGTACTCTGCCGCGCGCTTGGGCGAAGCGAGGAACAGGACGGCGCTGCCATCGGTGATTTGCCCGCAATCCATCTTGCGCGTGCGGCCCTCGACGACGGGATTCGCTTCGTCGTTCTCGCTGAAGCTCTCGGCGCTGAACGCCCATTTCCGCGATTGCGCGTTCGGATTGCGTTTGGCGTTGGAGAAATTGATCTCCGAGATGCGCATCAAGTGGCGATAGTCGATGCCATAGCGGCGATCATATTCTTCGTTGAGATCGCTGAACGCGCGCGGCCAGGCAAAGGGCGTTTCGGTGTATTCGTGCCCAGCCCACGCGGCAGCACCCAGCTTCTGCGCCGCCTCCGCGCCGCCGACATTGCGCATCTGCTCGATGCCCAGCACGCAGGCGAGATCGTAGCGGCCGGCCTCAAGCTCAGCCATCGCCGAGAGGATCGCAACGCTCCCCGACGCGCACGCCGCTTCGTGGCGCATCGTCGGCAGGCCATCGAGTTTTGGCTGCGCCATGGCGAAGAACCCGCCGAGCAGACCTTGGCCCGCGAACAGCTCGCCCGCGAAATTGGCGACGTGGCCCGTCTCGATGTCCTCGACATCAAGCTTTGTCGCCTCAAGTCCTGCCGACAGCGTCTCCGCAAACGCATCAGCGATTTCCCAACCGCGGCGGGACCAATTGTCGGCGAAATCGCTCTGCCAGCCGCCGAGAATATAGACCATGGGCCTTGCTCCAATCGCCGCCAGTTTTGCGCGTGCGGCGCGGCGGCGCTAGTCCAGATCGAAGCTCACGCCCTGCGCCAGAGGCAGTGTGTAGCCGTAATTGATGGTGTTGGTGGCGCGGCGCATGTAGGCGCGCCACGAATCCGAGCCGCTTTCGCGCCCGCCGCCGGTTTCCTTCTCTCCGCCGAACGCGCCGCCGATTTCCGCACCGGAAGGGCCGATGTTCACGTTGGCGATGCCGCAATCGGAGCCCGCGGCGCTGGTGAAGTGTTCGGCCTCGCGCAGATCGTTGGTGAAGATCGAGGAGGAGAGGCCGTGCGTCGCCGCGTTGTTGAGGGCGATGGCTTCGTCGAGATCGTCATACGCCATGGCGTAGAGGATCGGCGCGAACGTCTCCTTCAGCACCGGCCCCGCTTGCGACGGCGCTTCAACCAAAGCTGGGCGCACATAGAACGCCTCCGCCGCACTGCGCGCTTCGATGCGGGCGCCGCCCGTGATGTTCTCACATTGCCGCAAAGCCGCCTGCATACGCGCGAATGCGTCGCCGTCGATCAGGGGCCCGACCAAAGTGCCCGCCTCCAGTGGATCGCCGACGCGCACCGTTTCGTACGCGCGCTTCAGCCGGCCGACGAACGCATTGTAGATCGAGCGATGCACGAACGCGCGCCGCAACGTCGTGCAACGTTGCCCGGCCGTGCCCATCGCCGCGAACGCGATTCCGCGGATCGCGAGATCGAGGTTCGCACTCGGGGCGATGATCGCCGCGTTGTTGCCGCCGAGCTCGAGCAGCGATCGCCCGAACCGCGCCGCCACGCGCTGGCCGACCGCGCGGCCCATCTGCGTCGAGCCCGTGGCGGAGACGAGCGCCACGCGCGCATCGTCCACCAACGCTTCACCGATCGGGCGTTCGCCGATCACTAGGCCGCACAGCCCCTCTGGCGCGTCGCCGAACTGCGCCGCGGCGCGTGCGAACAGCGCCATCGTCGCGAGTGCGCAGAGCGGCGCCTTCTCGGAAGGCTTCCACAC
>Ga0187894_10004876_pt1 | contig 14072 bp, 7 predicted proteins | sample GBC1701081metaG_FD_136650 | JGI IMG/M metagenome (GOLD analysis project Ga0187894, IMG submission 136650) | White microbial mat communities from a lava cave in the Kipuka Kanohina Cave System on the Island of Hawaii, USA - GBC170108-1 metaG ...
AGATAGCCCAACGTGTCTGCAGCAAGAGTATTGCCTTCATCGTCCACGATGCACAGGTAGTCGCCTAGGAAGGGCCGGCCAATCGAGTTTCCACGGCGGAGCACATCTTCGGGATCAGTTATCGTACCGAGCGATTCGGTATTCCCCCATGATTCTGTGATTTCTGATCGGAGGATGGAGCGTACCTGGAGCTTCTCTGAGCCAGAGATCGGGGCACCCATTACCAGAATATTGGCAGCGCTGAGGTGCGGTCTACTTGAGTCCCCAGCGAGCCTTACGAATGTCCGTTATACAGCGGAAGCTCGTGCTGCTTCTCTCTAGAGCGGACTCTGCGCTAGACTGGATGTCTCAAGGAGACATCGGAATGCGCACAGGGTTCGCGGTTTTTCTATTCGTAGCCAGCGGCATCGCGTCGGGCCAGAACGCGAAGAGCGTCCTCGACCAGGCGGCCAAGGCCATGGGGAGTCCCACGTCAGTGCAGTTTGGAGGCAGCGGCGCGGTGTTTAACGTGGGCCAGAATGTGAATCCGACCTTACATCTCTAAAGCCGAACTCATAGCCGAAGACCTCGAAAATACCCCCTAACCCAAAATCCCCGAAACAATTCCCATCCTCGTTCGTAACCCCCTGCAAGGAACCCCTCGCTTGCCAGATCTCCTCCGCGACCTGAAACACGCCATTCGCCGTCTCGCCCGGACTCCGGGCTTCACCATCGCCACCGTCGTCACGCTCGCTCTCGGCATCGGAGCCAACACCGCCATCTTTAGCGTCATCAATAGCGTCCTTCTCAAACCGCTCCCGTTCCCAGAACCCACCCGACTTATCGCTGTCTGGCAAACCGCTCCCGGCGTCAACATCAAAGACCTCGACACCTCCATCGCCGACTACGTCACCTACCGCGAACACTCCCGAACCTTCGCCGACGTCGCCCTCTGGAACCAAGCCTCCATCACCGTCGTCGAAGGCGGCGAAGCCGAATTCGTCGAAGGCCTCCGAACCACCTTCCGCCTGCTCCCCATGCTCGGCGTCAACCCCATCCACGGCCGCCACTTCACCGAAAAAGAAAACGCCGCCGGCAGCCCCGATGTCGTCATGATCGGCTACGGCTACTGGCAACGCCGTTTCGGCGCCGACCCCAAAATCATCGGCCGCCGCGTCATGGCCGATGGAGTGGCCCGCGAAATCATCGGGGTCCTCCCGCGCGAATTCTGGTTTATGGACGAGCGCACCGACATCGTCTTCCCCCTTCGATATGACCGCGCGGCCATTCGCCTGGCAAGCTACAACTTTCAGTGCGTCGCCCGCCTCCGCCCCGGTGTCACCCTCCCACAGGCCAACCAGGACGTCGCCCGGATGATCCGCATCGAACTCGCCGCATTCCCCCCGCCCACCGGTTTCAACACAAAAATGATGGAGGACGCACGCCTCGGCCCGAACGTCCGTCTTTTAATGGACGACCTCCTCGGCGACATTGCGCCCAGCCTTTGGGTCATCATGGCCACGGTCGGAATCGTCCTCCTCATCGCCTGCGCCAATGTCGCCAACCTCCTCCTTGTCCGCGCCGACGGCCGCTCCCACGAACTTGCCGTCCGCGCCGCCCTGGGCGCCGGAAACGGCCGCATCGCTCGCGAGTTCTTCGTGGAAAGTCTCCTCCTCGCCCTCCTCGGCGGCATCGTCGGGATCGGCTTCGCCGTCGCCGTGACCAAACTCGTCGTCGCACTAGGTCCGGCGCGCCTCCCGCGCCTCGAACAAATTTCGGTAGACTCCACCGCCCTCCTTTTCACGCTCGCCGCCTCCATCGCCGCCGGGTTCGCTTTCGGCGCCCTCCCCGTGCTCAAACAATTTCGTACCAGTCTCGCCGGATCACTCCATTCCGGGGGCCGCGGCTCCAGCAGCGGCCGCGAGCGCAGCTTCACCCGCAACACCCTCACCGTCGTTCAAGTCGCTCTGGCCCTCATCCTGCTGATCGGTTCGGGCCTGATGATTCGTACGTTCTATTCCCTCCGCAACGTTCATCCCGGTTTTGGCGATGCCGGAACTCTCCAAACCTTTCGTATCTCTGTCCCTCGCAACGCCTCTCCCACGGACGCCGAAAATCGCATTCTCCATCAAAACCTTGCCAACCGTCTGGCGTCCATCTCCGGAGTTACCCACGTCGGGCTCATCAATGGCCTCCCGATGACCAACTACCAATCCAAGGACCCCATCTACGCAAGCGGCCATACCTACCCCCCGGACCAAATCCCCCCGCTCCACCGCTTCCTCAACGTAGCTCCCGGCGCGTTTCCAGCCCTCGGCACGCCCCTCGTCGCCGGCCGCGATTACACCTGGACCGATATCCGCGAAACCCGCCGCGTCGTGATCGTCTCCCAAAACTTCGCCCGTGAACACTGGCGCTCCGGGCAAGCCGCCATCGGCAAACAAATTCGCGTCAAGTCGAACGACCCTTGGAGCGAAATCATCGGCGTCGCCGCCGACATCCGCCACGACGGCGTCGAACAACCCCCGCCTTCGGCCGTCTACTGGCCGTTGCGCTCCTCGGGAAGCATCAGCTATCTCGTCCGCGGCCCGCGAGCCGGAACCGAAACCCTCCCCGCCGAAATCCGCCGCGCCGTCACCGCCGTCAATCCCAACCTGCCGGTCTCGGAAATGCGCACCATGCGGCAGATCTACGACCGCTCCATGTCCCGCACCGCCTTCACCCTCTCTCTGCTCGCCATCAGCGGAGCCATGGCCTTCCTCCTCGCCGTAGTCGGCATCTACGCGGTCATCTCTTATGCGGTCGCGCAACGCCGCCGCGAAATCGGAATCCGCCTCGCCCTAGGAGCGCAGCACGGCCAACTGAAACTCATGTTCATCCGCCACGGCCTGCTCTGGAGCGCCATCGGCATCGCCGCCGGACTCGCCGCCGCCTTCGCCCTCTCACGCCTTATCTCGTCGCTCCTCTACGGCATCAGCCCGCTCGACCCCCTCACCTATTCCGCCGTCGCCATCGCTTTGCTCGCCGCCGCCGCCCTGGCCAGTTATCTCCCCGCCCGCCGTATCACGCGCGTCGACCCCATAGAATCCCTCCGTGCGGATTAGCCCGCCCCGTGTCATATAATCGCAGCCATACGAGGTTCAAACGCATGAAATACTTCGCAAGAGCAGTCCTCCTAACTCCTATCTCCCTCCTCCTAACTCCCCTCGCCCCCCTCCAAGCCCAAACCGCCACCATCACCGGCTTCATCACCGATCCCACCGGCCTCGCCATCCCCGGCGCCTCCCTGACGCTCACCCAACTCTCCACCAACATCGCGCAAACCGCCGCCGCCAACCAGACCGGCCTTTACGTCTTTCCCGCGCTCAATCCCGGCAAATACCGCTTGGTCTGCTCCGCTGCCGGCTTCAATTCTCAGGAAGCGTCCAGCCTCACCATCGAAGTGGGCCAGTCCGTTCGCCTCGACTTCCAAATGCAAATCGGCGCAACCGCCGAAAAGATCGAAGTCGCCGCCTCCACCGGCCTTCTCCAAACAGAAACCACATCGGTGGGCCAAGTCATCGACGGCCGCCGCATCGTCGACATGCCCCTCAACGGCCGCAACTATCTCGAACTCGCGCAATTTTCCGTCGGCGTCATCCCCGCCGGCCAAATCGGACGAGGCAATCGCACAGCCTCCGAGGGCGGCTTTCTCGCCATGGGCATCCAGCCCTATCAAAACCTCGTCATCCTCGACGGCAACGACAACAGCGCCGTCCTTCTCGGCGGCGCTCTCAGCTACGAAGCCCAAGGCGTCAAGCCTCCCGTAGATGCCGTCGCCGAGTTCAAAGTCATCACCAGCAACGTCTCCGCCGAATACGGCTACCGCCCCGGCGCCAAAGTCATCGTCTCAACCCGCTCCGGCTCCAACGAATTCCACGGCAACGTGTACGAATTCTTCCGCAACGAAAAACTCGACGGCAACAACTTCTTCGCCAATCGCGCCGGCCGCGAGCGCCCCGCCTACCGCCAAAATCAATTCGGAGGCACGCTCGGCGGCCCCATCGTTCGCAACAAGACCTTCTTCTTCGGCAGCTATCAAGGCACACGCATCCGCATCGGCCGAAACAACATCAGTTCCGTCCCCAGCGCCGCCGTGCGCGCGGGCGACTTCTCCACCCAACCCGCCGCCCGCCGCAACATCTTCGATCCCCTCACTCTCACCGGCACAGGAGCCACCGCCACCCGCCTGCCCTTCCCCGGAAATCGCGTCCCATCCACCCGCTTCGATCCCATCGCCAAAGGCATCCTCGACATCTACCCGCTGCCCAACATCGCCGGCCGCGATGACATGCCGAACAACTTCTTCTACGCCCCCTCCAACTCCGATGACGCCGACCAGTACGACATCCGCCTCGATCACTACTTAAGCGATCGCCAACGCATCTTCGGCCGCTACTCCCGGCGCCTGCAGGACAAGAATTTCCCCGGCCTCATGCCGCTGCCCGCCGATGGCCAAGCCGCCGAAAGCGTCAATTTGAAAGCGGACAACGTCGCCATCGGACACTCGCTCAGCATAGGCGCAAACCGCCACAACGAGATCCGCTTCGGCTGGATGAACTTCCCCGGCGACTACAACCACCCCTACACCGAAAATCTCAACAAGGTCTACGGAATTCGCAACGCCCCCGGCGACTCTTTCGGTGACGATCTCGATCAAGGCCTCGCCCGCTTCAACATCGCCGGCTTCGCTCCTCTCGGCACGCGCGTCAATTGGCCCAACTTCGGAGCCCTCAAGTCCCTCCTCATCGGCGACGACTTCCTTTGGCAAATCGGCCGCCACAGCCTCAAGTTCGGCGGCGAATACCGCCGCTATCGCATTTCGCGCGATGCCCAAGGCCAACGCCGCGGCTTCTTCAATCTCACCGCCGACTACACCGCTCAGCAGCCCAACAACGGAACCAGCCGCGCCAACACCGGCAACGCCGCCGCCGACATGCTGCTCGGCTGGGCCAACCAGATCACCTACGGCAACGGACGCGGCGAAACTCTCATATCCCCCTACTGGGGCGCCTACCTGCAAGACGACTTCAAAGTCAACTCCCGCCTCACTCTCAACCTCGGCTTCCGCTGGGAGCTCTATCTCAACCCCACATTCCCCAATCCCGAGTCCCAAAGCGTCAGCCGCTATCTCACCGAATTCAACGGCGTGTCCCGCGACCAGGAACGCTTCGTCTTCCCGATCAATTCGAGCGACTGCGGCTGCGCCAATAACTACGCCAACTTCGGCCCCCGCATCGGCATCGCCTACCAGTTGACTCCCAAGACCGTCATCCGCACCGGAGCCGGCTACTACTTCGGCATCCCCAGCGCCATCAACGAACAAAGCCCGCGCTTCTTCACCGGCGCTCCACGCTACACCGAGATCAACAACATTCAGAATCGCGAAACCACCAGCCTGTTCATCAAAGACGGCTTCCCCGCCTACACCGCCGGCCAGATCCTCCCCGGCATCAACGTCGATACCGCGCCCGACAAGGAACGCAACATCGACGTCTGGCAGTGGTTCTTCGACCTCCAACGCACTCTGCCCGGCGATGTCCTCTTCACCGCCGGTTACGCCGCCAGCAAGTCCTCTCACCTCGACGTAAGCCGCGACATCAATCAGCCGCTCACGCCCAGCGCAACGGTCATCGCCGCACAGCGCCGCATTCGCCCGCAATTCAACCAGGTCATCCTTCACGACAATGCGCTCAACGCCTCCTATCAGGCCCTCACGGCCAAGGCCGAGCGCCGCTTCGCCGCCGGCTACACCTTCCTGACTTCCTTCACCTGGTCGCACAACATCGACTTCTTCGCCGAGCGCCAAAGCGGTACCTCAGCGCCTCAAACCGCCTGGGATCTCTCTCGCGAACGCGCCAGCTCCGATCTAGACCGCCGTCTCAGCCTCAGCATCAGCTCCATCTACGAACTCCCCTTCGGCAAAGGCAAGCCGCACCTGCAATCCGGCCCCGCCGCTTACGTCCTAGGCGGCTGGCAAATCGGTGCCGTAGTCGCTCTTCTCAGCGGCCCGCCCGTCGACCACACCTTCGCCGCCGACACGCAAAACACCGGGGGCCGCGTACGCGGCGACGTAGTCGCTTCTCCCCATCTATCCAGCGGCGAACGCAACATCGACCGCTGGTTCAACACCAACTTCCTCACCGCCGCCGCCCCGGGAGTAATCGGAAACGCCGGCCGCAATGTAATCACCGCGCCAGGCAAGGCCAACCTCGACCTCGTGCTCTCCAAAAACTTCGCCATGCCCTGGGAAAGCCACGAAGTGCAGTTCCGCTTCGAAATGTTCAACGCCACCAACACCCCCAACTTCGGCGTCCCCAACACCGCCGTAGGAACCCCCGCCGCCGGCCAGATCACAGTAGCCGACGAGCCGCGCCGCATCCAGTTCGCATTGAAGTACCGCTTCTGATTGCTGGCCGCGCAATCCCGCCGATCCCCGTCCCCATTCGGCCATTTGGCCATTGACAGCGTAGCCGTCCCCGAATAGACTAGCTAACAATGGGAAACTGGAATCTCAGTTAAGAGAGGGGTTCTCTATGCGCCTTCGCCTTGCCGCTCTACTTTGCCTGTGCGCCGCCGCGCGCCCGGCCGCCGCGCAGAACATTACCGGCTCCATCCTTGGAACCGTTACCGATCCATCTGGCGGCTCCGTCGCCGGCGCCCGGATCGCCGTCATTCAAACCGCCACCAATACCCGCCACGAAACCGCCACCAATGATCGCGGCGACTACGAAGTCCCTCTCCTGCCGCCCGGCGCCTACCGCATCGTCGCCACCGCCAATGGATTCCAAACCCTGGAGCGCCAGGGCGTCCAGCTAAACGTCGGCAACCGCCTCCAGGTCAACTTCAACCTCCTCGTCGGCCAGACCAACGAATCGATCGTGGTCACCGGCAGCGCGGAATTGGTCGAAGCCGGAACCGCCGCCCTCGGCGCGTCTTTCAGTTCCCGGTCCGTCGAAGAGCTGCCGATGCGCGGCCGCTTCGCCCTCCAACTGGCCGCCCTCGTCCCCGGCGTTCAAATCAATCCGCAAGCCGTCGGCGCCGGCAGCGCGGCGCTCACGGGCGCCGATTTTTCCGTCAACGGCGGCCGCTTTCGCACGAATGAATTTCTCATCGATGGCGTCTCCTCTTCGCTCCCCCGCAACAACGACCTCGTCGCCCTCCCACTGCCCGAAGGCGTCAGCGAGCTCAAGATCCACACCAACTCCTACAGCGCCGAATTCGGCCGCACCGGCGGCGGCGTCTTCAACCTCGTCACCAAGGGCGGCGGCAACGACTTCCATGGCAACCTGTTCGAATTTCTCTCCGCCGACGAATTGAGCGCCAACGCCTGGTTCGCCAACGCCCGCAGCCAAAAGAAAGGAAACAGCCGCCGCAATATCTACGGCGCCGCCATCAGCGGTCCCATCCGCCGCAATCGTACGTTCTTTTATGCCGACTATCAGGGCATTCAAAGCTCCGGCACCGGCGGTACCGGCACCGCCACCGTCCCCATCGAGGAATTCCGCCAGGGCAATTTCCGCAACCTGGTCACCAATACCGGCGCGGCCAAAGTCATTTACGATCCCATCACCACCCAAGCCGTCAGCGGCGGCTTCACCCGCACTCCTTTTCCCGGCAACCAGATTCCCTCCAGCCGCATCGATCCCGCCGCCCGCAACCTGATCAAACTCTATCCCGCCCCCAACAGCGCCGGCACAGGGGCGGCTCAGGTCAATAATTTCAATTTCACTTCGCCCTCCCGCAGCCACACCGATCAGTTCACCGGCCGCGTCGATCATGAGTTTTCATCCAACCACCGCATCTTCGGCCGTTACACCATGCATAAATCCACCAGTACCGTGTTCCCGGATTACGGCACCCTGGGCGATACTCCGCTCGGTTACAACCCCGGCAGCCGCGGCCAGTCGGCCACTCTCAACGACACGTACACATTCAGCCCCACCCTGCTTCTGAACGCCCGCCTCGGCTTCACGCGCCAACTCGACCTTCGCACGCCTCTCCATGAAGGAATCAATCTGGCCTCCCTCGGATTCAACCCGGCCATCGACGCCGTCCGTGTCGAAAGCAGCCTCCCGAACTTCGGTCCTTCCGGCTATGGCGCGCTAGGCCCGGCTTCGGGAGATCGCATCCGGCTCGGCAATGACATCTGGCACCTCAACTCGGACCTCACCGCCATACGCTCCGGCCACACGTTAAAATTCGGCGCCGAAGGAAGGATGTATAACCAGACCGCATTTCAGGCCGGCGCGGATCAGGGCGTCTTCTCGTTCTCGCCCGCCTTCACACAGGGTCCGAATCCGCTCCAGGCCACCGCCACCGCCGGCGATAGCATCGCTTCGTTCCTGCTCGGCCTCGGCGCAGGCAGCATGGCAAGCACGCCCCGCCTCGCCATCCGCAACTTCTACTGGGGAGCTTTCGTCAACGACGATTGGAAGGTCTCGCAAAAACTCACCCTCAATCTGGGCTTGCGCTGGGAAATGGAAACCGCCCGCACCGAGCGCTACAACCGATTCTCCACATTCGACTTCACCCGCGCCTTTCCCATCGCCGTCCCCGCCCTCCCCGGACTGAAAGGCGTCATGACCCGCGCCGGTCAGGAAGGCGAGCCGCGCCGCCAGGTAGACGCAGCTCCCTACAACTTCAGCCCGCGCTTCGGTTTCGCTTACCGTCTGACGCCCAAGACCGTCGCCCGCGGAGGCTACGGAATCTTCTACTCGCCCGTCTTCGGCTACACCTCGGGTGCGAATTTCGGCTCCTCCGGCGCTTTGATCAGTACCCCATGGGTGTCCAGTCTCGATGGCGTCACGCCGCTCAACTACCTCAACAATCCATTCCCGAACGGCGCTCTCATTGCTTCGCAGGACCCGGTCGACCGCTACCAGATGGGCCAGGGCGTGGTCATCAACGATCGCCGCAACGTCAACAACACCTACACCCAGCAATGGAACTTTAACTTGCAGCGCGAACTTCCCGGCAACGTGCTCATTGAAGGGGCTTACGCCGGCAACAAGGGTACCCGCCTGCCTGTGGGAATTCAGTTCAACCAGCTCGACCCGGTCTATCAAGCGCAAGGCGCAAGTTTGACCACCCTCGTGCCCAACCCGTTTTTCGGAATCGTTCGGGAAGGCACGCTCGCCGCCTCCACCGTGCAGCGCGGCCAGTTGCTCCGGCCCTACCCGCAATATCAGGGCATTGGCAACAACATGCAAAATCGGGCGGACTCGATCTATCACTCCTTCACGCTGCGGGTGGAAAAGCGTTTCTCTCATGGATTCATGGGGCAGGTTTCGTACACCAATGGCAAGATTATCGATACGTCCTCCGGCCGCCTCGTCAACTACACCGCGTTCGTGCCTCCCGTCCAGAACTCTTACGATCTTCGCGCCGAGCGTTCGATTTCGGAAGGCGACGTGTCCCAGCGGCTGGTGTTGTTTGGCGATTGGCAACTGCCGTTCGGCAAAGGCATGCGCTTTGGCGCCGGCGCGCATAGCGTCTTGCAGCACGCTTTGGGCGGATGGTCCCTCAATGCGGTCGCTACCTTCCATACCGGCTTCCCCATCAACCTGACCTCGCTCGGCAACTCGGGCGTTTATGGAGCCAGCCTTCGCCCCAATAGCACCGGCAGGTCGGCGGCCAAGAGCGGCCCGCCACAAGACCGTCTTAACTCCTATTTCGATACAACCGCCTTCACCCTTCCACCCGCCTTCACGTTCGGCAATACCTCGCGCACGCTCGCCGACGTCCGCGGCCCAGGCCGCGCTCAGGCCGACGTCACGCTCCAAAAAGACATCCACTTCACCGAGCGCGTCTACTTCCGCCTGCGCGCCGAATGCTACAACCTGACCAATACGCCCTTCTTCGATCAGCCCGCGCTCATCGTCGGCAACGCGAACCTCGGCGTGATTTCGGCCGCCCGCCTTCAACGCGCCTACCAAATCGCCGGAAAGCTAATCTGGTAATCCGCCGGCGGCACGCCCCGCTTCTAAGGCAGTCCGGCCGGAAGTGAGAAAATTTCTCGACCTTGCTCAACCACTTAGGCGCTTTGAGCCGCCGGTGGCGGCTTTCGCCCTGCACCATAAAAGCGCAATGAAGGAAACAATCTCGAATCACCCGGACCTGACCGTCCCCCAACTTCGCGCCATAGCCGCCATCGCCGGCGGCCAAAATTTCACCCAGGCCGCTGAGGCCGCCGAAGTGGATCGATCCACCCTCTACGACTGGCGCCAACACGATAGTGAATTCCGTCAGGCGCTCATCGAAGCCAAATACTTCGCGATAGCCGACGAACTCGACCACCTCCAGCGCCTCTCCGTGATTGCCTTACAGAATGTCGAAACCGCTCTAACGAATCCCGACACACCCGCAAGCGTCCGTCTGCGCGCCTCCCTTGCCGTGCTCACCCGCCTCAAAGGGACCACCGAGGAAGGCTGGGCCACTCCGCAAGCGATCCCCGAAGCCCAATACCGCGAACGCGACCGCCGCCACCTGGTCCTCCAACAACGCGCCCTCGAAAACGGCGACCACGAATTTCCCGAGAAACCCGACACCACAAAGGAAATCCTGGACAGCATCAAGGCCAACACCTCCCAAAATCCCCCAAAATCCCCCACCGAAACCGAAATCCTGAATCCTCCCCCCATCCGCTCGGCGAAAGTAGGGAGAAACGAACAATGCCCCTGCGGCTCTGGAATCAAGTTCAAGAAGTGCTGTCTGGACCACCCAAATACCGCGGCGGCCTGACCGCTCAGGCGGCTCGCGGCTACCCGCCACCGCCCAAAATCCCTCACTATCCTGCGGCTCCTGCTTCAAAAAGGAACGACCGGCTGCGGCGCCATCCGCCACAGCCGGTCCAAAATCGAAACCCCAGCGTGCGCTAGGCTTTTCGCCGCCGCGAGGCTACGTAAAGCAGAGGCAGAGCCCCTCCTAGTAGCAGCATCGTTCCCGGCTCCGGCACTTGCCCTTCGGGAGTAAACGAAACGGAAAGGAACGGAGCGGCTCCACCTTGCGTGCCGCTGGTCTCCTGCGAGAATGTGGGAACCCCGGTCGTGAAATAGGGCAACCCCGTGAAGCCGCCGAAAGATCCGGCTAGCGTCCCGGAAAAGCCGTCGGTAGTCCAGGCAAACTCCATGCCGCTGGTGACTCGGGTCGGGTCTCCGGTGAGGGCAAACAGAATATCTACACGCCCGGTCGGAGAGCCAAGATCGATCCACGAGCCATCTATCGTATATCCGCCGTCCGCTAAAGTGATCGAACCCGAATTGCCAAGTCCGGTCGTTAGCAAACTTCCGTTGACCGAAAAACCGCCCTCAAAGTCTCCGGCCGTTATCGTGATGTTCGCAATATCGCTGTCGTCGATCACGATATAGGCTGCCTGCGCAACCGATCCCGCCAGCGAAAAAAATGCAAAAAGGGTCGCCGCATGCGCCCTGCGTCTTGTCATGTTATCTTTCCTCTCCTCCGGCTTCTGAGGCGTATACAAACGTCTGCTGTGAAACCTAGCCCCAGTGTAGAATCCAACCTGCTGAAACAACAAGCCATCATGGCTTCAGAAAACTACCGAGAGTGGTTGCGGGAATCGCTTAGCTGGCCCCTACTTTTACCTGTGTAACGTCCATCGGTTTTAGGGCATCATTAGAGGTAGGTAATGTTGCGCCCCGACGTCCGCATCTTCGCCCCGTTCGCGCTCCTGGCGAGCGCCCTCCTCTCCCAAACACCCCAAAATCCCCCAAAGTCCACCACTCCTTCCAATTTTGATCGCCAAGTGCTGCCAGTCCTTTCCAAGAACTGCGCCGTCTGTCACAACGACCGCAACCCCTCCGGCGGCCTAAACCTGGGAATCTTCGCCATGCCTTCGTCTCTGGCCACGCACCGTGACGAGTGGGAACGCATCATCGCCAAAATGCGCTCGGGCGAAATGCCGCCCAAAGGCCTTCCCAAGCCCAGCGAAGCCCAACTTGCCGCCCTTTACGCGCACGTCGAATCGGAATTTGAAAAGGCCGACCGCGCCCTTAAACCCGACCCCGGCCGCGTGACCGCCCGCCGCCTCAATCGCAACGAGTACACCAACACCATCCGCGACCTCCTCGCCGTCGACTTCCGCGCCGACAAAGACTTTCCCACCGACGACTCCGGCTACGGCTTCGACAACATCGGCGACGTCCTCACCATCTCTCCAATCCTGATGGAGAAATACGTCCGCGCCGCCGAGCGCATCGCCGCCCGCGCCATCGGCGGCGACCCGCTCCCGAAGAAGCCCCTCGAAGTCGAGTTCTCCACCAAGGGCCAGCCCCTCCGCCGCCTCGACATCAACACCATCGAACTCGCCCACCGCATCGATTGGGACGGCGAATACAAGATCATCATCGGCCTCCCCGGCGAACGCCCGAAAGACGCAAAGCCCGTCGAGCTGGCGTTCTACATGGATGGTAAGCTCCTCCATTCGCAGATGGCCGAAACGAAACCCTCCGGTCTGGTGTACTTCAACCCGTTCTCGGCCGAAGAAATGAAGCTCGTCATTCCCGAAGGAGACCACATCTTCCGCGTGGCCTTCCTGAACGACGACTTTCCCAAGGCCCTCACCGAGAAAGAACAGCGGGACGACAAGAAGAACAAACGCATCGGCGCCGTGACTTTCATCGGACCCTTCCCCGCCCAAATCGAAAAGGCCAGCCGCAAAAAGCTCCTCTCGTGCGATCCCGCAACCGGCAAAGCCTGCGTGGATAAAATCGTCTCCGCGCTAGCCCGCCGCGCCTATCGCCGCCCCGTCACTCGAGCCGAAGTAGCCTCCCTAACCAAGTTCGTCGACCTCGCCAAATCCGAAGGCCTCAACGCCGAACAAGGCGTTCAACTCGCCATCCAGGCGATGCTCACCTCGCCGCACTTCCTCTTCCGCATCGAGCACGACCCCGATCCCACCGACCCCGCCAAGGTCCATCGCATCGCCGACATCGAACTTGCCTCGCGCCTGAGCTACTTCCTCTGGACCTCCACGCCCGACGACGAGTTGCTAGCCCTCGCCGAACAAAAGAAGCTGGCGGCCAACCTCGACGCTCAAGTGAAGCGCATGCTGGCCGACCCGCGCAGCGCCACCCTCGCCGACAACTTCGCCGGCCAATGGCTCGAAATCCGCAACCTCGATTCCATCAAGCCCGACCCGCAGAAGTTCCCCGAATGGGGCCCCGAACTGCGCGACGCCATGAAGACCGAAACCCGCCTGTTCTTCGAAGCCATGCTCCGCGAGAACCGACCCATGGCCGACTTCCTCGACGCGCCGTTTACCTATCTGAACGAACGCCTCGCCAAACACTACGGCATCCCGGGCGTCACCGGCCCCGACTTCCGCAAAGTCGAGCTGACCACGCCCGAGCGCGGCGGCATCCTCTCGCACGCGAGCGTCCTTACGGTCTCCAGCTACCCCACGCGCACATCGCCCGTCATTCGCGGCAAGTACGTCCTGCAAAACATCATGGGCGCACCGCCGCCCCCGCCCCCCGCCGACGTTCCCCCGCTGGAGGAAGAGGGTGGCGAGTTGAAAGGTTCCCTCCGCCAGCGCATGGAACAACACCGCACCAACCCCGTCTGCTCGTCTTGTCACACGCGCATGGACACGCTCGGCTTTGGACTCGAAAACTACGACGGCACCGGCAAATGGCGGTTGCTCGACGGCAAATTCGAGATCGACGCCTCGGGCACTCTGCCCAACGGCAAGTCGTTCAAAACGCCGTCCGAACTTCGCACCTTGCTCCGCGCCGACCTGCCCGCGATAGCCCGTTGCATCACCGAGAAAATGTTGACATATTCGTTAGGGAGGGGGCTCGAACGCTATGACAGAAAAACGGTCAACCAGATCGTCAAGAACCTCTCCGCCAACGATTACAAGTTCCAGACCCTCGTCTATGAAATCGTCCACAGCCTGCCCTACCAATCGCGGCGTGGCGAAGCGTTAAGAACGGAAACGGCCCCGAAGCCGAAGGAGATCGCATCCCGATGATTACCCGCAAAACTCTCCCCCGCCGCACTTTCCTCCTCGGCTTGGGCGGAGCCGCCGTCGG
>Ga0187894_10004877_pt1 | contig 14071 bp, 7 predicted proteins | sample GBC1701081metaG_FD_136650 | JGI IMG/M metagenome (GOLD analysis project Ga0187894, IMG submission 136650) | White microbial mat communities from a lava cave in the Kipuka Kanohina Cave System on the Island of Hawaii, USA - GBC170108-1 metaG ...
GGCTCTTTAGGAATTGCCGGAACGTCCACAACATCTTGTGATTTCAAATCCCGAAGAGCTTGAAGCCTTCGAGATCGAGCCAGATGCGTTGAAACAGATGCGAAACGTTCGTAATCCCATAGCAGCGCCGTTTGAGGACTTTGATCTTGTTGTTGAAGCCCTCTTGAAAACCGCTCGTCTGGCGGTCGAGAAAGTAGTTGGTGATCTCATCGAGCCAGTTATCAAGCGTCGTCAGAAAGGAGTCGAAGCATTTCAACCCGCTCTGTTTGACGCTTTCGATCCATTTGGTGATGGCTCGCGTGCCCGACGCCTTGGTGTGCTCGGCGTCAAAGATCGCGCTCAACTCTTCGCGCAGGTCGTAGGCTTTGCGCAGATCAGGCGCGCATTCCAACAGCAGCCCGACCGCTTCTCGCTGCCCCGCGTCAAGATCGGCCGCGTTGTGGCGAAACGGCCACATCGTGCCTTTGAGCAGCTTGTATTCCTCTTCATCGAGTTCTTGCTTCAATTCACGCAACGCGGTTTTTCGCAGTTTGTCGGCGCAGTCCCGATACGCCTTCGCTACCTGGAACCGGTCAATCACCACACGGGCTTGCGCGATTTCCTCTTTGACGGCGTTCGTATAGCCCTCGTACATGTCGGTGCAGACACGCTCGATGCTCGCCCGCAATTCGACCGGGATCGAACGCAAGAAGGCCACCACCGTCTCTTTCTTCCGATCGGGCAGCACGCCGAGCAGCGATATGTCATCATCGCGCCGCAAGGTAACAATCACGACAAAATCGCGATGGCCTTTGCGCAACGCGATCTCATCCATACCGATGACCTTCAGTTCGGTGAAGTCGCTCCAGTTGACGGAACGCTCCACGCCGCGGTTGACCGCGCCCAAGACGGAGTCGTAACTCACTTCCTGCTTGCGCGCCACATCACTCACCGTACTATTGATCAACTGCCGCAGCAGCGATTGATCAAAGGCTTTGGTGTGCGGCGAGCGCGGCTCGTACCAATCGCACTGTTGCGTCGTCGTCGGATGATCGTCGCAACTCGGACAGCGAAAACGCTTTGGGCGCAACTCGATGAACACTCGTTGTTCCAAAATCGGCAGATGCCGAACGCGGATCGGATCATCGTAGCTGTGAAACTCAAAGGTCTTCTGCCCGCAGCGAGAGCAGATCGCATAGGGGCGCGTACTCTCGACCGTAATTACGATCTCTCGCTTTTTCAATTCGGTCTTCAGAACGCGGACTTCGGGAAGGTTCAACGGAAACTCGATCATTGGCGGCATAGGTCGATACCTCTCTATCGTGGAATTTATTCGACCTCAGCCTGCCACAACTTCAACTGCGCTCCAAGACCACAAGATATTGGGGCTTTTCCGGCAATTCCCAGAGAGCCGCGCATGTTCAAGTTGAGAGGCGCTTTGTGAGGCGGCGTCGTATGGACAGGGCGAGCGTCGCTTATGTGATCAGCGACGCGATGAGGATCGAGAACAAACGATGATATTGTGCAATTCCGCCGCGAGAAGTTCCAATAGAGCCGATTGAGATGAACGTATAAAGAAGTGATTTCCGGGTAACATGCGCAAGTTAAAATTGGAGCAAGTTTGATCCGCCCAGGGGTATAACAATTCGACAGGCGATTCATCATCCTCCAACCCTCCGTAGGCCGTTATTGGGCACGCCAGCGGAGCGTCGTCGAGATATTTGTATGTCTGAATCATCTGAAAATCCGCTCGAAGTATCGGGATCATAATATCCATCAGCTCCCTGTTTTCTAACGCTTCCTCAGGAGTTCCGTTAATCTGATGTAACTCCTTGATCAACTCTTTTCTAGGCAAGTCATGTCTGATTGGATCAGTGTCTGGAATTTGCGGCGCCCGGCGCCCTGAGACAAAAAGGTGTTGCAATTTACTGCGAGACCGGCGCTGCAAACCCCGAGCAAGCTCGTAGGCAATCACAGCTCCCATGCTATGACCAAAGAAAGCGAACGGCGCATCCAGGAATGGCGGGATAGCGCTTAATAATTCATCAATTAACGCAGGGATGCTTGTAACCAAAGGAGCCTTCAATCTCCGCCCTCTTCCGGGTAACTCCACCGGTACGATCTGAATCGTCGAAGGGAGATGTTCTGCCCAGCTTTGGTAAATGGATGCAGCTCCGCCGGCGTAGGGGAAGCAGAAAAGCCTGAGCGCAACCCGCCGGTTCTTCGAAATATTATGGAACCAAGAATCCGTATTTTTTGTCATATTTGCCATTGGAATCCGAGGGATCGAATCGGCGCTTCTATCCAATACATCAATGCATACGGTCACCCGATAAGCACCACTCCATAATAGCCATCGCGCTGAACAGCTTATGGCGCGCTTGCCGCCAAACGAGGCTTTGTGGGCCGTTAAGCACTTCAACAGCGGCCTCTTCTCCCCGCACTGCAGGTAGGTCGTGGAGGAAAATTGTATTGGCTGACTTGGATACTTGATGCATTAGCGCGGGGGTCACGCTATAGGGCCCGAATTTCTCGCGCCACTGCGGATCTGTATGCGGCGTCCCCATGGTTTGCCAGCGGCTTGTATAGACGGCATCAACGTTTCGCGGCAGTTTATCGATCTCATGTTGATGCTCAATTGTGGCGCCGCGCCTGCTGGCGCATTCGCGAACCATTTCCAGCGTTGATTCCGATAACCCATAGCCGCTCGGGGTTACAAAAGTAATTTTCATCTTCGGCGTTAGGGCCGTAGCCCAGGCTAGAGCCGCGGCGGTATTATTGCCTTCCCCAAGGTAAAGCACATGGATGTTCGCGAGACGTCCGAACCGCTCCTTGATCGTCGATAGATCGGCGATCGCTTGCGAAGGGTGCTCATTTTCACTCATCGCATTAATTATGGCCATTTCGTCTTGACCTGCTAAAGCCCTCATTTCTATGATTGACTCATTGGTTCGGATGACCAGCGCATTCAAGTAGCCGGATAGCGCCAAGGCCGTATCTTCGAGCGTTTCTCCGGTGACCACCTGTAAATCATTCGGTCCATAAGCGATGATCTGGGCTCCGAGTTTAAGCGCTCCAACTGAAAACGAAGTGCGCGTGCGCGTGGATGGTTTTTTGAAATAGACGCCGATGACCTTACCTGCAAGGTTCTTCCGGTCATTGGTCTGTCCCGCGGCCGTCTCGACGGATCGGTTTACCAAATGAGTCAGGTCCTCAGGTTTTAAGTCTGCGAGGGAAAGTAAGTGTTTGATTGGCATCTGAATCTTACCTTTTTTAGGGTATGTAACAAACCCCCGTTTTCACCTCTTACTTGAAAACAGAGAGACCCCAACGATAACTGTCCCTCTAACTATAGGGATTTGACGAAACGATTCTTGGAGTCGACCAGAATTATCCTCGGCTTTATAACTTTTTCCGTCAATTCGAACCCCATGATAATAACCTCTTCGCCGGCTCTGATTAGATGTGCGGCTGCTCCATTCATGCACACAATCCCTGATCCCCTCTCACCAGCGATCGTGTATGTTTCCAACCTTGATCCTGATGAATTGCTTACAACCAGCACTTTCTCACCCACCCAAAGCCCAACTTTCTCCATCAAGTCGAGGTCAATTGTGATACTCCCAATATATTTCAGATTGGCTTCGGTCACGGTCGCATTGTGTATTTTTGATCGTAGAACCCATCTCATCTCTGCTTCCTCCAAATAGTTTTGAGTGTGTTACAGTAGTTTCCACTGTTTCGTATTCTCTCTTCTCATTCTTTATAACAGCGGCGCCAAGGTCAAAAACGTCGCCGGCTTCCATCGGCGGCGCCGTCCTTCAATAGCGAAAGCCAGCGGAGACATAAAAAGATCTTCCGTCCGCAGGGATCAATCCAGGCCCTGGATAGCTTGTACCTCGGCGGTTAAAATAATGCTTGTCGGCGAGGTTATTGATTCCTCCTCGAATAACATACCGCCTGAAGTTATAACTACCGGATAGATCCCATAATTGATAGGCCGGAATTAATCCCTGAACGCCGTCAACGGTGAAGACTGTGTTACTAGCGTCGGTGAATTGGTCTCCGACTGAGCTATATTGCATGGTGGTGGAAAACCCCTTCAACCGATAAGTCAATCCAGCGCGGATGATCGACTCAGGCGCGAACTCAACCCGGTTGGCGCGGACACTCCCACCTAGATAACGGGTATTGATCTTTGCAATCGAGGTAAAGAGTGATAGCGCCCCTTTGGAATCGTCGCCGACCGCCATGCGCAAGAGGTCCGCCTCGACAAATGATTCAAAGCCAATATTCCGGCTATCGGAAATGTTCGTCCAAAGAGAGATTGTTTGCGCCGCCGGGTTTTGTCGTGTAAGCAATCCGAGACGGTTCCTATACTTAAGATAGAAGCCGCTGACATCGAAGTTCAGCCAATTATTATATCTGCCTCGCCAGCCGAATTCGGAGACATAGCCTGTCATATCTTTTGCATTTTGATCCACAACGATACTGAGGTCGGGCCGCCAGTAGTCATTAAAGAGGGTTGCTCGATAAGCTTGAGAAACATTGGCGTACAGGTTGGTTTCCTCGGAAAGACGGTAAGAAATTCCCACCCCCAGCAGCGGGATGGCGCGCGACCGTTCGCGTTTCCCAACAATCGGCGCTCCCTGCGCCGTACTGTCGATGTGATCGAAGCGGAACCCCGGCGTGATACTCAGCCTTGAGTTGAGACGGAAAATGTTTTCTGCAAAACCGGCGAGATTGAGATTGCGAAAATGCAGGTTTCGGAGGACATCTGGGACGAAAAAGCCGAATTCCGGCTCCAAGCCTGGGAAGCCTGATCCATGTTGCCTGACCGTTTTGCCGTTGGAATAGCGAGCCCCTACAGCGAGCGTGTTCCCTCTGCCAAGCCAAGTGTAGTTTTTGAGAAAGCGCGCTTCGATCCCATGATTACGAAATCGATCTTGAAAGAGCGTTCGCGGAGCGCTGGGGTCATCAAGATTCAAGCTCCCGTCGGGAAAGACCACAGGTGAGCTGTTGAAGAGAGAGTGTCGAGTCCCACGCAGACCAAAAGCGCTAAAACTAATGCGCGTTTTGGGGTCAATATTGTGTTCAATCTTCAGCGCTGGCACGAGCCATTTGAGTTTGAACCAGTTTCGCGGGCGCAGCGACGCGCGGGGATTTTGTTTAAATAATTCTTCCGTCAGACCTCCCGCCATCTGGAGCAAGTACTCCATTCCAGTAAATTCAAATCTGATCCTCCATCGGTCATTTACTTCATAACCGAGCGAACCAAAACCCGTGTTCGAATCATAACCAGAGTTTTTCCGCCAGCCATCCGCCTGACGATGCTGGTAATATGCGTTGTAGGCTAGGTTGCCAATGGTTCCCCCCGTCCGAGTATGCGAATTATAGAGACCGTTCGCGCCTCCGGTCTGCTCCGTGGTAAACGTGAAGCGGCGATCCCGCGGCGCTTCTTTCAAAACATAGTTCACCAATCCGCCGAATTGCGCCCCGTATTGCAAGGAAGAGGCGCTGCGAACGACTTCGATGCGCTCAACGGCCTCCAACGGTGGAGTAAAGTATGCTTCCGGATAACCAAAGATATCCGCCGTGATGTCATAACCGTTCTGTCTTGAGTTCATCTCCCATGAACGATTCGGATCGAGTCCACGGTTGGAGACCCCGATTTGGAGTCCTGAGCCGTCATTTTCCCAAATATTGGTTCCTGGCACTTTCGCAAAGACTTGGCGTGTGGTTCCCGTCGCTAGATTTGCGTTGAGATTGGCGAGGATTAAGATCTCATTTTTTTTGCCTGCATAAACCGCCTGATCTACGACCTCATTCATTCTGGCCACTCCGTTAAAATCGGCCTTTCCATCGCCATAAGGAGAGGCGTGGTCGAAAACGGATACCGAATCACGAATGCTCGCAAGCGTTAGTGAAATTGTGACGTTATATTCTTGTTCTGCGCCAAGCGTCACCTGCTGGCTGATCGTAACAAACCCGGCCTTTTTCACTGAGATCTGATACCTACCTGCTGACAATCCAGAGAATATGAACGAACCATCCGTATCGGCGCGCCTGGTGACAGCGGAGCCGCTCGTTAACCGATTCAAGGTCAGTTCCGCCTCTTTGACGCCGTCGCCGTTTACGTCGATCACTCGTCCTTTGATCAAGAGCGACGGAGATTGCGGTGATTGTCCGGAAGCTTGGATTACACCTGAGCAGATCAGAACTACGAAGCATACATATAAGGTCAATCGTAGAGCTGATTGGTGAACAAAAAGCTTAAGTCGAGTTCCGTTACAACAGTTTCGGCAACCGCGAAATATGCCGTCGTAAGCTAGTAGGCGAACCCTTGTTACATAAGATGGAAATTCGATATGGAGCCATTTCATAATTATCTCCCTTGATGTTGTGGCAGCCCGGATATAAGGCAGTACGCGACTCGGGCAGCCGCGCCTTCTCTTACGGAGGGGCTGCTACAACGGCGATATGTATCAATGTTGGTTGATCTGATTTAGACTACGCAGTAGTGAACGGAGAGATTAACTTGTCTGGAATTATCTGGTCGAAGCGCTGAAACACCCCAACACAATCATCCGCCGAAAGCTGAGCAGACCTGGTGGAGGCGCCGTTTAGCGGGCCTTGATGTCGTAGCAAATGAGGAGATCTTGTATTCGCAAGTACAACTTCCCGTCGGAAATCGTTGGGAGCGACCAGAAGGGGAGCCAACCTGGACGCGGGCCTATCGAAACCTCGAAGCGAGAGATTTCCTCATACATCCGAGGCGTCGCCTCTACCAATCCCATTACGCCGGCCTCGCCAAGCAGGTAGAGACGCCCGTCCGCATATATCAATGACCCCTTGCCGACGCTACGGCTCTTCCAGGCGACTTTTCCCGTCTTGAATTCCATGGCTGTAAGGATGCTTTCAGAGTAGCCATAGAGATAGCCGTCGACCAGCACTGATGTCGAGTAATGGTTCCTCATGTCGCGGTTGAAATAAACCTCGGACATAGAGCGTGGTTCCAATTTAAGCAGCGCGCAGCCGGCGCTATACGCGGTCGAAACGAAAACATGGCCATCGTGATATAACGGCGTCGAAATGCTAATCGTATCGCTAGAGACTTTGGTGTAACGCCACAACAACTCGCCATTGTCATCTTTAATGCCCAACAGCGCATCACCCGTCAGCGCCAGTATCTGACGTACGCCGCCTACATTGGCGGCGATGGCCGATGCATAACTAGCCTTTTCATTTCCCGTCTTCCATTGCAGATCGCCATTAAATTTATTGAGCGAGACGATTGAAGCCGCCGGCCCTCCCGGCGCAACAATTAACCGGTCGCCATTAACCAATGGCGATTCGCTAAATCCCCACTTGAGGATCGAACCTCCATACTTCTGAACGACGTTCTGAGACCAAAGTAGCTTGCCGGTCGCCGTATCCAGGCAAACCAGCAACCCGTCGGCAGCCATTGCGTAAAGACGGTCGCCGTCGATCGTTGGCGTCCCGCGTGGGCCGTTGCCGGCTGACTCGTGAAACGCCAACCCGGTCGGCGTTTCCCATAGCTTTTTGCCGCTTTTTGCGTCGAATGCGATAACGTGCTGTCTGTCGCCGCGCTGCCCCTGTGTGTAGACGCGTCCATTGGCGATGGCAAGTGAAGAGAACCCCTGTCCAAGCCCGGCGATTTTCCATAGCACGGCCGGTCCACTCGCGGGCCATGATTTAAGCAGACCGGTCTCACTTGAAACCCCGTCGCGATTCTGACCGCGCCATTGCGGCCAATCCGCCGCTATTGCAGTCAAAGACAGAAGAATTATCAGTACACGTCGCACTCAAATCTCCTACTTACTCATAGCGTAAAGCTTCCATGGGATCGACTCGCGATGCCTTCCGCGCAGGGATTAAACCAGCCAGCGCGGCCACGAATATCATCAGTAAAGCGGCCGACGCAATCGTCAGCGGGTCGGTTGCGCTGACACCGAACAATCTCGAAGCGATCAATCGTGTGGCCACCAGCGTCACCGGAATCCCGATCATGATTCCGATTACAACCAGCCAAAGGCTCTCTTTGAGAACCATCCACAGCACGTTGGCTCGCGTTGCGCCCAGCGCCATGCGAAGTCCGATCTCGTTCGTCCTCAGTGTAACTAAATTGGAGATTGTTCCATAAAGCCCCAGGCAGGCCAGTAACGCCGCCAACCCGCTGAGGGAACTAAAAATCGATGAAAACAGGCGCTCCTGCACTAACGCATTGTCGAGTTGGTCTTCGATTGTGTTGATATTGAGCAACGGCAGCCCTGGGTCTATATTCCGAAACTCTTCTCGAAGGCGGGCCGCCATGCCGATGGCGTCTCCCATAGTGCGGACGGCCACGCACCAGGTCCCCCGAAGAACGCGGATCTTTTGCCGAAATGTTCCATAGGCGACTCCCCGGCTGTCGCGGGGAGTGCCGTGTTTCGCATCTTTCACCACCCCCACGATTTCGGTATTGTGCCCGTCCTCACCTTCCCAGCCGATGCGCCTCCCAATGGGGTTCTCATTACCGAAAAAGAAACGGGCATACGTTTCACTGATGACGGCGACTCGTGGCGCCGTCTCCGAATCCGAATCCGTTAAATCACGGCCTGCGACCAGGGGGATTCCAACGGTCTGAAAAAACTTGGGAGTGACCGTGAGGTCCATCAGCAAGAGGCCCGGTTTAGACTCTTTCCCTTCGATTTTCAGGTGCTCGCTGCGATCTCCTACATCGTCTCTGCCTGCCAGAACCCCTCCGATGGTCATGCCAACGGAAACCACGCCTGGCACGGCGGTGAGTCGATCCTGTAAAGTCTTGCTAAAGTCAGCAAGCGCCGGAACTGTTCGTCCGGTTTGAACAGGTGAAATCCAAACCAGCAGCAAATTTTGCCGTTCGAACTTCAGGTCCTGACTTCTGAGGTTATGTAATGTGCTGACTAATAACCCGGCGCAGATCAGGAAGATGAGCGATAAGGCGACCTGCGCTATTACAAGCGTTTTGCCCAGGTGTGGTCGCCCGGGTTTACCCGCGGAGGTTCCGCGCCCGGACAGCGATTGGGTAAGCGGCGTCTTTGACGACCGATACGCGGGCGCGAGACCGAACAGGATTCCGGTGAGCAGTCCCAGAACCAAGGTGAACGCGAAGATCCTCATATCCGGATGGACATCGATTGAAAGCGAGACAAGAAAGGGTAGAGGGACGCTATCGGAGCGGACTCCCATGGGGCCTGATGCGATTATCTTCATCAGGTTTTTCGATCCCCATTGGGCGAAGAGCAAACCGAGCAGTCCTCCGATCATCGCCAGCAGCACGCTCTCGGTCAACAATTGCCGTATGATGCGTGACCGGCTGGCGCCCATCGCCAGCCGTACTCCGATTTCTTTCCGTCTTGCGATCGCTCGGGCCAGTAGTAAATTCGCCACATTCACGCAAGCAATGAGCAGCACCAATCCGACCGCAGCCATCATGATCCCTAGAGTCTGCGTATAAGATTTCCGCTGCAGCGAATGGCCTCTCGCCGCCGATTCAATATCGATCCCTTGTTGCGCAATCTGCTGAAGTTGCTCAGGAGTAGGGTTGGCGCCCGCTTCATCTGTCAACGCTCGCTGGTAGGTTAACGCAGAAGCCGCCCGGGCCTGCTCGATCGTCACACCGGGCTTCAGCCGTGCGATGATCCGCGTAGGATACCTTTGCAGCCCGGGCACCTCCGGCATCACCTGCAGTTGCATCATAAAAGGGATCCACATATCGACGGGTTTTCCCAGCCAGGTTCCGCTAAAACCTCGCTGAGCCACGCCGATAATGGTATACACCGTCTTATTCAATGTGAGAGTTCGCCCCACTACATCAGCAGAACGTCCAAACATCCGTTCCCAATAGCCGTCACTGATTACCGTGACCGGGTGACCGCCCGGCACGCGGTCATCTTCACTGGTGAACATTCTTCCGATCGCGGCATCGACCCCGAGAGTAGAAAAATAGTTGCCTGAAGCTAAATTCACCCTGAACTGTTTTGCATCGGTCCCGCCGCCCGGCCCGTTGATCGTCACTGTTCGATCAATGAGCCAATTCGCCGATACTTCCGTGTATACCTGAGTCTGATCCCTGATTTTCTCGTACCGCGGGTGATAAATATCATACTGGGAGTTGGGAGAACCTCTCTTCAATCGGAGCATTACAAGCTCTTCCGGATTTCGAACCGGCAGCGTTTTCAGCAGCATGGCGTCGATCACGCTAAAGATGGCCGTATTCGCACCGATGCACAATGCGAGTGAGAGCGCCGCCGCCGCCGTGAAGCCCGGACTGCGACGCATCATGCGGAAAGCGTATCGCAAATCTTGCCCAAATTGATCGAGGAATGTTCGCCTCCACATAGTTTGCTTGACCTCCTTGGTTAGGCCGATGTTTCCAAAAATGCGACGCCACAAATGGTAAGGGAATGCCGTCTGAGACTGCCAACTGATAAAAGTATACTGGTATCGTTAGCGAGTGTCTATGCTCGTCGGAATACATAACTCACCTAGGATGTTAGAGTGGCGCTCACAGGAACGAGTTCCCCGGAGCGATCTGCAGCGGCGAAACAATCCGCCAATTGATCCGCGAGGATCCCCGCATTCGGATATCCGACAAAACCTTCGTGGTCCGATTCAGAGTAATAGACTGTTACGCCATCAAGCGCCCATCGGCTCCATCCATAATCGTGCGCTCGGAGGCTTCTGCGACGAAATAGAGCGACTCGGCCGGGGTATGGCTTGGGCCTGTACCGGCTAGCCGCATGCGCGTTGATCACTTGATTTCGAAACCACCTGAAATAATCAATCTCTTTGAGGTCCCCCAGGCCGACAGCCTCATTCATTTGCGCCGACTCTTGGTGATTACTGCTGTATCTTCCGATGAGGTCGTGGGTTGACAAGGACTGCGCCTCGTCGACTGTTAAATCTAGTGTCTGCATGGAATAGTTGACAACCAGCTCGCGTAACTGAGCTTGAAGCTCTTCTTCAGTAAGCGGGCTATCCTCAACTTGTGTGGAAGGCAGGTTTGCGTCTAACGCTGCTAGAACAGAAACTTGCTCTCCCGCGGCCACTAACTGTTGGGCCATTTCAAATGCGACCACTGCGCCGAAAGACCAGCCGCCGAGCCGGTACGGACCTGTAGGCTGTACTCGCCGTACTTCTGATAGGTATTGCGTCGCCCGCTCTTCGATGGTGAAGACCGGTATCTGTTTCACATCGAGTTCGAAGGATTGAAGCCCATAAAACGGTTGATCGGTCCCCAGGCTCCTCGCAAGCGGGATGAAGACATGCGCCAGGCCGGCCGCTGGATGCACGCAGAAGAATGGCGGTCGTTTTCCGAGCGGTTGGATCGGAATCAACGCCGAAGGGGGCAGCAAGGAAATTTCTTGCCGGAGATAACTTGCCAACTTTTCCACCGTGGGGTAGTCGAAAACTGTTCTCACCGACATTCTTTCGCCATAGGTCTCGCTTACTCGGGACGATAGCGCAACGGCCGTCAGCGAATGGCCGCCGAGATCAAAGAAATTGTCGCGGACCCCGAAGTTCTCTGTCTTGAGCAAGTCTCTCCAAATGGCGAACAAATAAAGCTCGGTCGCATCTCGTGGAGCGATTGTATCCGTTCCTGTATTCGCCTCGGGCGCGGGTAGCGCCTTACGGTCTAATTTGCCGCTGGAAGTCAGCGGAAGCGCCGAGAGTTCGATGAATATGGAAGGAGCCATATATTTTGGCAGCTTCGCTTGCAGATGCTCCGATAAGGCCGCGCTCGATGGCCCCTTGCCGCCCGCCGGAACGATATAGGCCACCAGACGTTTATCGTCGGGATGATCCTCGCGCATGCAGACCACGCATTCCCGCAGCCCCCCATGGCTCATGAGCGCTGCTTCGATCTCTCCCAATTCAATCCGATACCCGCGAATCTTCACCTGGTAATCCAAACGCCCAAGGTACTCTAGGTTCGCATCCGTTCGCCATTTCACCTCATCTCCCGTCCGATACATTCGTTCTCCCGCACGGCCATTGAATGGGTTCGGCTCAAACCGCTCGGCCGTCAGATCCGCGCGGTTCAAATATCCACGTCCAACCCCCGATCCCCCAAGATAAAGTTCTCCAGCCACCCCCACTGGCGCCGGTTCCTTATTCTTATTCAAGACATAAACCTGCGCATTCTCGATGGGGCGGCCAATCGGCGCCTTCTCCCCTAATCCCCCTTCGACGCATCTCCATGCCGTAGACCAAACGGTCGCTTCCGTAGGCCCGTATTCATTAACCAAGATCGACTGAGGCGCTTCGATGCTGTGAGAGGAGACCAGACTTTTGAAACAGATTTCCCCCGCTACAATCGCGGTTGTTAGGGTCTTAAAACTCCTGAGCGCCTTCGCTTCGAGCATCAGTTTGTACAACGACGGCAGCGCCAGCAAATGGCTTGCTCCAACGTTCGAAAGCAGTCTGACTAATTCTCCGGGGTCTCGTTGGGCGTCCTCGGAGGGAATGATGAGAGCGCCTCCTTCAATCAATGTCCAGAAAACGCCCGCGACCGAACTGTCAAAAGAGAAGGAGGATAGCAGGAGATAGCGTTTTACACGGTCCGGGTAATAACTTTGCCGAGCTAGAGTAGACTCAAGCAAGTTTTGATGAGAAATCAGCGCCGCCTTGGGTTTACCCGTGGACCCGGAGGTATAAATTAAATAAGCCAGGCTGGCGCCCGAGATCTCAAGACGCGGATCGACGTCTGGGTAACTCGCAATCGTCTCCCAATCCCGATCAATCTCAACTACCTGCGCCCAATTACTGGGCAGATTTCGGGCTAGAAGACTACTTGTTAGTAACACAGGAGCCTGCGCGTCTTCTAACATAAATGTGACTCTATTTGCTGGGTAACTCGGATCGAGAGCTAGATAAGCGCCGCCTGACTTCAGAGTCGCCAGCAACCCGATCACGATCTCAGGGCCCCGCGACAGGTAAAGGGCGACTCTTACCTCAGTTCCTACGCCAAGGCCCCGCAAATAATGCGCCAGCCGGTTCGCGCGCTCATTTAAGAGGCCATAGGTCAGCTCTTGATCTTCATAGACAATAGCGATCGCGTCCGGTTCGTATTCTGTTCGTTTCTCAAATAACTGATGCGCCCAATACTGTTCGTTCCGCTCACACCCGGTGTCGTTCCACTCGACTATTTCCTGTTGCCGCTCGGGATTCGCCAGGAGCGTGAGATCATCGATGCGCTGTTCCCGATCGGCGACCATTGCGTTTAGGACTAGCTTGACATGCCCCAGGAGCCGCTCGATGGTCGATCGATCGAATAAATCTGTCGCATACTCCGCGACGCCGGCCACCACCTGATCGTCTACTTCCAGCATCAGTGTCAGGTCGTATCTAGCCACCCCTCCATTAATAGTGAACCCGCTTAGCGCAAGCCCGCTTTCTCGCAACTCTCGTTGCGGGGCGTGTTGGAACGCCAGTTTGACCTGGAACAGAGGCGACCGGTCCAGGCTTCGTTCGGGCGAAAGTTCCTCCACTAATTTTTCAAACGGAACATCCTGATGGGCATAGGCGCCCAGACTTATCTCCCGCACTCGCTCGAGTGTTTGCCGGAAGCTCGGATTCCCGGAAAGATTGACGCGCAAGACGAGTTGATTGACGAAAAACCCTATCAATCCCTCGGTCTCGAGCCGGCTCCGGTTCGCAACGTCGGTCCCGACCACTACATCCTCCTGACCTGCATATCGGGATAAGACGATCTGGAAGGCCGTCAGCAAAGTCATAAATAGTGTCACGCCCTCTTGACGGCTTAGTAACCTAAGTTCCCGCGCTAGGTCGGCCGAGAGAATAAAAGGTATCCGCTCACCGCGATAACTGGGAGTTGAAGGTCGAGTGCGATCGGTTGGAAGCTCTAATACCAGCGATCCATCCAGATGCGCCCGCCAGTACTTCAGTTGCTCTTCCAGGACAGCTCCACTCAGCCTCTCACGCTGCCACACCGCGAAGTCCCCATATTGCACGGGCAGCTCCGCCAACGACATCCTCCCGTTCTTACGATTGCTTCCATACAACTCGCTGAACTCTTTCAGCAGCA
>Ga0187894_10004878_pt1 | contig 14069 bp, 14 predicted proteins | sample GBC1701081metaG_FD_136650 | JGI IMG/M metagenome (GOLD analysis project Ga0187894, IMG submission 136650) | White microbial mat communities from a lava cave in the Kipuka Kanohina Cave System on the Island of Hawaii, USA - GBC170108-1 metaG ...
CTAGTAATGATGCACGTGCGTCAGTGAATTCCTGCTGTACGAAACGACGGCACAACAGGTCCTTCGCTTCGCTCAGGACGACAGTGCTTACTGCGCCACCGCCGCCGTGCGCTGCGGCGCCTGCGTCTCGCGTTCGACCATCTCCTGCAGGATGCGGCGGAACTGGGTCGGGCCGGCATCGAAGCTGGTCGGCAGCATGCGTCGCGTCGGGTCGCGGTCGATCACGATCTGCTGCGCCTCGATGATGTCCTTGTCCTCGCCGAAGGCGGCCTCGACGACGCCGTACATCCGGTCGAGCTGGGTCTGGTCGATGTCGCCGCTGCGCGCGCCGGTGGCGAAGAAATAACGCGAGCTGCGCGCCGTCGTCGGCGTCACCGCCTGCTCGTCGCAGCGCAGGAAGACCGGCGCCTCGGTCGGCGGCTTGAGCTGCAGGCGGTCGGCGGTACCCGGCGCGTACCACGCGGTGCGCATCAGGAAGATGCCGGGTACCAGGAAATCGTAGGCGTTCCACATGTCGTAGGTTTCGTTGCGCACATAGCCGCGCACCTGGTTGCGCAGCCAGCGCTGCACGCGCACGCCGCGATCGAGCCGGATGATGCGCGGCCGCTCGTCGGCCCATTGCGGCGAGCCCAGCCCCAGCGTCTTTTCGTGCGCGTAGCTGAGGTGCGAGAGGTCGAGCAGGTTGTCGTCGATGAGCTGGTAGTCGGCGGCGTAGTCCATCTGGCTGGCCTTCAGGCGATAGCCGGGATCATCGAGCGCGATCGAGGCCGGGACCAGCGCCGGATCGGCCAGCGCTGCATCGCCCATCCACACCCAGAGCCAGCTGCCGCTCTCGACGGCGGGATAGCGCCGCACCGCGGCACTCTGCGGGATCAGCGACTGGCCGGGGATCTCGACGCAGCGTCCGTCGGGTGCAAATTTCAGGCCGTGATACATGCAGCGCAGGTCGTCCTGCTCGACCCGGCCCTTCGACAGCGGCGCGAAGCGGTGACAGCAGCGATCCTCGAACACCACCGCCGTGCCGTCCTGCTTGCGGTAGAACGCCAGCGGGTCGTTGATGATGGTGCGCGCCACGACCTTGCCGGCTTCCAGCTCGTGCGACCAGCCGGCCACGTACCAGGCGTTGCGTACCCACATCGCTTCCTCCCGGACATTCTTGGGCATGCCGTTGGCGCACGCTAGGACAACGCCCCGCCGGCCGGAACAGTGAAAACGGTCATTCCAGCCATAAAGCGCGGTTATGCGCGTCTCTTCCATCCCCCGACGGGGAAGGAAGTCATCCCAACCGGTTGGCGGCGCGCGCCAGCACCTGGCGGAACCAGGGATGGCCGCGCTTGGCGTTGGCGGCGAGGCTCCAGTAGGCGTCGATGGCGAGTCGCTTGCGCGGGTAGGCGAGCTCGACGATGCGCAGCGCGCGGACCTGCACCAACTCCTGCGCTACCTTGCGCGGCACCAGCGCGATGCAATCGGCCTTCTCGACGATGGCGCCCAGCACCAGGAAGCTGGGGCCGGTGCACACCGGCGCGGTTTCCAGCACGGCGGTGGGTTGCAACAGCAAGCGGATCTCCAGCGAGACGCGCGGGTTGCGCTGGAAGGCGGCATAGCGCGCTTTCTGGAACTGCTCGGGCGTGATGCGGGCGCCGATCGCCTTGTTGTCGGCGGCGGCGATGCAGACCATCTCGTCGCGCCACAGCGGCATCGATCCGACGCGCTTGCCCAGCGTCTCGCCGAAAGCGCGCGGCCCGATCAGGAAATCGATGCGCGCCAGGTCCTCGCCGGTGCGCACGCCCATCTCGGTGAACTCCAGTACGACGCCGGGTGCTTCGGCGGCACAGATCTCGGCCAGAACCGGGGCCACCATCAGGCTCACGTAGTCGGCGGTGGTGATGACGATGTGCACCGCCTCGCGCGCCGGATCGAACGGGCGTGCCGGCGTCAGCAGCAGGTCGAGCTCGGCCAGCGCCTTGTGCAGCGGTGCGCTCAACGCCTCGGCCCGGTTGGTCAGCCCGGCCTCACGCCCGGCCGAGACCAGCAGCGGATCGTCGAAGGCGTCGCGCAGATGGCGCAGCGCTCGGCTGATCGCCGGCTGGGTCATGTTGAACGACCGCGCCGTGCGCGTGACGCTGCGCGTGCGCAGCAGCTCATGCAGGATCGGCAGCAGGTCGAGATTCACCCGATGCAGGCGCGCCACCAGATCGCGCTCGCTGTCGACACCTGGCGCACGCTCGCCTGCCGCGTGGCCGGCGGTGGCGCGTCGCCGTGCCGTCGCTGTTCCGCCCATGGTTGGCTCATCCTGAAGCGGTGGACTCTGCGGCACGGTGTCGGACGCAAAGGCTCAAAGCAACAGGCGAACGGCAAGACTATGCCGATCGTCCATTGTTTCGATCCGCTTCGGATGCTCTAACCGGCGCTGGAAGAAAGCCCAGCCGAGGCGAGTCGTGATTTCACGACATCGCCTCCTGGTGATCGCCAGCGGCTAGACTTGGCCGGCCTTGCAACGGCTCATGAAGCTGCTCAGCAACTCGCCGCTCAGGTTGCGCACACGGGCGCGCTCTTCGCAAGTTGGCGGCGCGCTGCTGGCGGCGGGTAGTGCCACCTGGCCGGCGCCGCAACGCTTCATGAAGGCGGCCCGGTCTTCACCCGACAGGGTGTGCCGACGGGCTTCCGCCTTACCGCGTTGCATCAGGTTTCCTTCCGCCATCGGTGCGCCGTTGGCACACTTCGTCAGGTAGTCTGTCAAGGCCGAACCGGCCAGCTTCTGCTGGCTCGCTTGCTGCGCGCAAGCCTGGACGGCTGTTGACGTGACCTGCTGGGCTTGCGCGACCGTTCCAAGGAACGCGACCGTCACAACGACGGCAATACCGTACATTCGCATGATATGCTTCTCCCCTCTGCCACGAACAAATCAAGCAAATGCTGCATGCATGATGCATCTGGCGCGAACCCTGGTCAACCCGACGTACGGCTGAATCGCTTTGCGGCGCCCAGAAGGGCGCACATCTCTGGCGTAGGGGTGTGTTCGAGAAGCCCAACGTTCTACCCAGGGTGGTGGGCAGGCTGACACAGGTACTTTCGTACGATAATCGAATGATTTCGCCCCGTGCGATGGCGATCGCTTGCGCGCGTAGACTCCGCTGTCACGGCAGCCCATACTGACCTCATGCGTAAGTCGGCTTCGCGCATACCTAAACACGGCGATCGTTCGGTTTCAGGTGTGCGCGACGGAATAGCCACAGCACGCGCGCCGAGGGCGCCATCTCAGGACAGCCTGGACGACGATCGTCCCAAGGAGGACGTGAACGTCGCGGTCGGCCTGCGCAACGTCAATCTGAACCTGCTGCCGGTCTTCCAGGTCCTGGTCCACCAATCGAACCTGTCGCGCGCGGCGGAGATGCTGGGCATGTCGCAGTCCGCCGTCAGCCACGCCCTGGCAAAGCTGCGGGTGCAGTTCCGGGATCCGCTGTTTGTGCGCTCCGGCAAAGGTGTCGAACCGACAGCCAAGGCGCTCGAACTCAGCGCGTCGATTGCACAGGCCCTCGATCTCGTGCGACGAGGCGTCGGATCAGCCAGCGCGGCCAAGAGCCTGGGGCCACGCTTCCACTGTGGCGTGACCGACGCGCTGGACGAGGGGCCGGTGTTCGTGTCCACCGTCGTCGAGGCGTTACGGACAGTCTCGTCCAACGCGTCACCAGCATTCTCCTACGTGGGCGACATCGACTGGAAGCGGACGCTCCGGCTGCGGCAGCTCGATATCGTGTTCGATCATGAAGCCGCCGGCGATAGCGACCTCGAGTCGATGCTGGTCGAGGCGCGTCATTTCAGTTGCTTCGTGCGGCCGGAGAATCCCGTGGCCAAGGGCGAGTTCACGCTGGACCGCTATCTGGCCGCCTCCCACGTCATCATGGATGCCCCGGATGCCAGTCCCCGATCGATGCTGCGGGTCGCGCTGCACGCCGCCGGCCTGCGCCGCATCATCGGCGCGCGGGTGCATACGCACTTCCACGCCGCGCTCGTCGCCAGTCAGAGCGACCATGTCGGGACCGGAAAGTCGCGCGAGGTGTCGTTCTACGCCAAGCAGCTGGGGTTGCGGATTCTCAAGTGCCCCGTCGAAACGCCGCCGGCGCCCCTGTTCATGACCTGGCTGCGCGTGCGGACGAACGAGGAAGGCCATCGCCGGCTGCGCCAGAACTTCGTGCGACTGTGGCGCGCGCCGCTGACTTGATCCGGGATCACGGCCGGCGTTCAGGCAGGCGGGTGCGGAAGAGCTCCAGGCCCTTCATCGGGGCGGCGGGCGCGCGGTCGTCGCCGTTGAGGATCGCCTGCATGACGCGCAGCGCGGTCAGCAATGTCGCTGTCTGAACCGGCTTTTCCAGCAACCCCAACGCCGTCGTTCGGGCGGCGCGTGCCGCATCTACGCTGCCGGTGACGAACAGCACCGGAATCCCGAACACCTCCCACAGACGCTGCGCCACGTACGGCCCCGTTCCGCCGTCGGCCAACATGATATCGACGAGCGCCAGGTCGGGACGATGGCGCTGCGCGATCGCCAAGGCCTGATCCGAGTGAATAGCCGTGCCGACCACCATGTGTCCGCCAGACAAAAGAACCTGTTCCATCTCCCTAGCGATGACAAAGTCGTCCTCAACGACCAGCAACCTCATCGCCTGTCCTCGCGGCGCCCGCGGCCCGGGGGCGCGATCGGCGCCACAGGCTGCGACCGTCGTCTGCCATCTCAGGATCGCTGGAAGCGCTTTCATCCCACTCTCGGCAGAGAGTATACGGATGTAAACCCAGGCCAGTTATTTCGATAAAGTCATGGACCGGTTAAGTCATGAGTATGTTTCATACAACGCGAGCGCGGCGCCCGGTTCGACGCCACGGCCGTCACGTCTCTATCGTGAAAGCCGGCAGGTCCAGAGGGTTGGGGACCTGTATCTTCACCGTTCGAGCGACACATAGAGCGATCGAGACCGTGGCGCCCAGCGCTCTCAGCTTCCGCGCGCATGCGACCATATGCGCGCCGGTCGTGACGACGTCGTCCAGAAGGATGATTGAACCCGTCACTCTCTCATGCGTACAGGCCAGCAGGCCCATGAGGAAGTCCGTGTCACGGGCCTGTTTGTTGCCCTCATGCGCCGGCTTCATCGTCTGCGTGAAGTACAGCATGGGATCGGCTGTCCAAGGACCATGCTGTGCGACGGCGTTCGCCATCCTGCCCGCCGTGAAGTTTCCGTTCGCAACGGTATGCGACGAACCCGGTACGCCCACCAGCACCGAGTTGGTGACGCCGATCTGGCGCAGGCGGCGTGCGCCCCACTTTCCGAACATGCGCAAGACGTCGGCGCGGTTGCCATCGACAAGGCGTACGGGCATGCCGTCGATGTCCGTCATCTCGGAGGCACGCACCGTCGTAGCGTCCTTCTTGATGATCTTGACGACGCTCGACATCTGAAGGTCTTCGCGCCGGCGTCCGTAAGGCACCGTCAGATAGGCGCCGAAGGGGTGAACTCTCAGTGTCATTCACGTCCTCACCCGTTCGATGATTTCGGTCACGTCGTCGAACGCCAGGCACCGCTCGTATGCGATGAACTGCGCGGGCCAGGTCAGCCTGGTGTCCCGCACTAGCCGGCGCGCGATGAACAGCCATCGTCCCAGACGCACGCACTCCTTCGCCTGGTGCAGCGTGCCGGATTTGTCGGAGGCTTCGACGATCGCGGTGGCATCGCTGAGCGCGCTCATGAGCTTGTTGCGCATCGGGAAGTTGCCCGGTCGCACGACGGCTCCCGCGGGAAATCGGCTCACGAGCAGATGATCGCGGTACACGCTCTCCTGGAGGCGCGCGTTGGCCGCGGGATATGCCTTGTCCACGGGAGTTCCGATAACACCGACCGTCTTGCCGCCGGCCTCGATGGCCGCGGTCATCGCTTTCGTGTCGACGCCCTGCGCAAGACCGGACATCACCACGACGTCCGATCGAACCAGACCTTGGGCAAGCTTGCGCGCCAGGGCTGCGCCCGCGGTCGAAACATTGCGAGAGCCGATCACGGAGACGGTGGGTGCTCTCAGGATGGAGATGTCGCCGACGGTGAAAATCGGCATGTCGGCGGCCATGGCCGCTCGTCCGGCAGGCGCAGCGAGATCGCGTCCCGTGCCTTGGAGCAGGTCGCCAAGGGAGCGTTGCTGCCAGTCGGTCGGGGGCACGTAACGTGCTGCCATATCCGAATTTGCCTCCAGTGGACCTGCGCTTCGACGACACGGTGTCGCTTGATCGTGGTTCCCCAGGGCCGGAACGCCCCCGTCACCTGAGTTCGGAAATATTGGTGCAAATAAGTGAGTGAGTAATTGCCGCTTGTGCAAGACACCTAGAGTGCTTGTCAAGCGAGCGCCGCTCCCACGACTGCGACATCGTGATGACCCGCGATCACACGTCGCCTCGCCACACCGCACGTCGTCACCTGACGCCGACGTTCGATCGCTACATGAATTGACCACGCAAGCGCATCTTCCTGGCGAGTCTGCTTCGCGCCAGTTGAGATCGGGCATAACCAATGGTTATGAGCTCCATGACCGCTTTCATCGTTCCGGCTATCACGGCGCTTGACTAGGGTGCGTCGACGCTGACGCGATAACGAGTCCCGGGAGGAACCATGGCGGCGCGGACAGGCGAGCAATTCCTGCGCGGCCTCAGGGATGGCCGTACGCTGTGGGTCGGCGGCGACAAGATCGGTGCCATCGCCGACCATCCGGCGTTGGCCGGCGCGGCGCAGGCGCTGGCCGAGGTCTTCGACCTGCAGCACCAAGCGGCCGATGTCTGCCTGATGCCCGATCCCGAGACCGGCGAGCCGATCAACGTCAGCCACATGATCCCGCGCTCGCGCGAGGATTTGCAGCGGCGCCATCGCGGGCTGGAGCGGATCGCGGAATACTCCGTCGGCCTGATGGGGCGCACGCCTGATTACATGAACGTCACCTTCGCAGGCTTCGCCGGCCGCTGCGATGAATGGGCCATCAACGGCAACGAGCGCGGCGCCGACAACCTGGTGCGTTACCAGAAGAAGCTGGCGCGCGAGGACATCTCGCTCACCCACACCATCGTGCACTCCACCGTCGATACGGCCAAGGGCAAGTATCCGACCGGCTTCGATCCGGTGCAGCTCCACAAGGTCGAGGACACCGCGCACGGCATCATCGTGCGCGGCTCGCGCGTGCTCGCCACCCTGGCGCCGTTCGCCGACGAGCTCGCGGTTTATCCCGGCGCGCCCATGCCGAACGCCGCCGACGTGCATGCGCTGTCGTTCTGCATTCCGATGGACACGCCGGGGCTGACCTTCATTTGCCGCGACGGCGTGGCGGTGAACACCAACCGCTTCGAGCATCCGCTGTCGAGCCGGTTCGACGAGCAGGACGCCTTCGTGATCTTCGACAATGTCGAGGTGCCGCGCGAGCGGCTGTTCATTGACGCCAATCTCGAAGTCTACAACACGGTGATGAAGTCGAGCTGGTGGGCCAACATCATGCAGCAGACCATGATCCGCGCCCACACCAAGCTGGAGTTTGCCTGGGCGCTCACCACCCGCATGGCCGAGGCGATCAACGCCAACCAGCCGCAGACCCAGCAGATGCTGGGCGAGATCGCGATGTTCGCCGAGTTCGCACGCGCCACGATCTATGCCGGCGAGCAGGGGGCGCGGGAGCACGGCAACGGCCTGTGGTGCTGCGATGTGCGGCCGCTGGTGGCGCTGCGCGCGGCGCTGCCGACCTGGTTTCCGCGCGTCAACGAGATCATCCGGCAGATCGGTGCACACAACCTGCTCACGACGCCGGCCCGCGCGGCGCTGGCCGACAAGGAACTGCGGCCACTGATCGATCAATACCTTACCGGCGTTGGGGTTGATGCCGAGCAGCGCAGCCGGCTGTTTCGCCTGGCCTGGGACTTCGCCGGCACCGCGCTGGGCAGCCGCAACGAGCAGTACGAGCGCTTCTACCTCGGTTCGGTCGGGCGCAACCTCACCATGGCGCAGACCCTGCTCGACCGCACCCGGGGCAACCGCCTGGTCGATCGGTTCCTGACGGAGCCGCTGGAGGCATAACAGCCTTGCGGCCGGTCGGGGTGGCGCGCTTTTCCGGTCGTTTGGGGTATGATGCGCCATCAAAAGGACCGCGGCGCAGACCGCCGTCCGGCAGGGAAGAGGACGACGTGCCATGGACAAAGCCAAGCCAGCCGCGGCGCCAGTGACCCCGCGCGGGATCAATCACCTGGTGCTCAATGTGCGCGACCTCGACGAGTCGCACCAGTTCTGGACCGAGGTCGTGGGCTTCAAGCAGGTCGGTGAACTGAAGCCGACGCCGCAGCGCCCCAACCCGCCGCGCATGCGCTTCTACAGCGGCGACCGCGGCGGCCAGACCCATCATCACGACATCGCGCTGGTCGAGAAGCGCGACCTGCCGGAGCCGCCCAAGGACTGGAGCATGTATGGCGGCGCGCCGTTGGCAGTGAACCACATCGCCATCACCCTGCCCGATCGCGAATCCTGGCTGCAGCACCTGGAGTACCTGCAGGAGCGCGGCGTGAAGTTCGACCGCCGTGTCGAGCACGGCATGACGCACAGCCTCTACATCCATGACCCCAACGGCTACGGCGTCGAGCTGCTCTACGAGCTGCCGGCCGAGGTCTGGTCGGGTGACATCGACGCCGCCCTGAACTGGGCCCGTATCCTGCCGACCGAAGGCGCCGAGGCGCTGGTCGACGAGGCCGAGAAAAACCCGGTGTTCAAGCGGCCGGAAGCGGTCACGTCGTAGTCTCACCTCTGTCATCCCGAGCGAAGCGAGGGATCTCCCGAAGCGAGGCTCATTCGCGGGAGATTCCTCGCTGCGCTCGGAATGACGCCACCTCCAACCGAGCGTCACCATGGCCAAGCGCAAGAGCATCGAGATCCCAGGCTTCAAGCATCAGAACCCGATCCCCGTCGCCAGCCGGATCGGCAACCTCTTGATGTCGAGCGTCACCAGCGGCGTCGATCCCGGCACCCGCAACCTGCCGCCGGAGCTCGCCAAGCAGATCACCAACCTGTTCAGCCACATCAAGGCCACCGTCGAGGCGGCCGGCGGCAGCCCCGACGACATCATCAAGATCACGTTCTGGGTCAAGGACCCCGCTACCGGGCGCAACGCGATCAACGACGAGTGGGTGAAGATGTTCCCCGACCCCGACTCGCGGCCGGCCCGCCATACGCTGGCCATGGCGGGCGACGGCCCGTCCCAGATCACCTGCGATTTCGTCGCGGTGTTCAGCTAGGCCTCAAGCCCGTCTTCCCGAGCGCAACGGGTCATCCCTCGCTGGCGCTCGGGATGATGCTCGACTAACATTGACGTGCGCTGTGGAGGCCACCATGGGACACGACAGGATCGAGATCGCCTATGGCCGAGGCGCCCTGCCGATCACGTTGTCGGCGGATATCAAGCCGACGGTGATCCGCAAGGCCGTGCTGCCCAAGCTGCCGGACGCCGATGCCGCCATCCGTCATGTCTTGGACTATCCCATCGCGGCAAAGCCGCTGCTCGAGCTTGCCACGGGCCGCCGCAGCGCCTGCATCCTGATCTGCGACATCACGCGTCCGGTCCCCAACCGCCTGTTCCTGCGGCCGATGATCGAGACGATGGTGGCAGGCGGCATCCCGATCGACCGCATCAGCGTGCTGGTGGCGACCGGCCTGCACCGTCCCAATCTCGGTGCTGAGCTCGCGGAGCTGGTCGGCGATCCCTGGGTGCTGGAGCATGTGCGGGTCGAGAACCACTACGCGCGCAACACCGAGGACCAGGTCGATTTCGGCGTCACCGCCACGCGCGGTACGCCGGTGCGGCTCAACCGGCTGTTCGTCGATGCCGATCTGCGCATCGCCACCGGCCTGGTCGAGCCGCATTTCATGGCCGGCTGGTCGGGCGGTCGCAAGGTCGTGGCGCCGGGCGTCGCCGGTCACGAGACCATCCGCACGTTCCACTCGGCGCGGTTCATGGAAGACCCGCTGGCGGTGCAGTGCAATCTCGCCGGCAATCCGCTGCACGAGGAGCAGCTCGAGATCGTGCGCATGCTGGGTGAGCTCTATGCGCTCAACACCGTGATCGACGACGACCGCGACCTCGTGCATGTCACCTTCGGCGAGATCATCGCCTCGCACCTGGCGGCGGTCGACTTCATCCAGGACGCCACGCGAATCCCCGTCGGGCGCAAGTTCAAGACCGTCGTGACGTCGTCGGCCGGCTACCCACTCGACAAGACCTACTACCAGACCATCAAGGGCATGGTGACGCCGCTCGATATCCTCGAGCCCGGCGGCACGCTCATCATCGCCTCGCAGTGCTCCGAGGGTTTCGGCTCGCCCGAGTTCCGTGAAGCGCAGGCCAAGCTGGTCGAGCTCGGCCCGACGCGGTTCCTGGCGACGCTCACCGCCAAGTCGCTGGCCGAAATCGACGAGTGGCAGACCGAGATGCAGCTGAAGTCGATGCGACTGGGACGCGTGCAGCTCTACACCGAAGGGCTGGACGACGAGGAGCGGCGCATCACCGGCGTCGAGCACATCGCCTCGCTCGATGCCGCGATCGCCCAGAGCGTCGAGCGCCACGGCGATCGGGCGGTCGCGATCATCCCGGAAGGGCCCTACGTCATACCGGTGCACAGGCCCTGACATGGACGTTGCCTGTCATCTCGGGCGCAGCGAGGGATCTCCCGCGCAGGACGCACCGTGCGCCATACGCAGGAGATCCCTCGCTGCGCCCGGGATGACAGGTCAGGACGTACCGCGGTGACGCGCACCATCCATCTCGACGCGGTCGGCGGTGTCGCCGGCGACATGTTCGTTGCCGCGCTGCTGGACGCGCAGCCGGACCTGCGGGCGCGCGTGATGGCGGATGCTGCCGCCGTACTGCCGCAGGGCACGGGTCAGCCTGACCTTGTGGAGACCAGCAGCGGTGCGTTGCGCGCGCTCAGCTTCGGGCTCGGCGCTGCGCCCGCCGATCACGATCGCCACCACCACGCCCACGGCGAGACGCATCGTCATACCGGCGACGCCGGCAGCTTCCGCGACATGGTGGGCCGCATCCGCGCTGCATCCCTGCACGCCGGTACCGCCGATCACGCCGTGGCGATCCTGACCGTGCTGGCCGAAGCCGAGGCGGCGATCCATCGCGTGCCGGTCGACGATGTGCATTTCCACGAAATCGCCGACTGGGATTCCCTGCTCGACGTGGTGGCCGCCGGCAGCATCGCGGCGGCGCTGGAAGGCACGCGCTGGACCGTCTCGCCGCTGCCGCGCGGCGGCGGTCTGGTGAAAACGCGGCATGGCCTGCTGCCGGTGCCGGCGCCGGCCACGGCCGCGATCCTGAGCGGCTTCGCGTGGCGCGACGACGGCGTGAGCGGCGAGCGCGTCACGCCGACGGGCGCCGCGATCCTGCGCCATCTCGTCGATCCGACGACGTCAGGCGGTGCCGGCGGCCGGCTCGATGCGGTCGGCACCGGCGCCGGAACCCGCACGTTGCCCGGCATTTCCAACGTGCTGCGCGCGCTGGTCTTCGCCACCGTCGACGTGGCGGCGCAGGATCACGTCACCATCCTGAGCTTCGAGATCGACGACATGACCGGTGAGGAGATCGCTGTTGCGGCCGACCGTCTGCGGACGGTGTCCGGCGTGCTCGATCTCTCCATCGGCCAGCGGCAGGGCAAGAAGGGCCGCGCCATGCAGTCCTTCCGCCTGCTGGTGCAGCCGCAGTCGGTGCACGCCGTGGCCGAGCGCTGCTTCGCCGAGACGTCGACCATCGGCCTGCGCGTGCGCGACGAAAGCCGCCTGGTGCTGCCGCGACGCCTGTCGACAACGGCCACGATCGGCGTGAAGGCGGTGCGCCGGCCCGGTGGCATCGAGACCGTGAAGGCCGAGAGCGATGATCTCGAGGGCGAGACGCTGGCCGAGCGCCGGCACCTGAAGCACCGCGTCGAGCACGGGGAGGGGTGATGAGCGTGGCCGCTCTACACGACCGGCTCGCCCTGGCGATCGCGCGTCACGAGGGGCTGGCGATTGCCGTGAGCGGCGGTGTCGACAGCATGACCTTGGCGACGTTCGCGCACCGGCTGGCCGCGGCACCGGTCGCGATGATCCACGCCGTTTCGCCGGCCGTGCCGCCGGCGGCGACCACGCGCGTGCGGGCGCGTGCCGCGGCGGACGGCTGGGCGCTCACCGTCACCGGTGCCGGCGAGTTCGACGATCCGCGCTATCGCAACAATCCGGTCGATCGCTGCTACTTCTGCAAAACCAACCTCTATGACCGCATTCGCATGCTGTCGTCCCATCCCATCGCGTCGGGTGCCAACCTCGACGATCTCGGCGACTACCGGCCGGGACTGCTCGCGGCGTCGGAACGCGCGGTGGTCCATCCCTACATCGAGGCCGGCGTGGACAAATCGGCCGTGCGCGCGCTCGCCCGCGCGCTGGGTGCCGATGACGTGGCGGAGCTGCCGGCGCAGCCATGCTTGGCCAGCCGCGTCGAGACCGGCATCGCCATCGACGCATCGGATCTCGCCTTCGTCGACCGGGTCGAGACGGCGCTGGCGCATACCTTGCCGGTGGCGGCCACGGTGCGATGCCGCATCACCCACGCCGGTGTGGCGATCGAGATCGGCGACGACATCGCAGAGACCGACGTCCTGGCCGATATGGCGGCGCGGTTCTGCCGCGACGATGGCCGCGTCTTTGTCGGGGTCAGGCACTACCGGCGCGGCGCCATGTTCGTGCGGGCCTAGGCGTGGACTTCCAGTTCGACCGCGAGCGCGAACAGCGCACCGGCGTGCCGGAGGCGGTGTTCTGCACTCACAAGAGCACGGCGCAGATCGAGGCCATCGTGGCCGTCGCGCGGGCCGAGGGTCACCGGCTGCTGCTCACGCGGCTGGACGCCGAGCGCCATGCCGCACTCACGTCAGCGGCCGATCTCGACTACGACCCATTGTCGGGCACCGCCATCCTCGGGGCGCAGAGCCCGCCGTCGCGCGGCGGCATCGGTATCGTCGCCGCCGGCACGTCAGATCTGCCCGTCGCGCGCGAGGCGGCGCGTACGCTCGCCTTCAGCGGCTGGCAGGCGCCGGTCATCGCCGACGTCGGCGTCGCCGGCCTGTGGCGGCTGACCAGCCGCCTGGAGGAGATTCACCGCTGGAAGGTCGTGATCGCCGTCGCCGGCATGGAAGGCGCACTTTTCAGCGTGGTCGCCGGCCTGATCGCCGCGCCGGTGATCGCCGTGCCGACCTCCGTCGGCTACGGCGTGGCCCAGGGCGGCACGACCGCGCTGCACGCCGCGCTCGCCAGCTGTTCGCCCGGTGTCGTGGTCGTCAACATCGACAACGGCTTCGGCGCCGCCACTGCTGCCATCAAGATGCTCAACGCGGCAGCGGCCTGACAAATTCCTCAACGCGCTGCGGTCTCAAAGCAAATGCTGCGCTGGATGCAAAGCGCATGTTTCGACCACATGGTCTCTTGGGCATGCATGGTTGCGAACGCCAGACGAATCATCATCATCGGTGCCGGCATCGGCGGCCTGGCCGCCGGGTTGGCGCTTCAGCGGCGTGGCTTCAGGGTCGTGGTCTACGAACGCGCGCCGGAGATGCGCGAGATCGGCGCCGGCGTGGTCATTGCCACCAACGCGCGCCGCGCGCTCAAGGACCTCGGTGTGGACGAAGCGCTGGAGGCCATCTCCAGCTGCGTGCCGGTGCTCTACACATGCGACTACGCCACGGGGGCGGTTGTCGCGACGACCGACAACCGGCAGATCTTCACGCAACATGGTATGGCCGTGCTGCAGGTTCATCGCGCGGATCTGCACGGGCTGCTGCTGGAAGCTGTCCGCTCCAACGACCCGGGAGCGTTGCGTGCGGGCCATGAGTTCATCGAGCTCAAGCAGGACCCGGATGGTGTGTCGGTCAGGTTCGCTAACGGCGCCGCTGATCGCGCCGACGTGGTGATAGGTGCAGACGGCAACACGTCGGCCGTCCGCTCTCTGCTTTTCCCAGGCGAGCCGCCGAAATTCGCCGGCCA
>Ga0187894_10004879_pt1 | contig 14069 bp, 13 predicted proteins | sample GBC1701081metaG_FD_136650 | JGI IMG/M metagenome (GOLD analysis project Ga0187894, IMG submission 136650) | White microbial mat communities from a lava cave in the Kipuka Kanohina Cave System on the Island of Hawaii, USA - GBC170108-1 metaG ...
AAAAGCGCATGGAGTTCAAGCTTTAGCTTGCCGCATCGGATTGTTGGAAGATGGAAGCCACAAGCTAAAGCTTGAACTCCATGCGCTTTTTCATTGTTTCAGGGCGTCGTCACGAACGACATGTACGACTCTTCCTCACAACAGCGTGCCGCGCAGGATGACCGACGCCACGCTGAAATAAATGACCAGGCCCGTCACGTCCACCAGCGTCGCGACGAACGGGGCCGAAGACGAGGCCGGATCAAATCCGAGCCGCCGCAAAATCAGCGGCAACATCGAACCGGCCAGCGTGCCCCACAATACAATGCCGATCAGCGCCAAGCCAACCGTGATGGCGACCAGTAGCCAGTGCGGCCCGTAAAAGTCCGAGAACGACGACCAGACCGCGATACGCAGGAACCCGATGACGCCCAGGATCGAGCCGAGCGCCAGGCCGGAGAAGACCTCGCGGCGCATAATCCGCCACCAGTCTCGCAGCTTGACCTCGCCGAGCGCCAGCGCGCGAATGACCAGCGTCGCGGCCTGCGAGCCGGAGTTGCCACCGCTCGAAATGATCAGCGGCACAAACAGAGCCAGCACGACGGCGCGCTCGATCTCCTTCTCGAAAAAGCCCATCGCGGTCGCCGTCAGCATCTCGCCGAGAAACAGGATCACCAGCCAGCCGGCGCGCTTCCTGATCATGCGATGGAAAGCGATCTGCATATACGGCTCGTCGAGCGCTTCGGAACCGCCGAGCATCTGAATGTCCTCCGTCGCCAGTTCTTCCGCCACATCCAGGATGTCGTCGCTCGTGACGATGCCGATCAACACGCCGCCGGAATCGGTAACAGGGAGCGCGGCCAAGTCAGCCTGGCGGAAGACGTTCACCGCCGTCTCGCGATCATCGGTCGCCTTGAGCGCCGTGAAGCGACTGTCCAGGAGCTCGGTGACGCGGCGTTCGGGGTGAGCTAACAGAAAGCGCCGCATCCGAACGTCGTCAATCAGCACGCCGCGGTCGTCCACCACGTAAATCAGGTTGAGCGTCTCTTTGTCCTGCCCGTGCCGCCGGATGTAATCGAGTACCTGCCGCACCGTCCAATCCGGGCGCACGGCGATGTACTCCGGCGTCATCAATCGCCCGACGCTGTCTTCAGGGTAGCCGAGCAGTTTGATGGCCACCGCGCGCTCTTTCTCGTCGAGCAGAGATAGAAGTTGTCTGGTCACCGCCGCCGGCAGCTCTTCCAACAGCATCGTGCGGTCGTCGGGCGACATCTCGTTGAGGATCACGGCGACCTCTTCCTGCGCCAGCGATTTCAACAGATCTTCCTGTTTGTCGTGCGGCAGATACTCGAATGTAGTCGCGGCGATCTCGCGCGGCAGAACCCGAAAGACTGTCGCCTGTTGTTCGCCCGGCGCCTCGCCGATCAGATCGGCTAATTCCGAAGGCGCCAAGCCTTCCACCGCGTCGCGCAACCCCGCAAAATCGCGCAGACGGATCGCGTCCTCAAGTCTGGTCTGAATAACTTGCATTTATCACTCCCAGCAATCATCTTCATTTCCCTGCCTGTTTCGGCAGTGTAAAGAATGCCAACGCTCCGTTTCGTTGCAAGATTTTTTTTTCAACAAGTCGTCCTCCAAATCCGCGGGCGCGTTGACCGGCAGGGCGGTCAGGACGTTTAATCTCCTCACTCCAACGACACAGTTCGACTCGAACCATACCGGCGCCAGTATAAAAGACGGACGGGACGAGGTTGGCGCCACGGGCATAAAAAATGCATAAAAGGTCTACAAATTGTTCGCTAAGTTGATACCGCAGCCGCGCGCGTAAGCAAGCGGCGCATCACGCGGCCAACCGCTTGCTTACGCGCGCGGCTGCGGTTAGCGCGGCTGGCGGATGTGAATCAATCAACTGATGCGCGGGGCTTGGGTGATAGAAATAATAATCGGGCTATTTTCCAACAAAGCCTTGAAGATTTTTTTAGAGCATATGAAGTTTCGCATGACCATTGCTGCTTTCTGTCTCGGCCTGGTGATGATCGCCGCCTTCCCTGCGCGCGCGCAGCAACCCGACACGCAAGGGCGGCGCTCAGGCCTAACTATCCGCCTGGACACTGACCTGGTAGTGATTGACGTGACGGCCACTGACAAGACGGGTAACTACATCCGCGACTTGCGCGCCGAAGAGATTCAAGTCTTCGAAGACGGACAACAACGGAATATAAATTTCTTCGCAGTGACCGACGAAGCGGCCCTCTCGCGCCCGCTCGCCGTGGTCTTCGCGCTCGACCTTTCGGGCAGCCTCAGACCCGATGAGATGACGACGCTGCGCCAGGCCGCGATGAAATTCACCGAGTTGATGAAGGGCGATTCCGTCTTCGCCGCTTTATCATTCAACTACAAAGTGAAAATCGTGCAGGACTTCACGTCCAAGCCGGAGAAGATCGAGCGAGCTTTTGAAAAGATGAACAAGTTCGAGGGTTCGACGCGCATCTATGACGCGCTCGACCGAGCCATAACGATGCTGGACCGGAACGCCCCTCGAACGCGTAAAGGGCGCCCGGTTCGGCGCGTCGTCGTCGTCATCAGCGACGGCTTCGATTCGGCGAGTATTATTGACCGGCGGGAAGTGATCCGGCGGGCCAACGACGCCGGGGTGACTATCTACTCGGTTACGCTGCCCTCCTTCGCGCTTTCGCCCACCAACTCGAACAACCGCGTGATTACTCCGCTCGACGCCTCGCGTATCGTATCGGCGACGGGCGGGCAGGACTTCGCCGCTGACGCGCACGACTTCACGCCGATCTTCAAGGCGTTGGCCGAAGAGATTCGGGCGAGTTACGCTCTGGCTTACTACCCTGAAAACCGCGACGGCAAGCGTCACGAACTCCGCATCAAGACCTCACGCCCGGACATACAGCTCCGCACAAGTCGAACCAGCTACACCGCGCCTTCGCAATGACACGGCGCGGCTTTTATCAGTTGCGAAATGTTAACAGCGGTATACATTTTGGTAGTGTTCCTGCTCGTATTGGCAAACGGGTTCTTCGTGGCCTCGGAGTTTGCATTGGTTGGGGTTCGCCGCTCACGTATTCTGACATTGGCCCGGAAGGGAAACCGGCGGGCCAGGCTCTTGCTTCAATTGCTGGACAACCTCAACGCTTACATCTCCGCGACACAACTGGGCATTACGATGGCTTCGTTGGCCCTTGGCTGGATTGGCGAACCAGTCTTTGCTCGTCTGCTGGAGACTCCTCTGGAAGGCCGCGTCTCAGAAGGAGTCCGGCATGCCATCGCCTTCACATTCGCCTTTACTGTGATCACTTTCCTGCACATTGTGCTCGGCGAGTTGGCGCCCAAGACGGTTGCCTTGGAGCGCGCGGAAAAGGTTGCGCTGGCGATCGCCATCCCGCTGCAGATGTTTTACAAGGTTTTTTACTGGCCGATTCGCCTCCTCGACTGGGCCGGTATCCGCACTGTGCGCCTGTTTGGGCTTCATCCATCCGGAGAGCACGCCTCAGTCTACACCGAGGAGGAACTCCGGTACTTGGTGGAGATATCGAGCAAAAGCGGTCATTTGGAAGAAGAGGAGAGGCGGCTTATCAACCGAGTCTTCGATTTCTCTGACGCCACAGTCCAGGAGGCGATGGTTCCGCGAGTCAACTTAGTCGCCTTGCCCATAACCGCCTCTTTGGGCGAGGCGAAAAAGGCCTTCCGCACGCATGGCTACTCACGTCTGCCGGTATACCAGGAAAGCTTGGATCAGATCGCCGGCGTGGTTTTCAGGCGCGACCTGGAGCCGCACCTCGACGACCCTTCGGCGGAGTTCAGCTTGAAAAGCCTGATACATCCTCCGCTGTTCGTCCCCGCGATGGCAAGGCTCGGGTGGACGCTCAAACAGATGCAGTCCTCCCGCACCCACCTCGCCATAGTGGTAGACGAATACGGCGGGGTCGAGGGAATTGTTACGCTCGAAGACTTGCTCGAAGAGATTGTCGGGGAGATCAGTGACGAATTCGATGAAGAGGTGGCGACGCAGATTCAGAAGACAGACGGCGGGTACCTGCTGGACGGCATGCTTACCGTGCGCGACGCCAACCGCCGGCTCGGCCTCCGCTTGCCTGAGGATGCGGGCTACACGATCCTGGCGGGGTTCCTTATGGCGCAGGCCGGACACATATTGCGACAGGGCGAAAGGGTCAGTTTCGACGGCGCAACCTTTACGGTCGAGCGCGTCGAGGGGCGGCGAATTCTCCGCGTGCGTTACACACCCGGCAACACTGAGGATGAAGAAAGAGAGCGCTCGGGGTGAAATGGCAAAAGCGTTATTCTTGGATTACCTCTCTGCTCCCACTCAACCTCCACCATCGAAAATAGGAGGTTCACCCCAATCCACATCGAAACTGGTTTTCCATCAACTTCTCCGGGCTTGAATTCTATTCCTCGCGCCGCCTTCAACGCCTCTTCATCCAAACCAAAGCCAAGCCCGCGGGCTACGAGCGCGTGCTGGATAACGCCATCACTGCCGAAGAGAACTTCCACCCGTACGGCGCCTTCGACTTTATACCGAAGAGCTTCCGCGGTGTAGCCCGGTCGAGGAATCTTATGAATCTGAGGTAGTGAAATCGGCTTTTGGACTGACTTTTCCGGTTTCGCTCGTTTAAGATTCTCGAGGGCTTTGATACGCTCTTTGAGGCCTACTGTTTCCGCTCGGTCGCGTACACTGGCGAGGTATCGCTTAAGCGCTTTTTCGGCCTGCCCATAATCTTGCCTCATTAAGCATGCGTCACCCAAGAGTTTTTGAGCCAACGCAAACCGCGGTTTTAACGTCGCCACGATCTTGGCCTCGTCAACTGCGCCTCGGGCGTCTCCTTGACGGAGCTTTACCAAACCCAGCAGATAGTGGAGTTCGTAGTCGGGCCGCTTGGAGAGACTGATCGCGTGTGTGAGGTGTCGGCTCGCGTGTTGTAGTTTGTTTATTTCACAGTAAGCCTTTCCCAACAGCTTTTGGACTTCCACGGTGTCGCGCGCGTGAGGCTCTATCTCCCTCAGAGTCGCCACCGCTTCACGGTACCGCTTAGTCTCTATCAGAGAGCGCCCAAGAAGGAGTTGGGCCTCGAAGAAAATCTCTCGCACGCTCAGGGCGGTGTAGAGCTCTTCAATCGCCTGCTCTGTCCGGCCAGACCGATAGAGCTTTTGCCCGGTCTCGTAATGGCGTTGGGCGCGAATGGTCTCATCGTCGTCTTGCGGCAAGACAGGAAGCGCTGTCAATACAAGCATCGCCAACAAAAACAGCGCCCGGGATGATTTCAGTCGAACTAACATGACCTCTTCTGGCTCTCCTTACAGAATCGCTCTCCCTTCATCCGCCCTCGATTCTTCAACTCTCTTTCATGCATGAATGAAATGCCGGTGATCTTTTGCAAGCTCTTCCACTTAGAACCGCTTCACTTCATTTTACATCAGCGCAGGCCTCAACTCGCATAGAGATTTGGCTTCGCATCGCCGTAGGTGTATTTTATTGGCGTCGCGCGACGATTGCGCGCCCGACGCTAACACGAGAGAGTAGCTTGTCAACTGCCCGCCACTAGATTTTGATGGCGCAAGGCCATCAAAATCTAGTGGGGCTTGGGAGATGTGAACAAGCCTGGTTGACCAGACTCGGCCAGGATTGGGAGCGATTCCAATTATCGGGCCACGTTATGTTCGTCAGAACACCATGGAATGCGCTAGCCAGTTCCATGCAACTGTGTGGCGCCATTAAACAACCTTTTCGGATATGGTATTCATTGAGGCTTTAGATGATGTGGAAACTGATTCTGATTCTGTCATTGAGCTTCATCACTTCCGATCGGCAATCGCCGCAGCTGAAAATGCCCGGCGAGCGGCAGCCCGACGCGCTTCCTCGGGAACTGACTGAGACCGAGACGCAAACGATACTGAGAGAGCGCAATCCAAAGCCTCACGTTGACGTGACGCTCAAAGTTTCCGACACGCGCCTCGCTTCCGCGCTCAGGCTCGCCGAGGAGAACCAGTATAGATCCGCCGCGCAGGATGTTGACGTCTATACGGCGCTGATCGTTTACGCCGACGGCTACACGCGTAAGCTGCCTGACTCGCAGAGCAAAGATCGCAACACCTGCCTGAAGAAGATCGAACAGGCTGTCTTCAAACAATCGCGCACGGTTGACGCCTTGCTGCGTGAATTCCCGGCTGATTATCGCGAAGGAGTGGAAACGAAGATTGGTCAGGTAAAAGAGATTCGCCTGCGCGCGATCAATGACCTGCTCGGCGGCGGAAAGATAATCAAATCGGATGACTAGCGGGGAGCGGGGAATGGGGAGTGGGGAAAAGATGTTAAGCGCAGAGGGAAAAATTTCGAGGTGTAATCGTGTTTCATTTTCCATTTCCCCTACTGCTTGTCGGGTGGAATGGCGCGCAGCCGCGCGAGCGCCTGCTCGATCTGTTGCCTGACGTTTTCGTTCTTCTCCGTCTTGAGCAACTTCTCCATCGGCTCAATTGCGCGCTGATCACCAAGCGCGCCAAGCGCGAGAACCACTCCTGTTCTGACGCTGTCGGCGGGATTGCTGTTGAGAACCGCAAGCAACGGTTCGACAGCGCGTTTGTCTTTCAAATCACCGAGCGCCATCGCCGCGCTGGCGCGCACCATGTAATGCTCATCGGCGAGCGCCTTGACCAGCGGGTCGAACGCGTGCGCGCATTGCGCGCCGCCGAGCGCAGCAACCGCGCTATCACGATCTTCCGCCGAAGTAGAGTTCAACAACGGGATGAGCGCTTCGCACGCTTTGGCGCCACCAATCGTTCCTAAAGCGATCATCGCGCTCCGGCGATCTCTGATGCGCTGGCTCTGAAGCATTCTGGCGAGCGGTTCGACACCCTTCACCGCCCCCGTCTGTCCCAGCGCGAGCGCCGCCGCGCTGCGCACTTCCTGATTTTCATCCTTAAGCGCGGAAATCAGCAGGTCAACGCCAGCTTGGTCATTTAATTCACCAAGCGCCTCGACGGCCGCTTGCCTGACGGCGGCATTTTTATCTCCGAGCTGCGCGGCGATCTTTGCCAGATCAGCTTTTTCCTGGGCAATTAGAGGCGCTGTAAGAAAGAAGCAATGGAGGACAACCATTGCGGCTGAAAACAGGTTTGCGTTTAAACGACCGAGTGGCATATCCAATGACCTCCTCGATGGTAATTGGCCGCCGCCGCTCGTCATCCAGGTTTAATGAAGTTTTCCCGCTGCAGGGTCAATTGCCCCGAGATCTCTTCTGGGCCGCCGTCGGCAGCTTTCCTTGCTCATTGCGCGCGTAATAGCCACGGCGCGTGCGCGCGATCAATTTGCGGCCGGCGGCGTAATTGACGCCCACCTGGATTGTACGGAACGTGCCGTCGCGTTTGTCGTTGGTCGGGTAATAACTGACGACATACTGGGTGCGCAGGTCCTTGGCGATCTGGGCGGCGATGGCCGGGATCTCGCTGATGTCTTTCGGGAAATAGGCGCGCCCGCCCGAATCATCGGCGATTCGTGAGAGCAGCTCCTTGGCCTTCTTCCCGGGTGATCTTCCGAAGAGGCTCTTCTCTTCCATCTCCTCATCAATGAAACCGACCAGGTAAACTTGAACCTCGTCCTCCTTGATCGCCTCCATCACTTCTTTCTCTTTGACCGAGCTGTTCTTCTCTAAACCATCCGAAATAATAACCAGGGCTTTGCGGCGGCGCTTGCCTTTCTCCTGAGCGTAATCGGCGGTGGCGATGATGGCGTCGAGCAACGCCGTGCCGCCGCTCGTGTAAAGCTCGGCGATGGCGTCTTCAAGCTCGCGCCTGTCGGAAGTGAAATCCTGCACCAGTTCCGGCTCGGCTTTGAACCCGGCGATGAAGGCCTCGTCATCCGACCGCATCTGTTTGATCAGCGAGAGCGCGGCGTCGGACACAGTCTGGAGCTTCGACCGCATGCTCCCCGACGTGTCGATCACCATCCCGAAGCTGACGGGCACTTCTTCGCGGCTGACACTTTCCACCGTCTGTTTGATTTTGTCTTCATAGATGGCAAAATCGTCCTTCTTCAGATTGAGGATCGGATTGTTGTTCTGATCAATCACTGTCACATCCAGCAACACCAGTTCCGTTTCGATTTTGATCGTTCCCTCTCTATCCAGTGTCTGCTCGTCGGCCTGCGCGCCCTGACGCTGCGCGCCTTTCCTATCCTTCGGGTCTTTCGGCTGCTGCTGGGTCTGCTTCGGTTGTGGGGGCTGCGGAGGGTCTTGCGCGTCCGCGCTGTAGATCGCCCCGTGAATGGCATGGATGCTCAACAGCGCAAGAATCAGCGCCAGTGAAACTATACGAAAAGTGGTTCGGTTCAGCATAACAATTCAACTCCCAACAATATCTTGGTCTTACCAGCAATAATTTTGGTCTTGAGGAGCGCGGCAATTATACATCTTCAACTGCCGTTAAGCGCAAAAGCTGAACGAAATCTTTCGCCTCTCTTGCCACTAAACCGATACTATACTGGTTTTACGAAACGGGTTTTATTGGTTAAAGTTTGGGCCACACAATTATGAAAATCGCAACCTGGAACGTCAATTCGATAAAGGTTCGCTTGCCACAGGCGCTGGATTGGATCGGCGCCAACCGTCCCGACGCGCTCTGCCTGCAGGAGACGAAATGCGTTGACGCGAAATTCCCCTTCGACGCGTTTCGCGAGATCGGCTATACGTCGGAAGTCTTCGGGCAGCCCACATACAACGGCGTCGCGATCCTTTCGCTTTCGCCCGCGACCGACGCGCAACGCGGCTTGCCAGATGACGCCCCCGACGCGCAAAAGCGATTGATCGCCGCCACGGTCAACGGCGTCAGGATCGTCAACGTCTACATTCCGAACGGCTCCGAGGTCGGCTCGGAGAAGTACAGGTTCAAGCTCGACTGGCTGGGCCGTCTTCGCAAATTCTTCGATCAATGCTGCGACGCCGGGCAGCCGCTCGCGCTGTGCGGCGATTTCAATGTCGCTCCGGAAGACCGCGACGTCCACGACCCGGCTTTATGGGCGGGCAAGGTTTTATGCAGCCAGGCCGAGCGCGACGCGTTGCAACACGTCCGCGAATGGGGACTGATTGACGTCTTCCGCCAGCATCACGAAGAGGGCGGGTTCTATTCCTGGTGGGATTACCGCGCGGGCGCGTTCCCGCGCAATCACGGATTGAGGATTGACCATCTGTGGGCAACCGCGTCGTTGGCCGTCAAATGCGCCGACGCGCGGATTGACAAGACGACTCGCGCGCTGCCGAAGGCTTCGGATCACGCTCCGGTGATCGCCGAGTTTGCGATCTGAACAGGAGAGGAAATGACCGAGATCGAATGCGCGTGCGCAAAATTCGAGCGGCTGGAAGGCGCGGCGATCGAGCTTTACACCGCGCAATTTCTGGAAGAGACCGGCGTGGACGAAAAGGCCGGTAAGACCTATTACGCATGCAAACTCTGCGGCAGCCCCTGGACGCAAGAGATGGTCGAAGGCAAACCCTTCCTCACGAGGATGGAGACTGAGTTCAACGTTTAAGCGGTATGGACATTGGGCGATTTCCGGGACAATGACCAATCTCAAATGGAAAATGGAAAATGGAAAATGGAAGAGGAATGAAACAATGTCGTTACGAACAAGGCATAACCCCGATACCGGCGCGCTTGAAGTTCTGGTGAATGACGAGTGGACTCCGTTTGAAGATTATCGCAAGCGGCAGATCGACGAGGCGTACCAGAACTCGATCAAGTTTCTCCGCGACCGGCTCGGCGAGGATGAAGCCCAAAAGCTGGAAGAACAATCAACCAAGAGCGACATCTGACCCCCTTTATGAACAAGCTACCCCGACTAACGCTGCCGGCTTTGACCGCTCTGCTTGCGCTCACGCCGTCCGGCTATTTCGCGCAGGAAATTCCGAAAACCGATCTCCGATTGACTGAAATCCGCCACCTCGATTTGACCTATGATTTCGCCGGTTACCGCGGCAAAGAAGAATGGTCCGATCGCGCGGCGCGGTTGAAGAAACAGATCCTGGTCAGCGCCGGGTTGTGGCCGGCTCCGGCAAAGACGCCGATCAAAGCCACGGTCTTCGGCAAGATTGATCGCGGCGACCACACCGTCGAGAAGGTCTATTTCGAGAGCTATCCGGGGTTTTATGTCACGGGCAATCTTTACCGCCCGAAGAATATGACCGGCAAAATACCCGCCGTGCTCTGCCCGCACGGACACTGGACGTACGGCAGGCTGGAGAATCAGCAATTGAATTCGGGGCCTGCCCGCGCGGCAAGCTTCGCCCGGCAAGGTTATGTGGCATTCGCCTACGACATGGTCGGGTACAACGACAGCGCCGCCATCAGCCACCGTTTCGCGGCCGGTCACCGGGAGAACGTCGTTGACCGTGAGGCGTTGTGGAGCGTCAACCTGCTGGGGTTGCAGTTGTGGAACAGCATCCGCTCGGTTGATTTCCTGCTCACGCTTCCCGAAGTTGATCCGGAACGCATCGCCTGCACGGGAGAGTCCGGCGGCGGCACGCAGACTTTTCTGCTGATGGCCGTTGACGACCGCGTCAAACTGTCCGCGCCCGTGAATATGGTTTCATTTCTGATGCAGGGTGGCAGCGTGTGCGAGAACGCGCCCAATCTGCGGGTTGACACGAACAACGTGGAGATCGCCAGCCTCATGGCCCCGCGACCGATGATGATGGTTTCGGCGACCGGCGACTGGACCAGGAACACAATGACTTCCGAGTACCCGGCGGTCCGCGGTATCTACAAACTGTTCAACGCCGAAGACAAGCTCACGGCAATTCAGATAGACGCGGCCCACAATTACAACCAGCCCAGCCGCGAAGCGGTCTACGGCTGGTTCGCTCACTGGTTCCTGAGCAGGGCCGAAACAAATCCGATCAAAGAACGCGGCAATGCGGTCGCCACGATCAACGACCTGCTGGTCTTTTTCGGGCGGCCCAGGCCGGAGAACGAACTCAACGAGTCTCAACTGACTGAAAGTTTGATCGAGACGAGGAAGAGACAACTCGACGAGATGCAGCCTCATGACGCGGCCGGCCTCGAAGGCTTTCGCGGACAGTTCGGCGAGGCGTTCAGGCATTCGCTGATGGCTGAATTCCCCGATCCGAACAACCTGATCGTGAGCGAGGAGAAATCAATTAAGCTCAAGGGAGAAAGAATAATAAGGAATATTATTATCTCGCGGCGCGGCAAATCAGACAGGGTCTCAATCGCCTGGTATGATCCGCCCGCCAACAAGCCTGCCGCCCCGTTAGCGCTCCTGGTCGCTCCGGACGACGCGGCGATGGAGACAAGCAGCCTGATCGAATCGCTCAACAAAGCCGGGCACGGCGTGGCGCTTGTCCGCTGCTTCCCCGGCGGGCGCCAGATTCCCGAGAAGATCAAATTCTTCACCACCTACAACCGGACTGACGCGGCCAACCGGGCGCAGGACATTTTGACGGCGATCGCTTACTTGAAAAGTCAAACCGCGCGGTTGACCGTTATCGGCGTGGGGCAGGCCGGACTGTGGGCGCTGCTGGCCAGAGGGATCGCGCCCGCGATTGACAGGATGGTGATTGACGCCGCGCAGTTCGACTCGTCGAGCGACGAGTCTTTTACAAAAAGTGTGGCTATTCCCGGCATCCGCCGCGCGGGCGATTTCACAACCGCGGTCACGACCGCTCCACTCACGCCGCTGCTGGTTCACAACACCGGAAACAAATTCAACGTCGAAAAGGTCGAAGCCGTCTACAAAACCTTCGGAAAAGCCGAGAACTTCAAAGCGCGGTCAGCGAAGCTCAGTGACTCCGAAATTGTCGCCTGGCTTTCATCCAAATAACTAAGGAACAACATGCCGCAAAACCAGAATCAGAATCTGAACGCCAACTCACAAACCCTGGTCATTGACGCCGAAGAATTCGCCTTTGAACCCGTTGAGCAACACAACGGCATAGCCACCGTGGTGAAATTCAAGCTCGACAACCCCGGCGTAAGGCTGGGAGACGTGTTGCTGATCCTTGCGGGCACAGACATTCAATTCCACGGCTTCATCGGCGGGATTGAAGACGGCTACGCGATAGCGGCGGATCGCACTGGTTCGATGTTACCGGCTGCGGTTCATTGAGGGCGCCACGGGCTGCTGAGGATTTCCGGATCGCTGGTCATTTATCATTGCGGACCCAAATATTCCTACAGCGAGCGCAAACAACAACCCGGCTATCCAGACATAAACCGCCTTCTGGTTTACGCGGGGAAGTCCTATTCTGGCCGGAGCCGCCAGTCCTCGCCACCCACATTCGTGGCAGCGATAGTGTTTCAATGGGGTAAACCGTTTGACAAAGGACTCGCGGAAATTACGCGAATGTGAGCGGCGTGTGTGTTCTCCGCAATTGGGACAATCCATAGTTCTTCTCCTTATGAAAGAACTTCTGTGGGTGAAATTCCGGGGTTAGATCATGTTTCGGGCATGTTTTATTAGTTATCAAATAAGCCGTTCAATGGCGCGTCCGCCAAAATCGGTCAACCGTTCATTGCGGCCGTTATGCAAATAGGTCAGCTTCATCTGATCCAATCCGAGCAGATGCAGGATCGTCGCGTGAAAATCACGCGGATGATAACGTTCGCCGACGGTCTTGAAACCAATCTCATCGGTTTGACCGATGACCTGGCCCCCTTTGACGCCGCCGCCTGCCATCCACATCGTGAACGCGGTTGGGTTGTGATCCCGGCCCTTGCCGTTTTCGGAAACCGGAGTGCGTCCGAATTCGGTTCCCCAAACGACCAGCGTCGAATCCAACATCCCGCGCCCTTTCAAATCCTTCAACAACCCGGCGATGGGTTTGTCGGTCCACCGGCACATCTGCTCGTGGTTTGTGACCATGTTGTCATGCGCATCCCATTGCACGCTGACCGGGCCACCGCCGGAAAAGAGCAGAATGAACCGCACACCGCGTTCGACCAAACGCCGGGCGAGCAGGCATCGCCCGCCGAATTCGGCCGTCTGCGGATCGTCAAGTCCGTATAGTCTCTTCGTCTCCTTGCTCTCCTTGCTCACGTCCACGGCTTCGGGCGCATGCTGCTGCATGCGGTACGCGAGTTCGTACGACGAGATGCGCGCGGCCATCTCCGTGTCGTCCTCGCGTGTTGACATTTCGTTCATCCGCCGCATGAAATCGAGCATCCGTCGCTGCTGGCCGCCGCCGATCTCTTTCTGCGAAGCCAGGTGAAGGATCGGCGTTGATCCGTTTCGCAGAACCGTTCCCTGGTGAACCGTGGGCAGGAAGCTTGCGCCCCACATCGGCGCGCCGCCTTCGGGCAATCCTTCAGGCTGCGTCATCACGCAATAGGCCGGAAGATTTTCACTCTCGCTGCCCAAACCGTAAGTCACCCAGCTGCCCAACGAGGGGTGCGACGGCAGCACGCGCCCGCACATAATCTGATACATCGCCGGCGCGTGGACGAAGCTTTCCGTGTAAAACGAACGGACGAACGCGATGTCGTCAACGCACGTGGCCAGGTGCGGGAAGAGATCGGAGACTTCAATGCCCGATTGGCCGTACTTCTTGAACTTCCACGCGCTGCCCATCAACGGCGTGCCGGGTTTGATGAACTGGCTCTTGATCTCGCCGAAAGACGGCGGCAGTTGCTGGCCGTGAAGATTATCGAGCGTGGGCTTCGGATCGAACGTCTCCATATGGCTCGGTCCGCCGACCATAAACAGGAAGATCACGGATTTCGCCTTCGACGCGAAGTGCGGTTGTTTGGGCGCGAGCGGGTTGAATGACTTTCGATCTTTCCCGGCGTCCATCGCCTTCGCGTCGCGCGAAAGCAGGTACGAAAGCGCGAGCGAGCCGAACCCGTTGGCCGCGTGAGCGAGAAAGTCGCGGCGGGTGGCCGCTGTCGGAAGATGTGGGCGTCGTTTCTTCATGATCTTATCGGAGCTGAACGCATCTCACTTCAAATAGACAAATTCATTCAAATTCATCGTCGCCAGGCACAAGTCAACCCACGCCGCCGCCGTCGCCTCATCCACGCCCTTCGGCAAATCTTTCAGCTTC